>RCNC010000709.1_pt1 | contig 21662 bp, 14 predicted proteins | sample 2041301 | NCBI WGS metagenome assembly RCNC01 (sample SAMN09708231, study PRJNA481090) | Marine sediment metagenome, whole genome shotgun sequencing project. | biome: marine sediment; feature: ocean; material: sediment; isolation source: Sewage treatment plant 13A marine sediment (STP13A) ...
TTGTTTGCATGCTGTACGCGCCCGTCTGATAGGCATTCGCCATCGCTTGGTCGCGCCCGGCGTCATGTTCTGCAAAATAAGATAACGCCTGCGCGACCGGACGGCGTTGCTTCCGTGGTATCTCTAGCAGTGGTCGAGCACGATCGATCAGCCCTTGTGCGCTTTCGATGAATTGCTCTGAACCCAAATAAATCTGATTTTTCAACTCAAGCCATGGGCTTGGAGCGCCAACTCCTTCGGCCACGAAGCGTCGGTATTCGGCCATCGCCTGTTGGCGGTCCTGGCCGAAAGCTCGCAGCAGCCAGTCAATCGTCAGGAACACTGGTTCTGGATCGATACCGGCAGTCGCACGATAGCTACTCCATGGCCATTCCTCGGCTACTTGCGTCGGGTGAGCCTCAGGCCACCACATACAACCCCCACTTCTTTTTAGCACAATATAACGCTAGAGTGATGAGCACGATATGACTACACGCAAATTTTTATGGCCGATTCACCCAGCCTCGGCATAGCCACCAGGCCGCCCAACCTCCTCGCGCGGCACGAGTGGACCCTGGTCGGCCTGGTGGCCCTGCTGGCTTTTGCCATGGGCTGTTGGGGCTATGCGCTCAGCATGGATTTCAATCCGGAGACGGGTCCAAACACCTGGTGGGATGTCGTCTATGCCAGCCTGCAATTGTTCATCTTCGAGGGCCCTTCCGAAACCCAGGGATGGCCACTGCAGCTGCAGATCGCCCGGGCTCTCGCACCGGCAGTTCTACTCTACACAGCGGCGGTAACCATCTTCAAGCAGGTGGAAACCCGGGTTGCGCTCTACCGCCTACTGTTTCGCAAACGCCGTTTCGTGGTGGTATGTGGAGTGGGAGATACCGGCTTCAGGATAGCGCGTGAGTACTGCCTGCATACCGACAAAGACGTGGTGGTTATCGATATTGACCCGATGAACGCCATGGCCGCCGAACTGGCCAACGCCGGCGCCATCCTGATCCATGGCAACGCCATGGACCCGCTCGTGCTGCACAAGGCCCGGGCTGTTTACGCCAAGGAAATATTCCTGTGTACCAACGATGATCAGACTAATATCGCCACCGCCAAGACCATAGAGCGCCTTAGTCGGGTGCTGACGGAACGGGATTTGCATAATATGGCGGACGTTGTGACCCGACATGAACCAGCCATCGCTGGCGAACCACCCTATGTTGGCCTGCGGGCGTTTCTCTGTGTGGATGCTCCCGATCTGTACGAAGTGTTTGCCAACCACCCCTTCTTCGCCACCAATACTGACCGGTACGCCATTCGACTATTCAATCGCAAGGAGACCATCGCCCGCAATATTTTCACGGTCTGCGCACCTGATCTGTACTATCGACCCGCAACCATCGATGCGCCGCCGATGCACGTTTTGTTCGTCGGATTCGACGCACTGGTGAAGGAAATGATCGTGCAAACCGCATTAACTGCACACTACCCGGATTTCCAGAAGGCGCGGGTGACCGTGATGTGCCACGCCGATTGTGAGCAATCAGTCTCCCGGTTCCTGCACCGCTACCCACACCTTGGCGACATACTCCAAATGGAATTTGTCTACGCAGACCCGCTCACGGTATTACCCGAGCAATGGCTGGCCATGCAATCAAGTCACTTGTTTTCAGTATGCTATGTGGCCTTGGCAGCTGACGTGGAAAGCATTCTCGCAGCCCGACGTCTCAACGGCCTGCGCCGTCTGGAATCCCTGCCAGCACTCAGTTTCGTCGTATGCCTCAACCAGCAGTCATTCCTTGCGGAAATAATCGACGACGATTTTGTTCCCATCGAGCTGGACAAATCACGATTGCCGGAGCACACGCCTATTGAGTACTACGAAACCCTCGATGAAACCGTGTCGATAGCCGTGGTCGTGAACGACGCGCTGGATACCCTGGCGAGAACCATCCACAACGCCTACCAACAGACGCAACTGGACAGCGGTGACACCAGGGCGAGCAATCCCTCCCTCATTCCCTGGTCAGAACTGCCAGCCCACAAGAAGAAGGCTAACCAGCACGCCGCCTCTCACATGAACGTCAAGCTTCGCAGTTGTCGCTCCCTGGCGGTAACACTGGATGCGTCAGAAGCAGAGATGCACTTTCCCATTGACGATGCGAGCATGGAAGTACTCGCTCAACTTGAACACCGCCGCTGGATGGCTGACAAGCACCTGGCCGGTTACAGTTATGGCACACAGCGGGATGAAGACCGCATGCTGCACCCGGACCTGGTAGCCTGGGAGCAGCTCAGCGAAAAAGACAAGGAAAAGGACCGCGACAACATCCGCCAGATTCCTCAGCTGCTCGAGCTACAGAACCAGAAAATAGTCGCGCAACCGGTCAGAGGTGCCAGTGCCAGTGCCGACGAATGAATTCAAATACAAGGTGTGGGTGGCGAATTGCGAATTCGCCAGGGACAGGCGGCGGCAGTAAATATACGAAGAGTAGTAACTGGTTTTTTGCATATTCCTAGAAAAATGCCAAATATGTACTACCCTTAGCAAAGCTGTACCTGGAATCAATAATATATGGCGATTACGCTTCCCGCAGAACGTATTCGACCAAGCAAGAGGTTTCGTCAACCAGTCAGGGCGTATTACGCCTGCCGGAGAAAAAGGATGTCTTCAAGCATAATAGAATATCAAGTGAGTTCCAGTCGTTTTGTGCTGGTGAAAGGGCTGGCTGCGGCGGCGTTAATGTTCACCGGAGTCGCGGTTGCGCAAACTCCGTCAAGCCCCTGGCCTGTACCGTCAGTCAAATACGATTTTACCCAGTTCGATGTCGACGCTACGCCGGTGACTGATCCCGACGGTGAAATAAGCTTGACGGCCAGTCTGGGCGACTTGGTGCAGGACGATAGACTATGGCTAGAAGGCAGCCTCGGCCTGGGTATAAATAGTGGCTTGAAAAATAGTTACGAGATAGATGGAGAAGAGGTCCTGGCTGTGGCTGCAACGCCCTTTGGCTCCGCCCAGGGTGTCAGCGGCGTCTGGTTGAGTAATCTGTACTGTGGCAATGAGGGAGATAATCGCGGGGTGAAATGCCCGGGCGATGGTGGAAATGGTCTCGCTGCGAACGGCGAACAGGGTACTGTAGAAATAGATTTCATTGACCCTGTCGATGGACTCTCTTGCAGAGCCTACCACTTAACGGGTACAGAGACGTTTCTCGGTTCTGATGATATCGGGGGTAACGCTGAAGTCAGCTTTGGCGTTGTTCTGCAAATGGTCGCAGCCCGTTTTTCGACCGCCGTTCCGTCAGATGTGAACGATGCGGGCTATGGTAGCTGCGAGTCGCTTAGGCCATCTCCTGTCGGGAGCAATGAGTTCTCGGTACTTGGTTTTGTGCTGGAGGAGAGCGAGGTAATCGACACCACGACCTGCACCACCGCGGAATGTACGGTCATAAACGATGTTGCAGGGGTTACAGCCACGATTGTGGACCCACCAAAAGGAGTCTTCACGATTAGTAACCAGGTGACGGTGGTGGATTTGCGCCAGGCTTGCGGAGGCAGCGGTATTAGCAACCCCCCCAGTTTTGTAATCAATGACGACGGTAGCTTTTCTATCGATGTTGACGGTCAGGGCGCGGGGCCTGATGTGGTGATTCCTGCCGAGCTCTGTGGCATACCCGCTCCTGTCTCTGGTATTCCCCAGATTAACATTATCGATATGGATCTAGACCTGGAACCCGGCTCGCCATTCGTAGACCAGATCGTAGATCTTACGGTAGAGAATCCCGTCAATACGGACTATTTCTGCAGCAACGACGATCCGTCCAAGCAACCGGTGCAGGCATGGATTCCGCGCTGGTGGGATGCGACCGAAGTGCCCGTGCCCTACAACAACTCCGGGCTCGAGCACAGGAGTAAAGTCGTACTGGACGTCACCAGCTCTTGCGGCAGTTATAGGGGGAGAACACGTCGTTTATCCTACCTGGCCGGCAATCTTCGCTACCTGGAGACGGCGGACATGGTCGCGGTAGTTGCGCGTGAAATTGACAGGCTGAGCGACACTGTTAGGGTAAGCTTCGCCTGCACTGAGAGTGGCATGCCGCGATTCATCTTGTACTTCAATGTGATAATTGTTCAGTGGTGGTTCGATCAGGGCGAATATGCGGAGGCCGTCAGCCAGTTGAAGCGCATGCAGTGGTTCTTGAATAGTTCCTACTCAAAGGATCCTCTGCTGGCCGACTGTCAGGTGGAGCTTGAAACGGGTACCGTCTTTATGTCACCTACCTATGATGCGGATTCCGGTCAGGCTCCGGCCCTCATATGGAGCTATCTACAGACCCAGATCGACCACCTGATTTATCAGATCGAGAGTAAGCTGTAGTAATAATGTAGCTCGGTTGGTCCGCATTGGGCCGGCAGTTGTTCTAAAGCAAGTCAGGCCGGGGGGTACCTCGGCCTGATTTACGCTTGGATTACTTGACTCGCGGGAACCAAGTCGCTGCCATGGCTGAATACAAGTACAAGGCATTTATCAGTTACAGCCACGCCGATGAAAAGTGGGCGCGCTGGCTGCATCGATCGCTGGAATCATACAAACCGCCGAAGTACCTCGTGGGCACCACCACGAAAATGGGGGTAGTCCCGCCGAAAGTGGCTCCAGTATTCCGCGACCGGGAAGAACTAGCCAGTTCTACCGATCTTGGCGCTGACCTGACCTCCGCCGTGGAAGACTCGGCCTGCCTGCTCGTCATCTGTTCCATATCTTCCGCTGGATCGCACTGGGTTAATGAGGAGATCAAGGCCTTCAAGGGCCTTGGCCGTTCCGACCGTATTTTCAGTCTGATCGTCGAGGGTGAGCCCTTCTCCTCAGGTAAGCCAGGCATCGAACAGTATGAATGTTTCCCCCCGGCTCTGCGCTTCAAAATGGGTAGCGATGGGGAGCTTTCCGACGAGCCGGCAGAACCGATTGCCGCCGATGCCCGCCAGGGCAAGGACGGCAAGGCGCATGCCAAGATCAAGCTGCTGGCGGGCATGCTGGGTGTCGGGTTTGACGACCTTCGCCAACGTGAATTACAGCGCCGCAATCGGCGCATGGCAATTTTCAGTGGCGCCGCTTTAGCAGGCATGGTTGTCGCCTTCGGCTTGGCCACTACCGCGATCATTGCCCGCAACGAGGCCCAGGAACAGCGGGCGCGGGCGGAGCAGGAAGCCGAAACTGCCCGTCGGACGGCTTCTTTCATGATTGATATGTTCCAGGTATCCGATCCTGGCGAATCCAGGGGCAAGACTATCACCGCCCGTGAAATCCTGAGTAAAGGTGCTGATCGCATTGAAGAGGACCTCGCCGACCAACCGGCAATACAAACCTCCCTGATGAATACCATGGGGAATGTCTTTATCGGCCTTGGCCTGTATAACGACGCCCAGCAGTTGCTGGAGAAATCTCTGGCCCGTCGTCGTACTCTGCTTACGTCAAAGCCGCAGGATATGAATGAAAGCCTGTATAACCTGGCGAATGTGAAGACCCTGAACGCGGACTACGAGATTGCCGAGGAGCTGTATGTTGAGGCGATCGCCACACTGGAAGAAGCCGGAGAGGGCGGCAGCCTGGCCGCCGTCGACAACCTGGCCGGGTTGGCAGAGCTGTACATTCAAATGGGCCAGTATGAGCAGTCGGCGCCCATTCTGCGCGAGGTGCTTGAGCGTCGTCGCAGGATGCTTGGGCCAGAGGATCCGGCCGTGGCGGAAGCCATTGAAGAATTGGGTATGAGCTTGTTCTATCAGGGCAAGTACGAGGAGGCAGAACCCCTGGTGCAGGAGGCCCTGGAACTACGCCGTAAAATTCTTGGCAGCGAACCGCACCCCGATCTGGCCGAGAACATGAATACTCTGGCCCTGGTACTCCAAATGCTCGGCCGCATCGACGAGACACAGCAACTCTACGAACAGGCGTTGGCAATGAACCGCCAACTCTATGGTGAGAAGCACCCTAATATTGCGCTGGCGCTGAATAACCTGGCCGACCTTTACCTCGATCGTGATGAATTGGATAAGGCCGAGGAGATGTACCAGCAGGCCCTGGTCATGCAGCGTGAACTGTTTGGGCAGGAGCACCCCGAGGTCGCTCTGGTAATGAATAATCTCGCCTATGTCTACTATTACCGCGGCGATATGCCGGAGGCTCTGGACGCCATGCGTACCACCGTCAGGCTGAAGAAGGCGGTCCTGGGTGAAGAGCATCCCGATGTCGCGCTTAGTCTGTCAAACCTGGGGCGGTGGGAGATGGAGGCCGGCGAGTACGCCGCAGCTGAGGGAGCGCTTCAGGAAGCACTCGCGCAACAACTGGTATTGCTGGATCCCAACCATGAGGAGACCGCCATTACCCAGATGGCGCTGGCCAGGTTGTATGCTACTCAGGGCAGGTATACCCAAGCCTTGGCGGCGGCAGAAGCGGCGGCAACTGCCCTGGAACGCTCCATGGGCAAGACGCATTGGTATACGGCCCTGGCATCGAATATTCATGGCTCGATCCTTGGGAAGTTAGGCCGCAATACAGAGGCTGAAACCCTACTGCTGTCGAGCTACCAGCAACTGGCGGATGACGACGGCGCTGTAGGGGTATATGTCGGGCGCTCACTTGAGCGGGTGATCGAATTCTATCAGGCAAGCGGTAACCTGGAGGCGCTTGCTCGATACCAGGCACTTTATGCCCGGGGTGTAGCTGCAGGTAACCTTGCTGGTGAAACGGAGTGACAGACGAGGAACGGCTATCGCAGGACTGGCGCTACACCGGCTGCTTAAGCCACCCGGAAGTGAGTCCTAGTGGTTACTCGAGTTCGTCATCACGACCATTTTAAGGATGAGCGCCTTGGTGCGCGTATTCAATTCTTCACAAGGATGTTCAAATTTAAGACCTCTGGGTGGCGAAATCGTAATTTATGTGGAGAATCAGGGAATTAGATTGCCCGTTTAGCTCAGACACGGCTCGGAAGTTCGGTTGGGAATATTCTTTAGAAATTTTCGAGTTACCGTCACCGCACTCACAGACCAACCCACCCCAGGTTCAGTATACGTTCGGTCTCGAAGCGGACCTTCGCTGAGACGATGAGCGTAAAGGCTGAAGTACCGCCTTCGCCTATTTCGGGACATTAAAAAACCCACTCAGTGGTGGGTTTCATAAACGCCTATTGCAGCTACGCTTTCTTGCGCTTCACTACACCAAGACCGAGAAGGGCTGAGCCGAATAGCCAGGCTGCTGCTGGTACCGGAACGACGACATCTGCGGCTGAAACGTTCAGGATGTCGTAGGCCCACACGTTAGTGCGGTTATCCCCACTAAGGTCACAGAATGAGTCGTTGGAGCATCTAAAGGCGCCAGTGAAATTGCCCTGACCGTCCTCTTGGAACCCGTCTGTGAGATTGGGTGCGTTTGCGAAGTTATCGTATTGGGAGACGGCCACGGTGTAGTCACCCGCCGCGAGGACGCGGGAAAGGCAGGGATCAGACCTAGTGCCTGTGATCGTGTCGGTATTTCCGGCATCGATTCCCGGCCCCAACGCTTCTGCTCCGCCGAAACATGTGCTTAAGCCATCGTCATTCTGGGTAACGAAGGCACCGGTGGAGTCAAACAGGGTAACAATGGTGTCCATGCCACCTTGGGCATGCTCTGCGCCGTTCGCCTGGGTGCCGCCGCCATAGGCGTAAGATACCAGGTATACCGTCGATGCGCCGTCTAAGGTAAAATTGAACAGTTGCACGTCATTGTCTACGTCAAATGTTCCCGCGAAAGAGAAATTCAGGGGAGCAGCAAGCGCTTTTCCAGTTAGGAGCATCATGCCCACTAATAATACTGTCGAGAGAGCATTACGCATAATAATTCTTCCTCAAATCCATTTGGATTTTATGATTAATGAGTGCACTCAAAGAACAAGCAATATTTGTGCCACCACTATTAAATCAATAACTTAGACGTGCGTCACGCTTGAGGTATTGACGAAGTGTAAAATCCCGTGACAGTTATTTGGGTTTGGGTGTAAAAAATCGGTACAGCAGAACGTGTGCTGGCGAAATACTAATTCACCAATGATATCAGAAGGTTAGCTATTGCCGCTTTCGCTGATGGATATTACCCTCTGGAAACATGAAAGAGCTTATTTTCCTGTTGTTCAACCTTCTCACCACTCTGGCAAAGTAGCTTCGACCCGGTGGCAGTAGAAAGGGCGCCCAACGGCGCCTTTTTTATTCGTTAGCCTGTTTGGTGATAACAAACGGTGACGAATGCCTCCGCTGGTCATAAAATGGCCCCTAAATGAAATCCGAAAAACAACAAATCGCCAAGCTGCACAATGCCGCCCGAAAGGCCATGCGGACAGGCCAGTTACGGCAAGCCCACCAGCACTGCCTGGCCATCCTCAAGCTCGACCAGGCCTTTGCCGACGCCTGGTTTTTCTGTGGTGTCATCGCCGCCCATAACGGCCAGCTGGCCAAGGCGATCGATATCCTCGGCAACGCGATCAAGCTCGCACCGGACAATGTTGAATACCGCGCTGAGCTGGGCAAGCAGTTGCTGGCACTGAACCAGCCCGAGCAGGCCCTGCTGGAAGCGGAGACAGCCGTGCGGCTGCAGACAGACGATCTACCCACACTCAACACACTGGGCACAGTGTTCAGCCACACAGGGGAACATGAAAAAGCGCTGCTCTGCTTTGAGCGTGTCACCGCTACCCTGCAACAGAGCCCGCAAAGAACATCCCGGCTGAGCACACAGTGGCAGGCAGACCTGTACTTCAACACTGCAGTCTCACGACAATTTGCGGGGCAGTTTGAAGCCGCAGAGCAGGACTACGAACAGGCCATCGCGTTACAGCCCCATCATTTCAAAGCCCATTTTGCCCTGTCCACCCTGCGCACACAGTCGCCCCAGGACAACCATCTCGCAAGACTTGAAAGCATTCGAGCCAAGGCCTCCAGCCCCCGGGATCAACTGCAGCTCGGCCACGCCATAGCAAAAGAGCAGGAAGATCTGGGGCACTACGCAGAGGCACTGCAAAGCCTGCACTGGGCCAAGCGGGCACAGGCGCGGCAAGTGTCTTATTGTGCGGACACCGATGCAGCGCTGTTTACCCATGTTAAAGCGCTTTTCTCGCCAGATTTTCTCAATAAGCAAGACAGCGGCTGCGACAGCTCCGAGCCAATCTTTATCGTGGGTATGCCGCGCACCGGGACAACCCTGGTGGAGCAAGTTCTGTCCAGCCACTCGCAGGTGTACGCCGCGGGAGAGCTCCAGAACTTCCCGCTACAGGTACAACGCCTGACCGGGTCGACGGCGGGGGATGTACTGACGCGTGAAACATTTGGCGAATCGCTGGCGCTCGATATGGCGGAGCTGGGTTCCCGCTATATTGCAAGCACCAGACCCAGAACCGGTCACACGCCACACTTCATCGACAAGCTGCCCCTCAACTTCCTGTACCTGGGCCTGATCAAACGCGCACTGCCCAACGCAAAACTGGTTTGCCTGCGACGGGACCCAATGGATACCTGCCTCAGCAATTACCGCCAGTTATTTGCTGTTAACTTCAGGCATTATCACTACAACTACGACCTGCTCGACTGTGGCCGCTACTACATACAGTTCGACAGCTTGATGCAGCACTGGCATGAGGTAATGCCCGGCGCTGTGCACGAAGTCAGCTACGAAGCGCTGGTTGAGAACCCGGAGCAGGTTTCCCGGGAGCTGCTCAGCCACTGCGGCTTACACTGGGAAGACCAATGCCTGGATTTTCACCAGCGTAAAACCAGCGTCGCCACGCCCAGCGCCGTGCAGGTGCGTCAGGGTATCTACACCAGTTCCGTAAAGCGCTGGCAGCGCTACGGGGATTCCATGCAACCGCTGTATGAACTGCTGGAATCAGCGGGTTTCTATCCCTGAGGATTCCTCCAGCACAATACCGTTCTCTGCCAACCAGCTTTCTACACGCGACAAATACTGACGACGATTTTCCCTCGATTCATTGGCCAGCTGATGGCCGGCCCCGGGAAGGTACTCGACCTGGCTGCCTGGAAACAGTTTGCGCATCACCTCGACATTGTAACGCCAGTCCACGGTTGCATCGGCCTCACCCTGTACCACCAGGGCTGGCCCAACACCGAGGTCCCGCTGTTCCAGACCGCCCAACCAACGGCGTAATGCTGCTACCCAGCGCAGCGAAATCTGGTGACTTTGCAGGGGATCGTTTTTCAGGACAGTGAGGAATTCTCCGTCTGAGGTATTTACAGAAAAACTCCTGGGGACGCTGTCGATAAAGGGCCGCAATAACAGTTGGGCAAGTCGCACGCCCTGCCAGGCGGCGGGTCGCACCAGCGGAGCCAGCAATACCGTTGCCGCAAAGGGCCAATCATGGGTTCTGGCGAAATCGACCAGTGCTGCGCCGCCGGTGCTCTGTGCCATTACCCACAGCGGCAATCGCGGAAGCTCAACAGCGGCCAGCACATCTGCAATCGCCTCGCTGTAATCGCCAAAATCATCAATCACCGCCGGCTCGCCGCTGGACAGGCCGTGCCCGGGTAGATCGAAGATAAGTACATTGCAGTTTTTCGACAACGCCCACTCGACCAGTTTGCCGAACAGGCCTGTATGGTCGAAATAGCCGTGTATTAACAGCAGGTTGGCCCGCGCACCATCCTGGCGCCAATAATGCACGGCCAGGCTATGCTCGCCGGATTGAATACAGCCAGCGCGATAGTCGAGCGCCGGGTGCTTACTGATGAAATCAATGCCATAGCAGCGGCAAAATTCCTGCATTCCCGGTGGCGGCCTGGCTCCCTCATCAAAGGGTTGCAGCTGGCCCCGCAACTCCTGCAGCTGCTCCAGCGTCAATGTGATGGGCTCCTCATTTCACCGCAGGAGCGAGCTCTCCGGATGCATAGGCAAGCTGCATATCCGCCAGCGATCGAACCTTGATCTTGTCGGCATTACCGGCCGTACCAAAAGCTTCATAGCGGTGAATACAAATATCCCTCATCGCAGTAATGGTATGAGCGAGGTATTTGCGTGGATCAAACTCCGCCGGTTTTTCGGCCAGAAAACGACGGATCGCTCCGGTTGAAGCCAGCCGCAGGTCAGTATCGATATTCACCTTACGGACCCCGTGTCGAATGCCTTCCTGAATCTGCTCAACGGGCACACCGTAGGTCTCGGGAATTTCACCACCAAACTCATTGATGATCGCCAGCCACTCCTGGGGCACAGAGGATGAGCCATGCATTACCAGGTGGGTATTGGGAATGCGCGCATTGATTTCCTTGATGCGATCAATGGCCAGAATGTCGCCTGTAGGGGGGCGTGTAAATTTGTAGGCACCGTGGCTGGTGCCGCAGGCAATCGCCAGGGCATCAACTTCTGTCGCTTTCACGAACTGGGCCGCTTCTTCCGGATCCGTAAGCATCTGGTCATGGGTCAGTTTGCCCTCTGCGCCGATGCCGTCCTCTTCGCCGGCCTCACCCGTTTCCAGCGAGCCCAGGCAACCCAGCTCGCCTTCGACCGAAACACCACAGGAGTGCGACATTTCCACCGCCTTGCGGGTTACCGCGACATTGTAGTCGTAGTCCATGGGCGTCTTGCCGTCCTCGCCCAGGGAGCCATCCATCATCACCGAGCTGAAACCCAGCTGGATAGAACGCTGGCACACACCGGCAGATACGCCGTGATCCTGGTGCACAACCACCGGAATATGCGGAAATTCGTTCATAGCCGCTTCCATCATGGCGCGCAGGAATGGCGCGCCCGCATATTTCCGCGCGCCGGCACTGGCCTGCATGATCACCGGCGAATTGGTAGCATCTGCCGCTTCCATGATGGCACGGGTCTGCTCCAGGTTATTGACATTGAACGCGGGCACGCCGTAGTCGTGTTCCGCCGCGTGGTCCAACAATTGACGCATACTGATTAAAGCCATGGGGATAACCCTTCATTGGTGAACAAGTTATAAGTCTGTTCTAGTCTGAATCCAGGCCGGCACGCTGCTCCAGCATAGCCACTGCGGGCAGGGTTTTGCCTTCCACGTATTCCAGGAAAGCCCCGCCACCGGTTGATATATAAGAAACCTTATCTGCAATATCGAATTTGTCAATTGCGGCCAGTGTGTCACCACCCCCCGCCAGGGAAAAGGCCGGGCTGTCGGCGATGGCCCGGGAGAGCGCCTCGGTACCGCCGGCAAACTGCTCAAACTCAAACACCCCGACCGGCCCATTCCAGAGTATGGTGCCAGCAGTGCTGAGAATCTCTGCTATTTGCCTGGCAGCCTGCGGCCCGATATCCAGGATCATGTCGTCTTCGGTCACCTCAGCAGCGGGTTTAAGGCAGGCCTGCGCATCTTCGGCGAACTCTTTGCCGGTAACCACATCCACAGGTAGCGGAATGCTGGTTTTTTGCATCAGCGCCTGCGCAGCGGGTATCAGGTCGTGCTCGCACAGGGATTTGCCCACCGGGCTGCCGCTGGCGGCAAGAAAGGTGTTGGCAATGCCGCCGCCAACCACCAGCTGGTCAACCTTGTCGCACAAGGTTTCCAGTACCGTCAATTTGGTAGAAACCTTGGAGCCGCCCACTATCGCTACCATGGGTCGGGCAGGGTCCGCCAGCGCCTGCTCCAGTGCGCTTAACTCTCTTGCCAGCAAGGGCCCGGCACAGGCCACCGGCGAATATTTCGCCACGCCGTGTGTAGAGGCCTGGGCCCGGTGTGCCGTACCAAAGGCGTCCATCACGAAGATATCGCAAAGGGCAGCATAATCGCGGGACAGAGCCTCGTCATCGGCCTTTTCCCCCGGGTTAAAGCGTACATTCTCCAACAGGGCTATTTCACCCTCATCGAGGTCCACACCCGCACGCCATTCGGCTACCAGGGAGACGGGCTTTTTGAGCAGGCCGGACAGATGGGTAGCCACCGGCGACAGGGAAAACTGTGGATCGTATTCACCCTCCACTGGACGACCCAGGTGAGACATGAGAATAACCCGGGCCCCGGCAGATAAAGCTGCCTCGATGGTGGGTAGCGCGGCGCGTATACGCGCGTCACTGGTGACCACGCCATCCTTGATCGGTACGTTCAGGTCCTCCCGAATCAACACGCGCTTGCCGCGCAGATCCAGGTCACTCATCAAATTCATATTCAGTACCAACTGTTTATCCTCCGTTTACAAACCTGCGTCAGAAAAAGGCCGCATCGATAGGAAGCGCTTACAAACCGCCCCAGAACCCGGCCACATCCAGCATACGATTGGCATAACCCCATTCGTTGTCGAACCAGGTAAGCACCTTCACCAGCCGCTTGCCGCTAACCCGGGTCTGGCTGGCGTCGACAATACTGGAACGCGGGTCGTGGTTAAAATCACAGGATGCCAGAAGCTCCTCGGTATAGCCAAGAACGCCATCGAAGCGCGATTGTGACGCCTCTCGCAAAATGCGATTAATCTCCACTTCATCGGTGTCCCTGCGGGTGTGAATCGTCAGGTCCAGGGCCGACACATTGAGGGTCGGCACGCGCAGGGCCTGGGCGGTAAAGCGCCCGGCCATCTCCGGCAGCAGTCGCTCCACACCCAGGGCCAATTCCGTGTCCACTGGAATAATCGACTGACTGGCGGCCCTGGTCTTACGTAAATCCGTGTGATGATAGGCGTCCAGCACCGGCTGGTCATTCATCGCCGAGTGGATGGTGGTGATAGTACCCGTCTCGATACCCACCACCTCCTCCAGCGCCTTGATAACCGGCACAATCGCATTAGTGGTACAGGATGCATTGGACACGATGCAATGGTCGCTACGCAATTCCTGCTGATTGACACCATAGACCACGGTCTTGTCCACGTCGGACTGGGCCGGTTGTGAAAACAACACCTTGCCTGCTCCGCGCTGCAAGTGCTGGCCAGCCGTGGCGCGATCAGAAAAAGCCCCGGTGCATTCCAGCACCATATCAACGCCCAGTTCCGCCCAGGGCAGTTCATTAATATCTGGGTGGCGCAACAGGGCAATGGCATCGCCTCCCACGCGCATTTGTCCGGCGTCGCCATCAAGTGCCTGCGGAAAGCGCCCGTGGGTGGAATCATAACGGGTTAGATGGAGTACCGTGCGTGCATCGGCTAGTTCATTGACCGCTACCACACACAATTCATCGCGGTGGGAGCTTTCATACAAAGCCCGCAGTATGCTGCGGCCAATTCTGCCGTAGCCATTGATAGCCAGCCGTATCAAGGCCGTATGCTCCTAGAGAAGAATGTCATCCACAACAGCCATGACATTCTCCACGGTAAAGCCAAAGTGCTGCATCAGGTCGCCGGCGGGGGCTGATTCACCGAAGCTGGTCATGCCGACCACGCGGCCGTCAAGACCGACATACTTGTACCAGTAGTCGGCGTGCAGTGCCTCCACCGCCACCCGCGCCAGAACATCGCTGGGTAGCACCGCTTCGCGGTAGGCGGCCTCCTGTTGCTCGAATATTTCGGCACAGGGCATTGAAACGACCCGCACCTGCCTACCGCCCGCTGCTAATTTCTCCGCAGCTGCTACCGCCAGGTGCACCTCTGAGCCAGTGGCAATGAGAATCGCATCGGGAGTCCCCTCACAGTCCTTGAGTACGTAAGCACCGCGCGCAATAGCGGCAAGCTGCTGATTATCACGGGGCTGGTGAGGTAAGCCCTGGCGGGAGAAGACCAATGACGAGGGGCCATCACTGCGCTCTATCGCAGCCAGCCAGGCCACGGCAGATTCCACTGCGTCACAGGGACGCCAGGTGTGCATGTTGGGGGTAGACCGCAGGGCCGTCAGCTGCTCAACCGGCTGGTGGGTAGGGCCGTCTTCACCCAGCCCGATAGAGTCATGGGTGAATACAAAGATGGATTGTATTTTCATCAGCGCCGACATACGCACTGCATTGCGGGCGTATTCCATAAAAATCAGGAACGTCGCGCCGTAGTTAATGAAGCCACCGTGCAGGGTGATACCATTCATAATGGCTGCCATACCAAACTCGCGCACGCCGTAGTAAATATAGTTGCCACTGGCATCATCCGCGGTCACGCCCCGGGAGCCGCTCCAGATGGTCAGGTTGGAACCCGCCAGGTCAGCGGAGCCGCCCAGCAGCTCGGGGAGCAGTGGTCCGTAGGCATTGAGACAATTCTGGGAAGCCTTGCGGGAGGCGATGCTGGCGCCCTCCTCCTGGCATTGTGCAATATACGCCGCAGCCTGTGCAGAGAAGTTAGCGGGCAGCTCGCCCGCCAGGCGCCGCTGCAATTCCGCAGCCAGCTCCGGGTGAGCGCTGGCGTAAGACGCCATCGCCTGTTGCCACTGCTGTTCCAGCTCCGCGCCCTTTTCCAGTGCGTTCCAACCTGCGTAAACTTCATCCGGTATCTCGAAGGGCCCGTGCTTCCAACCCAGCGCCTCACGGGTGGCAGCCACTTCATCTTCACCCAGGGCAGCACCGTGGCAGGATGCAGAGCCCTGTTTATTGGGTGCACCTTTGCCAATAATGGTCTTGCAGCATATCAGGGTGGGTTTGTCCGATTCGCTGCGCGCGGCTTCGATGGCAGCCTGCACAGCAGCGGCATCATGGCCGTCCACATCGGCAATGACCTGCCAGCCATAAGCACCAAAGCGGGCGGGCGTATCATCGCTAAACCAACCCTCTACCTCGCCATCAATCGAAATGCCGTTATCGTCGTAAAAAGCGATAAGTTTGCCCAGGCCCAGTGTGCCCGCCAGGGAGCACACTTCGTGGGATATGCCCTCCATCAGGCAGCCATCGCCCAGGAACACATAAGTATGGTGATCAACCACCTGGTGTCCCGGCTGGTTGAACTGGGCCGCCAGCACCTTTTCCGCCAGGGCCATGCCCACCGCGTTACCCAGACCCTGGCCCAATGGGCCGGTGGTGGTTTCCACGCCGGGGGTATAGCCATATTCCGGGTGACCGGGTGTCTTGCTGTGCATCTGGCGGAAATTCTGCAACTCTGACATCGGCAGGTCGTAGCCTGACAGGTGCAACAGCGAGTAGATCAACATGGAGCCGTGGCCGTTGGACAATACGAAACGGTCACGATTGGGCCAGTCCGGGTTCGCCGGGTTGTGCTGCAGATAATCGTTCCACAGCACTTCTGCGATGTCCGCCATACCCATGGGCGCGCCGGGGTGGCCACTATTGGCTTTCTGGACAGCGTCCATACTCAGTGCGCGGATTGCATTGGCAAGTTCAGTGCGAGGGGACGACATCGGGTTCTCCAGAGTGGGACAGGGTCGCTAAAACGGGCCGTCATTTTCGCGTAAGCCGGGGCCAACAGCAATCAAATCGGCGCAATATTGGCCCGGATGAGAAATATTGTTGTTGTGACGCCGCGCACATCTTCCTATATCAAAATATTTTGATATAGATCCCCTTGCCTGCTAGACTCCCCCGCCATGCTTTTGCCAAATGCCAATCAAGTGGCCACAGAAACGCCCGCCCCATCGCAGCCAGACCAACAACTGGCGGCGCTCACGGGCCTGTGCAAAGCCAGTGCAGATACCCTGCGCCTGCTGGTGTTGCGGGTGCTGCGCAAGGATTCCTTTGGGGTATCCGAGTTGTGCTCTATTTTTGATATCCGCCAACCGGCCCTCAGCCACCACCTGAAGGTATTGGCCAGTGCTGGACTGGTGGCGGCCCGCAGGGAAGGCAATTCGATCTTCTACCGGCGCAGCGAGCTGGGCCAACAATCCGGCCTGGAGGTGTTACAGCACAGCATTTTCGAGGCTGTGGACCAGATAGAGCTGCCCCCGGAGATCGAAGCCGGACTGCAGGTACTGCACCGGCAACGGGAGGAAAACTCCAGCAACTTTTTCCGTCTCAACGCCCACAAGTTCCGCCAGCAGCAGGATCTTATCGCCAGCTACGAGCAGTACGCGGACGTGGTGGCCCAGATGCTGCGGGGTGCCCAGCTAAAGCGTCACCACACGGCACTGGAAGTGGGCCCCGGGGACGGCTCCTTCCTGCTGGAGCTGGCACCCCGGTTTGACCGCGTGGTGGCACTGGATAATGCACCGGGAATGCTGGAACAGGCACAACAAAAGGTCGCAGCGGCCCAGGTGGATAACGTCGAATTCATCCTGGGTGACACGCGCAGCGAACAACTGCAGGGCCTGCAGGCAGATTGTGTGGTGATCAACATGGTGTTGCACCACACCCCGGCACCCACCACGGTGCTGCAGGATGCGGCCGCCTGCCTGGGCCCCGAGGGAGTAGTGCTGGTCACCGACCTTTGCCATCACGACCAGGGCTGGGCCCGGGAGAACTGCGGGGATCTGTGGCTGGGCTTCAATCCCCAGGACCTGGCCGAGTGGGCCGGCGACGCCGGACTCACCGATATCGCCAGTGAGTACCTGGCGCAACGCAACGGTTTTCAAATACAGGTGCGGCTGTTTGGCCGTAGCTGATCGATTTAAGTAATAAGGATAAAACTATGAGCGAATATGCAGTTTTCACCTCCGAATCTGTCTCCGAGGGACATCCGGACAAGATGGCGGACCAGATCTCCGACGCCATTCTGGATGACATTATCAAGGATGACCCCGATGCCCGGGTGGCCGTTGAAACGATGGTCAAGACCGGTATGACCATAGTTGCAGGCGAAGTCACCACGAGCAACAGGCTGGACCTTGAAGGCGTCATCCGCAAGACCATTCTGGATATCGGCTACGACAGTTCGGAGGTGGGCTTCGACGGCGCCTCCTGCGCCATTCTCAACGCCATTGGCAAACAATCCCCTGACATCGCCATGGGCGTCAATGAGGGCGAAGGTGCCCACGCGGAACAGGGCGCTGGCGACCAGGGCCTGATGTTCGGCTACGCCACTAACGAGACCGAGGTGCTGATGCCAGCGCCGATTTACTACTCCCACCGCCTGGTAGAGCGCCAGGCAGAACTGCGTAAGCACGGCACCCTGCCCTGGCTGCGCCCGGACGCCAAGAGCCAGGTGACCTTGCGCTATGAAGGAGGCAAGCCGGTGGCCATTGATGCGGTGGTACTGTCCACCCAACACGATGAAGACATCAGTCAGTCGGATCTGCAGGATGCGATCATGGACCTGGTGATCAAGGAGGTGCTGCCCACCGAATGGCTGCATGCAGGCACCCAATACCACATCAACCCGACTGGCCAGTTCATCATTGGTGGCCCTGTCGGTGACTGTGGCCTCACCGGCCGCAAGATCATCGTGGACACCTACGGCGGCATGGCGCGGCACGGTGGTGGCGCTTTCTCCGGCAAGGACCCCTCTAAAGTTGACCGCTCCGCGGCCTATGCAGGGCGCTATGTAGCGAAGAATATTGTGGCGGCAGGACTTGCCGATCGCTGCGAAATCCAGGTGTCCTACGCCATCGGTGTGGCTGAGCCCACCTCCATCTCCATTGATACCTTTGGTACCGGCAAGCTTGACGATGGCCGCATCTCGGAACTGGTGCGCGAGCACTTCGACCTGCGCCCCAAGGGCCTGATCGCCATGCTGGACCTGAAACGCCCGATCTATCGCAAGACTGCGGCCTACGGTCACTTTGGACGTGAGGACGCGGATTTCACCTGGGAAAAAACTGACAAAGCCGATGCGCTGAAGGCGGCGCTTTAAGTAGCGGCCACGATGATCGGAGCGGTGGTGCTACCCGGGTAGCACCACCGCGCAAAAATCGAAACGAATTCAACTAATGGGCCACTGCGCCTCCAAGGATACTTAAATGAGTACTGCTGAGAAACTGAACACGAACGAAGACTACAAGGTCGCCGATATGTCACTGGCGCAATGGGGCCGCCGCGAACTGGACATCGCCGAGGGCGAAATGCCAGCACTGATGGCAATGCGGGAGAAGTATGCTGACAGCAAGCCGCTGGCGGACGCCAAAATCCTGGGTTGTATCCACATGACCATCCAGACCGGCGTTTTGATTGAGACCCTTATGCAGCTGGGCGCTGAAGTGCGCTGGTCGTCCTGTAACATTTTCTCCACCCAGGACCACGCGGCCGCAGCCATTGCCGCTGCGGGAATTCCCGTTTATGCCTGGAAAGGTGAAACCGAGGAAGAGTACGACTGGTGTCTCGAGCAGACCATTCTCCAGGATGGACAACCCTGGGATGCCAATATGGTGCTGGACGATGGCGGTGACCTGACCGCCATGTTGCATGACAAATACCCCGCCATGCTGGACAAGATCCACGGTATCACCGAGGAGACCACCACCGGCGTGCACCGCCTGCAGGAAATGCTGGAACAGGGCACGCTGAAAGTACCTGCGATCAACGTCAATGACTCTGTAACCAAATCGAAGAATGACAACAAGTACGGCTGTCGCCACAGCCTCAACGATGCCATCAAGCGCGGCACAGACCATCTCATGGCCGGTAAAAAGGCGCTGGTAATTGGCTATGGTGACGTAGGTAAGGGCTCCGCTCAGTCCCTGCGCCAGGAAGGCATGATTGTACGCATTGCTGAAATCGACCCAATCTGCGCCATGCAAGCCTGCATGGATGGCTTCGAGGTTGTCTCGGCGTTTATCGACGGCGTCAACGACGGTACTGCAGCGTGCATCAACCGCGACCTGCTGGCCAACACCGACATGGTGGTAACCACTACCGGCAACTACAACGTCTGCAACTCGAATATGCTCAAGGCGCTGAAAAGCGGCGCGGTAGTTTGCAACATCGGCCACTTCGACAATGAAATCGACACCGCCTACATGCGCAGCAACTGGGAGTGGGAAGAAGTGAAGCCGCAGGTGCATACAGTGTACCGGGACAGGGCCACTAACGATCACCTGATCCTGCTGTCGGAAGGCCGCCTGGTGAACCTGGGCAACGCCACCGGTCACCCGTCGCGCATCATGGATGGCTCTTTCGCCAACCAGGTGTTGGCACAGATCTACCTGTACGAGCGCAAGTTCGCCAACCTGGAACAGGAAATGAAGCCTTCGGCGCTCGCCGTTGAAGTCCTGCCCAAGAAGCTGGACGAGGAAGTGGCGGCCCATATGATCGGCGGTTTCGGAGCGGTGCTGACCCGCCTCACCCCGGAACAGGCCGATTACATCAAAGTAGATGTCGATGGCCCGTACAAGCCTGATAGCTACAAATACTAAGGTGCTGTAACTGATGGCCGAGCGCAAACAGCAGATCAGCTTCGAGTTTTTCCCGCCTAAAACCCAGGCGGGGACAGACAAGCTGCTGCAGGAGGTCACGCCTGCCCTGAACGCCCTGGGTCCTGAGTTTTTCTCGGTGACCTATGGTGCCGGTGGCAGCACCCGGGACACTACACTTGGCGTGGTGTCGTCAATCCGGGAAGCGGGCATTGATGCGGCGCCTCATCTCAGCTTTGGTGGGGATGATGAGAATGCAGTGGCAACCCTGCTCGACACCTATCGGGAGCGCGGTGTAAAACGTGTGGTCGCCCTGCGCGGCGACATCCCTTCAGGCATGGGCGGCGCCGCTCATCTTGTCTACGCCAATGAGCTGGTGGAGTTTATCCGCGCGCGCTATGGCGATCACTTTGAGATCGAAGTTGCGGCCTATCCGGAAATCCACCCGGAAGCAAAGAGCTACGACGCCGACCTTCTCTATCTCAAAGGCAAACTCGATGCGGGTGCCAACAGTGCCATCACCCAGTATTTCTACAATGTGGAGGCGTACTTTTACTTCCTGGACCAGTGTGCCGCTGTGGGTATCGACAAACCCATTTACGCGGGTATTATGCCGATTACCAACTTCGCCAACCTGCTGCGCTTTTCAAACAACTGCGGGGCACAAATTCCTCGCTGGATTTGCCAGCGCATGGAGTCCTACGGGGATGACCAGGATAGTATCCGCAAGTTCGGGCTGGAGGTGGTCACCCAGTTGTGCCAGACTCTTCTCGACAATGGCGCTCCCGGCATTCATTTCTACACCATGAACCAGGTAGAGCCCACTCGGGAAATATACAATAACCTGGGCCTCTAGAGGCCCGTGATCGGCGACCGCCATGCGCACTCCGCGTATCTACACCCCACAGAGACTAATGGGCAGCGCCCTCATCGAGCTGGAGCCCGAACCCAGCCGCCACCTGGCGAGGGCCTTACGCATACAGGAGGGGGATCCGCTGACCCTGTTTGATGGCCACGGTGGTGAGTACCCCGCTGCAGTCACGGCGGTGGATAAGAAACGCGTACAGGTACAAGTCGGTTCCCTGCTGTCCAGGGAGTGTGAATCCGGGCTCCACATCCATATGGGTATAGCCCTATCGCGCGGTGACCGTATGGACTGGATTATCCAGAAGGCCACTGAACTCGGTGTCAGCTCAATGGCACCATTGGCGACAGAACGCAGTGGCGTCAAGCTCCGCGGTGAACGGGCAGAAAAAAAGCTGCGGCACTGGCAACAAATAGCGATCAGCGCCTGTGAACAGTGCGGTCGCAATCGACTGCCGGTGATTGAAGCCCTGCAGCCGCTAGTCAATTGGCTGGAACACACTGAGGCTGAGCGCAAATTCGTGCTACATCATCGCGCCGACAACAACCCCCTCGCCAGCCCTGTCCCCGCCAGCGTCGCTCTACTGGTGGGACCGGAGGGCGGCCTGGATAGTGCCGAAATCCTGGCCGCTGAGGATCGTGGTTTTACCTCCCTGCGCCTGGGCCCCCGCGTATTGCGCAC
>RCNC010000710.1_pt1 | contig 21652 bp, 23 predicted proteins | sample 2041301 | NCBI WGS metagenome assembly RCNC01 (sample SAMN09708231, study PRJNA481090) | Marine sediment metagenome, whole genome shotgun sequencing project. | biome: marine sediment; feature: ocean; material: sediment; isolation source: Sewage treatment plant 13A marine sediment (STP13A) ...
CGCCTTCGCCTTCTGCGCCTGCTGAGCTCCCTTCGCATCGATATATGCGACTTCGGTAACTCTACCCGCCTCGTTGGTCTCAATCCGGTACACCGTGGAAAGGGGGCGGATTTCACAATGTCCGGTTGCCTCGGCCAGCGGAATCATGGATGCCAGCGTTGAAGACTTGGCGTTCGCCTCGCAGCCAAACCCCATGCAGAATCCGCAATGCACACAGGCGGGCCGATTATTGAGTGGCTCCGAAAGAATGGCCATGGGTGCGGGTTGTGCGTGCAGCCCCAGTTTCTTCGCGCCTTTTTCCAACAGAACACCCGACGACTTCACTGGCAGAGGTGGAACGGGAAAAGGCCGCGACCGGGGCGCATCAAATGGCCCGGGGGCTCCTGATACTCCAACCTCCCAGTCAACCTTGGTGTAATACGGCTCTAACTCCTCATAGCTGATGGGCCAGTCTGCAAAACCTGTTCCGCTGATCGGCCCCAACAAACTCCGCTCCTTGAAATCAATCGGTCGCATTCGCCAGTAATTTGCCGTGAAGTGGACACTGCTGCCACCTACTCCACGCGAATACAGTGCGGGCGGCGCCCCGGATTGTCTGACCGTTGCTTTTTCAGCTGCCGTTTGACGAAACGTTTGAGGATCTTTCCAGGAAGGGTGCTCCATCATGCCATTCAGCATCATGACATCCATTTCGTCATGACTGAAATCCTTGGCAAGCCGGTAAGGGCCCTGCTCCAGTACGACCACGTCAAACCCCGCGGTCGAAAGCTCTTTAGCCAGTACACCGCCGGAGGCACCCGAACCGATAATAACGAAATCAACCTCCTTGCGCGTATCAAACACGACCTGTTTCCTATCCGTCGACATGAGACTTCTCCCCGCTGGCGGCCTGCGCATCGTAGTACCCAAAAGGCGGTTGCCAGGCGTGCCGGTTATCGAAGCCGAGCAAAGCCCAGCCGCTGAGTTCACGGTTACCACCCCATGAAGGCAAGGCGAACATCCCACAATGCGTCAGGAAGATCATCTGGCTGAAAAATGCGCCGGTCTCAATGCTTTGTAACAGGGGCGTTTGCTGATCAAAAGAAAGGCGTGCAAAACCCCCGCTATCCGGGAAGGATTCAATAGCCAAACTGTCAAGATCGGCCAACCCTTCCTTTAACGGCCCGGCGGCTCCCGCCATAAACCCACCCAGGGCCTGGTCAACAAAATAGACCACACCGGCCTCAGAGGCTCCGGGTAAATCGTCCGGCGGAATAATCTGGTCCACAACCGCAGCAATAGTTTTTGCCTCTTGCGGCGTTATGTTCAGCCAGTCCCCGCCGGTCATGTGTTGCTTTTCGGCGGCATGCCCGGCAGCCAGCAACACAGGCGTATTCAGGGCCAGCCATCCTCCTCCCGCCAACAGGCTTGTTTCCAGCAGAAATTCACGCCTGTTTGCTTTTTTATTATTCATTTTTGATCTCCGTATACTGCGGGAAGGTTTAGAAGCCGGAACCGGGTCCCGGTTCCACATCAAAGAATTTCCAGCTGACAGCCCCATCAAAATACTTAATCGGCAGGTTGGAGACCGGCCCTGCTTCCAGCATCCGGGAGTTCACTGCAATGCGACTTTCCGGGTCCTTCTCGATACCTTCATAATGGGTCAGGCAACCACAATGGTTGCAATGAAAGAATTCTATCTCCCGGTCGTTCCAGGAGTAGGAAGAAACGGCACCGGGTGCATGGGCAATACGTGCCGTAGTCCGTTGGAAATAAGCCCAACGAGCACCATATCTGCGACAAATTGAACAGTTGCACTCTGTTAGTGATGCTGGCGTGTGGGCCAGCTCAATTTGGACGGCGCCGCAATGACAGGCGCCAGACAGTGTTTCGGTCCACACCGCAGGTGTGTTGGTTTCAGCGACCTGGTTTTCCCTATGCGGTCTGCTGGTTAGCTGGCCGGAGCAATTGGGACAGACATGGTCCATTTCCAGAGTGCATTGCGGGCAAAATGTGCACTCGTATGAGCAAATAAAGGCCGAGGATTCCAGGTTCAGATCGGCATCGCAGCGCTCACAGTGGTTTTTCATCTTGAGCATGTTTTCTCCTGATATGGAACTTGATCGAAAATCAGCCTGATTGCAAATTATCGCTTGATTTTTTTCCTTCTAATCAGCTCAACTGCTCTTAGCTGGGCCAGTGACTCTGCCAGCTTCATCTCAGCAGCCAGGATATCCATGTTGGCCGTGCGATTCCCCAATGCCCTTTCAGCCTCATCCCGGGCCTGTTTTGCTGCCGCTTCGTCCACGTCATCTGCGCGCACGGCGTAGTCGACCAGGGCAGTGATAAGATGCGGCATCACTTCGAGAATACCGCCTGCGGCAAAGATCATGGTTTCCTCGCCTTGCGGATCTGTCAACTGCAGCATACCGGGCTTCAGAGTCGTCATCAGGGGTGCGTGGCCGGGGTAAATACCCAACTCGCCCGCAGTTCCCACAGCTATAAAACGAGTTACCTCACCCGAAAATAATTTTTTTCGCGAGGAAACGATATCGCATCTAATGGTTTTGCTCATGGGCGTCATTAATTTTGTCAGCGCACCCGGGTAGCCAGATCAACAATATCCCGCTCACAATAGTTACAGACATATCGATGTCCGTCATCGGGGCCAAGCCGAAACTCTGAAGTGACGGGTTCATTCTGATTTGAAATACAGTTTGGATTGGAACAGGTAAGAATTCCGCGCACTACCTCCGGCGCCTCGGCGTTGAACTTCCTGGCCACGTGCCCGCCAACAATAATATTAATCGTGGCACGTGGCGAGATCAGCGCTACCCTGCTCGCCTCCACTGCGGACAGTTCGACATCTTCAATTTTCAGGATGTCCTTTTTACCACCCTTTTTTGAATGGGAGTTGATCAGAATACTCATGCCTTTTTCGTTCGATATTCCAAGCACACTAAGCACGTCAAAGGCTTTTCCGGCGAGGATGTGGTCGATAACTGTACCGTGCTCAATTCGCTGGACTTTCATCAGGTGGTCCGACATTTCATTCTCCTCCCATTACCATGGAAAGCAGCGCCATTCTTACGGGAACTCCATTGAATGCCTGCTCGAAATACTTGGCTTGCGGCATGACATCAACTTCCGGTGCGATCTCGTTTACCCGGGGTAACGGGTGCATGACAATCAGGCTCTGGGGCCCACGCGACAGCAGATCAGGATCCACCCGGTACATACCGGCCACCCGCTCATACTCCACCAGGTCCGGAAACCGTTCTTTCTGAATCCGGGTGGTATAAAGGATATCCGTGCTCGAAATTACGTCTTCCGGGGATCGACAAATTGTGCCCAGGCGTCCCATGCTTTTGAGATAGCTGGTCACCTCACCCGGCATCTCCAGCCCTTCCGGAGCTACCAGGTTGATGGTATTTCCAAACTTGGCCAATGCAATGGCTAGGGAGTGAACCGTCCGGCCATAACGAAGATCGCCGACCATACTGATATTAAGACCTTCCAGACGACCTGTCTCTGTTCTGATCGTAAACAGATCCAGCAGAGTCTGGGTAGGGTGCTGACCGGCACCATCACCTGCATTCAGGACCGGCACAGAAGAGAATTCGGTAGCCAGTTTTGCAGCCCCTTCGCGGGGGTGACGTAACACGACGGCGTCGGCATAGCCGCTAACCATCCTCGTCGTGTCAGCCAACGTTTCGCCCTTAACCACCGACGTTGCTTCGGTTCCTGCAAAACCAATGACGCCACCGCCCAGGCGGATCATGGCGGTTTCAAATGAAAGCCGGGTGCGGGTCGATGGCTCAAAAAAGATACAGGCCAGAATCTTGCCCTTCAAAAGATCGGATGATGCCTCACCGCGGGCGATGGGTACCATATCTTCAGCTCTATCCAACACATCAACAATTTCAGCTGTTGAAAAATCGTGGACTGAGATTACGTGTCGCATTGATATCTCCTGAGAAGCCTTACATCGGCTCCGGGTAGTTTATAACGCATCTTCCGTAAAAAAAACGCCGGCTTGATTGCTCAAGCCGGCGCCTTGTTTCAATTTGCGATGATAACCGCTGCAACAGGACGGGCTACCGTCTGCCCTTTTTCCTGAGTTGATCCAGTGCTCTCAACTGGGCTGCCGCTTCCAGCAAACGTCCCTGGGCTTCAGCAATTTCCATGTCGCCCGTCTGGTCCTGTAACTCACGTTCCGCCTCTTCTTTGGCACGTGTCGCCGCCGCCTCATCGAGGTCATCGGCACGAACGGCTGTGTCAGCCAGCACGGTCACGATGTGTGGCATTACTTCCAGAATACCGCCACCAACGAAGAAAAATGCTTCTTCGCCATCCGCTTGCTGAACCCGCACCGAACCTGGCTTGAGCTGTGTAATCAGTGGCGCATGGCGCGGACTGATACCCAGCTCACCTACCGAACCGGTGGCAAAAATCATCGAAGCCTGGCCGGAGTAAATCTCCTCCTGAGCGGATACGATGTCACATTGAATGGTATGTTTCATGGCCCTGCCGTTGTCTGTTACGCAGCCTCAGCCGCCATTTTCTTGCCTTGCTCGGCTGCTTCTTCGATTGAACCCACCATGTAGAAAGCCTGCTCGGGCAAGTGATCGTACTCGCCTTCGATAATGCCCTTGAAACCACGGATGGAGTCTTTCAGCGAAACATATTTGCCGGGCGCGCCGGTGAAGGTTTCAGCCACAAAAAACGGCTGTGACAGGAAGCGGGCTACCTTACGAGCTCGTGCTACGATTGCCTTATCTTCATCTGACAATTCATCCATACCCAGAATGGCGATGATATCCTTCAACTCTTTATAACGCTGCAATACGGACTGAACACCGCGAGCCACGTCATAGTGCTCGGTACCAACGATATTAGGATCAAGCAGACGTGAAGTTGAATCCAGCGGGTCAACGGCCGGGTAGATACCTTGCTCGGCAATGGCACGACTCAAAACCAGGGTCGCATCCAGGTGAGCAAAAGTCGTTGCCGGTGACGGATCAGTCAAATCATCGGCCGGTACGTATACCGCCTGGAACGAGGTGATTGATCCGGTCTTGGTCGAGGTAATGCGTTCCTGCAGAAGGCCCATTTCCAAAGCCAGCGTCGGCTGGTAACCCACGGCTGAAGGCATACGGCCCAGCAGTGCTGATACTTCCGTTCCGGCAAGCGTGTAACGATAAATGTTATCAATAAACATCAGCACGTCACGGCCTTCATCGCGGAACTGCTCAGCAATGGTCAGCCCGGTCAGCGCCACACGCAGCCTGTTTCCGGGCGGCTCGTTCATCTGGCCGTAGACCAGGGCTACCTTGTTGAGTACGTCTGCGTCCTTCATTTCGTGATAGAAGTCGTTACCTTCACGGGTACGCTCACCCACGCCGGCAAAGACCGAGAAGCCGCTGTGCTCAATAGCGATGTTACGAATCAGCTCCATCAGGGTTACCGTCTTGCCGACACCGGCGCCGCCGAACAGGCCGACTTTACCACCCTTGGATATGGGCATGATCAGATCGATCACCTTGATGCCGGTTTCCAGCAATTCGTTGCCGCCCGCCTGATCTTCGTATGAAGGTGCTTTGCGGTGGATGGGCATGCGTATTTCTTCACCGATTGGACCCGCTTCGTCGATCGGGCGGCCCATGACGTCCATCACGCGACCGAGCGTTTTCTCACCCACCGGCACCATGATAGCTGTACCGGTACCGGTGATTGCCAGTCCACGCTTCAAACCGTCTGTTGATCCCAGCGCGATCGTGCGAACGACGCCGTCACCCAGCTGCTGCTGGACTTCGAGCATGATTTCGGTACCGTCAACCTCCAGGGCATCGAATATTTTAGGCAATTTGTCACGAGGGAATTCCACGTCTACGACAGCGCCGATAACCTGAACAATTAATCCACCACTCATTGTTAGCTCCTAAGCTCTAAATCTTGTTGACGACCGGCCTTAAACGGCGGCCGCACCACCAACTATTTCTGAAATTTCTTGTGTAATTGCCGCCTGGCGGGCCTTATTGAATACCAATGTCAGTTCGTCAATCAGGTCACCGGCATTGTCGGTCGCGTTCTTCATCGCGATCATCCGAGCGGCATTTTCCGAAGCCAGGTTCTCAAGCACAGCATGGTATACGTCTGCTTCGATGTAGCGGACCAATACGGTATCCAGCAACTCTTCAGCGTCCGGCTCGTAGATGTAGTCCCAGATGTCATGAATTTCTTCATCGTCCGTGTCCGGCAACGGAAGCAGCTGCTCCAGTGTCGGACTCTGGGTCATCGTGTTGATGAATTCGTTGTACACCACGTAGACCAGGTCGACTTTCTCTTCCCGATAGGCATCCAGCATCACCTTGATAGACCCAATCAGATCTTCAATCTGAGGCTTTTCGCCCAGTTCGCTGGTATGAGCGGCAATCTCCACCTTAATGTTCTTGAAGAATGCAGACGCTTTCTTGCCGAGCGTAACCATGCTGACTTCTGCGTCTTTTTCCTGCCACTCGCGGACACTTGCCAGCACCAGCTTGAACAGGTTGTTGTTCAGTCCACCACACAGTCCGCGATCAGAAGAAACGATCACGTACCCGACTTTCTTGATTTCTTCACGCCGCACGGTGAAAGGATGACGGTATTCCGGGTTGGCTTTGCTGAGGTGACCCATTACACGGCGAATCATACGCGCATAAGGACGGGTCGCATTCATCAGTGCCTGCGTTTTGCGAATCTTACTGGCTGAGACCATCTCCAACGCCGAGGTCACCTTTCTGGTGTTCTCGATACTTCGGATTTTGGTCGTAATTTCCTTTCCGCCTGCCATACTCGGCTTGCTCCCAATTAATACCTAAGGCCGTTCCTTACCAGGATCCGGTTGCCTTGAATTCTTCCAGCGCTACCTTGAGCTGAGACTCGATGTCGTCATTCCAGCTACCCTCGTTCAGGGTGCCGAGCAGTTCAGCCTTGGCTGAGGCCATATGATCGATCAGAGCTGTCTCGAACGTGCCAATCTTGGCCAGGTCCACGTCATCCAGGAAACCACGGTCCGCAGCAAACAACGATACGGCCATTTCTCCAACCGACAGCGGGCTGTACTGCTTCTGTTTCATCAATTCGGTAACGCGTTGGCCGCGATCCAGCTGCTTACGGGTCGCCTCGTCGAGATCGGAAGCAAATTGCGCAAATGCGGCCAGCTCACGATACTGGGACAACGCCAGTCGAATACCACCGCCCAGCTTCTTGATAACCTTGGTCTGGGCTGCACCACCCACACGGGATACAGAAAGACCCGCGTGAACAGCCGGGCGAATACCCGCATTGAACATATCGGCCTCAAGGAAGATCTGGCCATCAGTGATGGAGATCACATTGGTCGGTACGAAGGCTGAAACGTCACCTGCCTGCGTTTCAATGATCGGCAGAGCCGTCAGAGAACCGGTCTTGCCGGTGACTTTTCCATTGGTGAATTTCTCGACGTAGTCCACGTTTACACGTGCCGCGCGTTCCAACAAACGCGAGTGCAGGTAAAACACGTCACCCGGGTACGCTTCACGGCCCGGCGGACGACGCAGCAGCAGGGAAACCTGGCGATAAGCCCACGCCTGCTTGGTCAAATCATCATAAATGATCAGGGCATCTTCGCCACGATCCCGGAAGTACTCACCCATGGTGCAACCAGCGTACGGTGCTATGTACTGCATGGCTGCCGACTCTGAAGCCGAAGCGTTGACCACGATGGTGTGTTCCATCGCGCCATGCTCTTCAAGCTTGGCAACCACGTTAGCCACGGTAGACTGTTTCTGACCGATCGCCACGTAAACGCATTTAATGCCGGATGTCACCTGGTTGATAATGGTGTCGATGGCGATGGCTGTTTTACCGATCTGACGGTCACCAATGATCAATTCGCGCTGTCCGCGACCGATCGGCACCATGGCGTCGATTGATTTCAATCCTGTCTGAACCGGCTGGTCTACTGACTTACGCCAGATAACGCCTGGTGCGACTTTCTCAATGGGAGCAAATCCATCGTTATCGATGGGGCCCTGCCCGTCGATGGGTGCGCCCAGTGCATTGACCACTCGGCCCAGCAGGCCGGGGCCATGCGGAACTTCGAGAATACGGCCGGTGCATTTGACGGTATCGCCTTCAGTAATGTGCTCGTAATCACCCAGGATTACAGTACCAACCGAGTCACGCTCAAGGTTGAGCGCCAGGCCAAACGTGTTACCGGGGAACTCGATCATCTCGCCCTGCATGGCGTCTTCGAGACCGTGAATGCGCGAGATACCATCGGAGACACTGACTACCGTGCCTTCGTTGCGGGTCTCGGCTGATACATTCAGCTCTTCAACCCGTTTTTTGATCAACTCGCTGATTTCAGATGGATTCAATGTCGTCTGCATCTTTTTTTTCCCATGTGGTTGCCGTTACAACGGCGACCGGTTCAAATATTTAAGTGGCCAGGCTGTTAGACAGCTTCTGAAGCCTTCCACGCAAAGAGCCATCAATTACCTGGTCGCCGGCATAAACCACCGCACCACCAATGACACCTGCGTCTATCTCATTTTCGAGTTCGATTTCGCAATCGAAACGACGCGCAAGAGCGTCTCGCATGCGGCCTGCCTGGCCCTCATCCAGCGGAATCGCTGAAACGACCTTTACGCTTATTCGTTTTTCAGCTTCATCACGCAAAATACGGAACAGGCGCTTAACCTGTGGCAGCAGCGACAAACGCGAATTCTCAGCCAGCACGGAAAGAAAATCCCGGAACCGGCCGTCGAAGGCTTCACCTGCGGCTTCCTTAAGGATGGCGACAGACTGAGCGTTACTCACGTCAGGGCTTTCCAGCAAACTCGCCATCGAAGCATCTTCGACGATCTCGCTTGCCAGGTTCAGCATGTCACCCCAGCGCGCCAGGGCTTGCTCACTTTGAGCCAGCTCAAACGCGGCTTTCGCATAGGGACGTGCCAGTGTGGTCAGGCTGCTCATGTTCAGATCTCGGTAATCAGCTTGTCGAGAAGTTCGCGATGGGTGTTTTCATCGACTTCTTTCTCGAGAATCTGTGAAGCACCCAGCACCGCGAGGCTGGCCACGGACGAGCGTAGCTCTTCCCGCGCCTGGTTCGCTGCCTGGACGATTTCCGCTTCGGCCGCAGTGACCTGCCGGCCACGTTCAGCCGTCGCATCGTCTTTCGCCTGGTCGAGTATCTGCGAGTGTCTCTGATTCGCCTGATCAACGATCTCACCCGCTTTATCACGGGCTTCATTGATCTGCTGGTCAACCGTCACCTTTGCAGCTTCCAGTTCTTTTTCAGCACGATCAGATGCAGCCAGACCTTCGGCGATTTTCTCGCGACGTTCGTCCATTGCCTTGATCAGCGGCGGCCAGAGGAACTTCATGCAGAACCACACGAAGATCATCATCGCGATTGACTGCAATATTAAAGTGGCATTGATATTCATGCCTTACCTCATTCAGATGATTCAGTTTACCTGCCCGGATACCCGGGCGGGCGTATGCCGGTTAAAAAATTAACCGCCCAGGGCAGCTTGCAGCTGTCCAACAAACGGGTTAGCGAATGTGAAGAACAACGCAATACCCACACCGATCATCGCAACAGCATCCAGCAGGCCGATTGCCAGGAAGAACTTACCCTGCAGCATCGGAGCCAATTCAGGCTGCCGCGCAGAACCTTCCAACAGGCGACCACCCAGGATACCCACACCGATACCAACGCCAAGTGCACCCAGACCAATCAGCAGGGCTACAGCGATTGCGGTCATACCAATTACAATTTCCATCAAAAACTCCCGTTCTCAGATATTGCTAACAAAAAAATAAAACCAAAAAACCAAACAAAAACTTCAATTCATTAAAACTTCAATCCATCAATGATGCTCGCTCGCCATACTCAGGTACACAATGGTCAGCATCATGAAGATAAAGGCTTGCAACGTCACGATAATCAAGTGGAACGCCGCCCAACCAAAATGCATCAGCTGGCCGCCGAGGAATGCCAGGCCACCCACCAGCAGCATTTCCACCAGCAATAACAGCAACGTAGGTTTCATGGCCAGTTTGCCTTTGAGGTTCAACCAGAGCGTGGCCATAATCGTCACAGTCGCGATAATCCAGAACCATGCCGGAACGTGGCCATGAAAAAGAAAACTGAGGCCCGAGGCGAACCAGGCTGATCCTGCTGTAAAGATCAGCGCGATCAGAATAAAAATGAGTTCGCCAGCGTACAGGTTTCCAAACAGTCGCAGGCCAAGCGAAATGGGTTTGGCCAGTAACGAAACCAGCTCCAGAACAAGGTTAAACGCCATCACGAACGGCCAGACGACTTTGGGCATGCCGAGCTCTTTCGGATTCAGTGGGTTCATTACCAGTTCACTGACAAAACCGCCCACACCCTTGAAGCGAATTGAGTAGATGATGATCAAGACGAACACCGTCAGGGACATGCCCAGGGTGGCGTTAACGTCAGTGGTCGGGACGACTTTCTGGAACACGAGGTGTGGATCGGCGCCGAGCAGCTTTGCAGCGCCCTGTTGCGTTACCCATGGCAGCCAGTCAACCGGAATGAGATCCATGAAATTCATGAAGAAAATCCACACGAACAGTGTCAGCGCCAGTGGTGCGATCAGGCGGCTGGTGCCGTGGAAGGTTTCCCGAACACTGTTGTCTACGAATTCAACTATTGTCTCGATGAAGGCCTGGAAGCGTGTTGGTACACCGGAGTTGGCCTTTTTGGCGACGGTGCGGAACATCAATAGAAAGACTACGCCGAGCACGAGGGACCAGAACATCGTATCTACATGGAAGGCCCAGAAACCCATAGCCTGCGCCTCGGCAGCCGAGTGGGCAAAACTCCATCCGTTTTCGGGATGATTGCCAAACGTCAGGTTCTGCAGATGGTGCCCGATGTATTGGCCTGTTGTGATGTTTTCGCTACCGCCAGCCATTCCGTATCCTGCTTTTTCGCTTCTTTTCCAGCCGGGGCGATGCTACCGCGCCCAACCCGAAAGTGTGTTCAAACCATCAAAAATCAAGTGCCCCGTGGGACTTTTTACGCTATTCCTGAAAAGCCAGGGCCAATCCGACCCAGTTGGCGACCAGCACGCCGATCATCCCCAGGAAGAAAAACCCTGCAGCCAGCGGCTTCACCCAGATGAAGACCAGCGCACAGAGCAGTCCGGTCAGCACCAGCTTGCCGAATTCGGCGAGCATTGCCGTGCGCAAAAAGTCTGCACTATCACTGCCTACCTTCCTTAACACCAACACGGTAAACAGCAATCCCGGCAAATAGACCGCCAGGCTTCCGAACAGCGACGAATATGCCGCCACCGGACCGGCCAGGAATGACAGTGAAGCCAATCCAATTGCAGTCAGGGACTGGATTCTCAGGCTTTTCAATTTACCTTCCAGCACTCCGTATTTCTTTGACTTCGATCAGCCCGCGAGACAACAGCCTGCAAGCAGCCGGCCAAAGACCGCCCATTTTAGCAACTATTAATATGTCCCGGCAATGGGTCTTTAATCAGAAAGGTCGAGGCGATCGAGAATGCCTTCAAATTCATCGGGGTTGTTGTAACTGATGACGAGTTTTCCCTTGCCGGAGGCGAGGTGCTGGATCTTGACCCGGGTGCCCAGCGTTTCGCCAAGGCGAGTTTGCAGGCTCAGGATGTCCGGGTCGAGACGACGGGTGCCCTTCTTCTTTTTCGACTGCTGCAGCCGGCGCACCAGGTTTTCCGTTTCACGCACCGACAAGCGCTTGCGAACCACCTCGCGTGCCGCCTGTACTTGCAGGTCGTCATCCAGAGACAGTATTGCCCTGGCATGCCCCATTTCGATCTGGCGCATGTCGATCATGTCTTTCACTTCCTGCATCAGCTCGAGCAGTCGCAGCAGGTTGGAAACGGCTGCGCGCGAGCGGCCGACTGCGTCAGCAGCTTCCTGGTGGGTCATTTCAAAATCATCGATCAGGCGACGCAGGGCGGTCGCTTCCTCCAGTGGATTGAGGTCCTCGCGCTGGATATTCTCGATCAGCGCCATCGCAATCGAAGCCTCGTCGGGCACATCGCGGATGACCGCCGGAATATCATTGATTTCTGCGATTTGGGCAGCCCGCCAGCGTCGCTCACCTGCGATTAACTCATACTGGCCCTCTCCCACCGGCCGGACAACGATCGGCTGAACAACCCCTTGCGAACGAATCGAGTCAGCCAGTTCACCCAGTTTTTCCTCGTCGAACACCGATCGCGGCTGATAGCGCCCCGGGCGGATCACATCAAGCGGCAGGTTCTGCAACGTATCCGGCGACTCGTGCTGAACCTGGTTCAGCGTTTTCTGGCTGAGCATGGCGCTCAGGTTACGCCCCAACACGGGTTTTTTTCGATTCGTCATGTTCTATGCCATTTCCCGGGCCATGCCCTGTTTCTCGTGACGCCGCAGCATCTCGCCGGCTAACGCGATGTGGGCGATAGCGCCTTTCGATCGCGGGTCGTAAAGCAATACCGGCAAACCGTAACTGGGCGCCTCGGCTACCCGCACGTTACGCGGTATCAATGTCCGGTAGACCCGTTCACCAAAGTTTTCGATCAGCTGATCGGAGACCGCGGTCGCCAGGTTGTTACGGCCATCGTACATCGTGCGCAACAAGCCCTCTATATGCAAACCCGGATTGACGCTGCCGCGAATCTGCTCAATCGTATTCAGCAAGCCCGTCAGTCCCTCCAGAGCGTAATACTCGCATTGCATCGGAATCAACACACTGTTAGCCGCTGCCAGTGCATTCAGAGTCAGCATGCTCAGCGCCGGAGGGCAATCGATGAAGATCCAGTCGTAACGCTCGAGTAACGGTTGCAGCGCCCTTTTCAAGGCATATTCCCGGCCGTCACGTTGCAGCAGGGCGATCTCTGCCGCGGTCAGGTCGCCATTGGAGGGGAGCAGGTCGAACCCCATATTTTCCGGGCTGAGGATGGTTTCATCGACAGAACTTTCTTCCAGCAGAACCTCGCAGGCGGAGACATCAAGTTTGTAGGCATCAATGCCGCAGCCTGTGGAGGCATTTCCCTGTGGGTCCAGGTCGATCAACAGCACGGAAAATTTCATTCGGGCAAATGCCGCGGCCAGGTTGACACAGGTGGTTGTCTTTCCGACACCGCCTTTCTGATTTGCTACTGCAATGATTCGGGCGGGCATGGGCTGGCTTCTTTTTTAAGTCTTGGATTGGGGTTCATGCAATGACGGACATAATGACGAGGTGACGGTCCTCTTGCAATCCCGGCACGATAAGTTTTTCCACTGAATCGATATGTAGCCATTCCGGAACCTCTTGCAGTTCGCGTTCCGGGTAACGCCCCTTCATCGCCAGGAGACTGACCGGAGCTGCCGCCAGGTGCCGTGCCGCATGGGCAAACGAAACCAGGTTGGAAAAGGCCCGGCTGATAATTACGTCGAACGGTTGATCGGGTGCAAATGACTCGAGTCGCTCCTGCACCGGGTGAATATTTTCCAGGCCGAGCTGGCGTCGCACGTGGTTAAGGAATCGTACCCGCTTGCCCGAACTGTCCAACAGGGTCACTTCAAGCGCAGGCCTGGCAACCGCGAGTGGAATGCCCGGAAGTCCGGCGCCGGTCCCGGCATCCAGTAGACGCCCACCAGCAATAAAGGGGGCAACGGACAGGGAGTCCAGCAGGTGCCGTGTGACCATTTCTACCGGGTCTCTGACCGCGGTCAGGTTGTAGGCCTTGTTCCAGTGTTCCAGCTGAACCAGGTATTCCAGCAGCATTTGCTCCTGGGCAGGGCCGATGTCCAGCTCGTCCAGTTGAAGAATGCCGGCATGCAGCATTGGTGCAAGAAAATCTACCGGCACGGGATATCCTTCGCTACTTCTTCAGGCCGGCAGAGCGCATTTCCTTGGCCATCGTTTCGGCGATGTCGGCGGCCGTATCCGCATGTTCAGTATCTTTCGTAAAGGTCACGATACGCCAGACCGGCATTTCTGTTTCCAGATCGTAATAGCTTGATTCCACGTAGGCGCTGGATCTGAAATCTGCATAACCCGGCCCCTGGCGCACCGTGTATACGCTGGTCATCCCGGTGAAGTACGGCCGACCCCATCCATAACTGGAGCCACTGCCCAGGTATTCCAGCCAATAATCGGAACGGACGTACTTCTCCTGTTCCCCGGCGCCCGCGTAAAACATCACGATCACGCCATCGACGTCGGCGTCACGAAGCATCCCGGTGGCCACTTCGGGGTCGATCTCACCGCGGATACCACCGCTCATACCCGGGATATTACTGCTGGGAATCACCGGATTCCCTTTCTTGCTCATGATCTTTGCAACGTCGATCTCGACGGCTTTACGCATCAAGGCGTCGGGCAATACAACAACAACGGCGACCTTGTCCGGCTTGTGTGTAACCGGTTTATCGGTTTTCCAGTTGTCGACCGTGCGCGTTTGTGCGCAGGCGGGCAGGACCAGTGAGGCCGCGATCGCCAGGAGAATGAGTCGGCCGGTGTAGCTAAGCATTTGAAAGGTCATGGGGTAATCCGCAAGCGTAAAACGAGCATCTTAACCCATGGCTGGTTTAGCCGGAAGCGAGAACTTCTATCGACAGGTCGAGTTCCTCGGCCCGGTGGCAGGCTACCCAGTCGCCGCTCTCCATTCGACGCAGAGCCGGAACATCCGCCTCACAGCGCTTTACCTTGAAGGGGCAGCGGTTGTGGAAAATACAACCTTTGGGGCGCTCGTAAGGCGACGGCATGTCTCCGGTCAGCCAACTGCCCTGCCTGACCACAGCCGCCAGTTTTGGATCGGGAATCGGAACCGACTTCATCAGCGCATTGGTATAGGGGTGCAGGGGGCGGCGGTACATGTTCGCTTTGTCCGAGACCTCCATGGCCTGCCCCATGTACATCACCATCACGCGATCACTGATATGCCTGACAACAGACAGGTCATGTGCAATGAAGATCAGGGCCAGGCCCAGCTTTTTCTGCAAGTCCTTCAACAGGTTGATGATCTGCGCCTGGATCGAAACGTCCAGTGCGCTGACCGGCTCGTCACATATCAACAGGCGCGGATTGAGCACCAGCGAACGCGCAATACCAATACGCTGACACTGCCCGCCTGAAAACTCGTGGGGGTAGCGGTTGATCTGGTTGGGCAGCAGACCCACAACCTTCATCATTCCACGGGTGCGCTCCTCAACCTGCAGGCGCGCCATGTTTGGGTAAAACGTCCACAGCGGTTCCGCGATGATGTCGCCGGCCGTCATGCGGGGATTGAGGGAGGCCACAGGGTCCTGGAATACGATCTGCAGGTCTTTCCTCTTCTGGCGCATTTCCTCCTCTTCCAGCCCGGTCAGCTCTTCGCCTCGCCACATCACACGTCCGCGGGCGGGCTGGACCAGCCCGAGGATAGCCCGTGCAAGCGTGGATTTTCCTGAACCTGACTCACCTACGATTCCCAGGGTCTCGCCGGCGTGCAGCTCGAAGCTGATCCCGTCCACCGCCCGCAACCGGCGTTCACGGCGGCTGAAAATACCCCCCGTGAAACTCCTGAAGGTGACGGCAAGGTCCTGTACCCTGAGGACAGGCTTGATCATTCAGCCACCTCCGCCTTTACCGTTTCTGCCGTTTCTACCATCACTTTACCGCCTTCCATCGGCAACACGCAGCGGCTCATCCGGCCACCTTCGGCCAGCCACACCGGGGGCCGTTCCCGGCAAGACTCGGTCGCCTCGACGCAACGATCCCTGAAGCGGCAACCGGTGGGTAAATCCTGCAAATTCGGCGGGTTGCCGGGTATGGCCTGCAGCTCGTCATCCGAAGCCCGGTCCAGCCGTGGCACCGAAGCCAGCAAGCCGCGTGTATAGGGGTGTTGCGGGCGATAGAACACATCGTCCACGCTACCCGACTCAACCGCCTGACCGGCGTACATAACGATGACCCGGTCGGCAATTTCCGCGACCGCAGCCATGTCGTGGGTAATCAGGATCAAGGACATCCTGGTCTGTTTTCTGAGCTCACTGACCAGCTCGGTAATCTGTGCCTGCACCGTTACATCCAGTGCCGTGCTCGGCTCGTCTGCAATTAACAGATCGGGTTCGCATAAAAGACCGATGGCTATCATGACCCGTTGCCGCATACCGCCGGAATACTCATGCGGATACTGCTTTATCCGTTCCTCCGGGTCGGGAATGCGAACCGCACGCAGCATTTCCACCGCGTGTTGCCGCGCCTCTTCCCGGCGCAGGCCCTGGTGGTGCATGACCACTTCCATCATTTGTTTCTCGATGGTCAGGAACGGGTTCAGCGAGGTCATCGGATCCTGGAAGATCATCGCAATATGGCGGCCACGAATTCCGTTGAGTTCGCGAGAACTCATCTTCAACAGGTCTTTGTCCCGGAACAGTGCCTCCCCGCGTACACTACCGTTCTCGGCCAGCAAGCCCATTAAAGATAAAGCCAGCTGGCTTTTCCCGGCGCCCGACTCGCCGACAATGGCCAGCGTCTCACCCTCTGCAACCTCAAAGTCCATGCCATCGACTGCCCTGACAACACCTTCGGGCGTCTGGAAGTGGACTTCAAGATTGGAGACCGAGAGTAACGCCATTACAAATGGTCCTTGGGATCCAGCGCATCGCGCATGCCATCGCCGATGTAGTTAAAGCAATACAACGTCACTGTCAGGAAGGCCGCCGGGAACACCAGGGTCCACGGGGCTGACTCCATGTCCTGTGCGCCATCATTAACCAACGCACCCCATGAACTCATCGGTTCCTGGACACCCAGGCCCAGGAAACTCAGGAAAGACTCGACCAGGATGACCTGCGGAATCGTCAGCGTCACGTACACCATCACGACACCCATTAAGTTGGGAATGATATGACGCAGAATAATGGACCTGTGATCCACACCACAGGCCCTGGCTGCTTCGACGAACTCGGTATTTTTCAGGCTCAGGGTTTGTCCCCGCACAATCCTTGCCATGTCGAGCCAGTTGACCGCACCAATAGCAACAAAGATCAAAACGATATGGCGCCCGAAAACCACCATCAGTAAAATCACGAAAAACATGAAAGGCAGGGCGTAGATGATATCCACAATCCGCATCATGACCCGGTCGGTCATGCCGCCGTAATAACCAGCGACGGCCCCGTAGGTAACGCCGATGGCAAGGCTGACAAGTGTTGCAACCAGGCCAACCAGCAGTGAAATCCTGCCACCCTCGAGGGTGCGCACCAGGATGTCACGGCCCACGGCATCGGTCCCGAACCAGTGACCGGTCTCCAGGCTGGGCGGAGAGGACGTATTGTCCCAGTCGGTAAAGTCGGCTTCCCACGGCAACAGCATCGGGCCAAATACCACCATCAATACCATCAGCGCCATAATGACGCCGCTTACTACCGCCGCCTTGTTTTTTTGCACACGATGCCAGGCATCCACCCACAGTGAACGGCCGCGGACATCCGGATCTTCAAACGCCTTCGCGAAAGGATCTGTTATCGCCCCCCCGTCAACGGATTTTGTTTTGACGTCGCTGCTCATTGCGCCTCGTTGTAACGGATCCTGGGGTTGAGCCAGGCATAGATCAGATCGACCATGAAGTTCAAAACGACGATCACGACCCCATAGAAAACAACCACACCCATTACCAGGGTGTAATCCCGGTTAAGCGCGCCCTGGACAAAATAGCTGCCCAGGCCAGGTATGGAATAAATGCGCTCGATCACTACCGAACCGGTAATCATGGCCGCGGTAGCCGGGCCCATGTATGAAATGACGGGCAAAATAGCCGGTTTCAGTGCATGACGGAAAATGACCAGGCGTTCGGGCAGACCCTTGGCCCGGGCCGTGCGGATGTAATTGCTGTGCAGCACCTCGATCATACTGCCTCTTGTCAGGCGTGCGACATACGCAATTGCCGGTAGCGCCAGGGTCACTACTGGCAACACCATTCTCTGCCACGACCAGTCCCAACCGCCGGCCGGCAACCAGCCCGCGTAAACAGCGACCCCCAGGATCAGCAATGGGGCCACGACAAAATTGGGTATCGAAATACCCAGCATTGCCACCCCCATGACCGAATAATCCACGGCCGTGTTCTGGCGCAGCGCCGCAAGCGTGCCAATCAACGTACCCAGCACAAAGGCAATCAGCATCGCCAGGCCGCCTATGGTGGCCGACACAGGGAAACCACGGGCGATCAGCTCATTAACCGTCCAGTCCTTGTATTGAAACGAAGGGCCGAAATCCCCTGAAATAATCTGGCCCAGATAGCGAAAATACTGCTGCAGCAACGGCTCGTCGAGGTGGTATTGGGCATCCAGATTCGCCCGGATTTCCGGCGGCAGGACTTTTTCACCGTCAAACGGCCCGCCGGGCGCCATGCGAATCAGGAAGAATGCGATCGTAATCAGCACCAGCAGGGTGGGTACCAGACCCAGCAGGCGAAGCGCAGCATGGCGCAGCACACCTTCCTGCTTCATTGCGGCTCACCGTCCAGCGTTTCGGGACGCGATTTCAGCTTGAACATGTTGCGGGTGGGATGATGATCCATTACGTTGTTGTGCCACCCCCTGAGGTGCGGGTCAACCAGTCGTTTTGTTACATAGGTATAAACCGGAATGATGACATGGTCTGACATCAGCACACGCTCAGCTTCAAACATCAGCCGCTCTCTCCGGGCCCGCACACGCTCCAGGCCAGCCTCATCGAGCAAGGCATCAAAGGTAGGATTACTGTAGCCGTAGTCATTACGCCCGTGCCCGGTGCGAAAAAGCTCCAGGAAACTATACGGGTCGTTGTAATCACTGATCCAACCGGACCGGAATACCTGGGTGATGACCTTTTGTTCCCGGTTTTGCAAAAATACCCTGAACTCCTCGTTGACCAGCGTGGCATTGACGCCCAGCGTCTGCTTCCACATCGATGCGATCGCCAACGTAATTTTCTTGTGATTGTCACTGGTGTTGTAACGAATTTCGATCCGCAAGGGTTGCTCTTCCGAGTAACCGGCTTGCTCATAGAGGCGCCTGGCCTCGTGTCCTCTTTCTTCCTGGGTCCAATCCGCGTACTCGGGAGAAAACGGAACATAACCGTCGATCCCCGGAGGCACCAGGGCAAACGAGGGTTTCTCTCCAAATTGCGTCACCTTTTCGGTGATGATCTCCCGGTCTATCGACAGTATCAGCGCCATCCTCAGGGAAGGGTTATCGATGAACGGTTCCTGCGTGAGGTTAAAACCAAAAAAGTACGACCCCATCCAGGGGCTCACGACCAACTCGTTGGGGTAGTGCTGCAAAAGCCATCTGAACTGGTTGTTGGGCACCTCGTTAGTCCAGTCCAGCTCTCCGGACCGGAATTGCTTGACCTCGGTGGCCTGGTCTTCAACTGGCACGTAGATGACACGCTCGATATAAGTGTCGTCTGCCTCACGAAAGCGTGGGTTTTTCAGGAGCTCGATACTGACTCGCGGCGTCCATTTCGTTAGCAGATAGGCGCCGTTTGATACGAGATTGCCCGCCCGGGAGAACTGGTTTCCGAACGCTTCGATGTTTTTACGGTTAACCGGATAAGCTACCGGGCTGGCCAGCAACCCCAGGAAATAAGGCGTAGGTCCGGTTAGTGTAATTTGTAATGTGAACTCATCCAGCAACGCAATCCCGAGGTCTTCAACCGGCAAATCGCCGGCCAGCACTTCCCGCGCATTCTGGACAGGCAGTAGCGTCCTGGCCGCACTGGAAGCGGTTTCCGGGTTCAGTGCACGGCGCAGACTGTACACAAAGTCATCGGCGATCAGCGTATCGCCGTTCGACCAGACCAGGTCACGCCTCAGGTAAAACGTATAAGTCCTGGCATCCCGGGAAATGTTCCAGCGCAGTGCCGCGCCCGGGATGATGTCTCCGTCAGCTGACTCCATGGTCAGGCCTTCGAACAGGTCACGCAATATGTGGGAAGCCGGAACGCCCTGCGCCAGATGCGGATCAAGTGTTTCAGGCTCTTCGCCATTGCCGCGACGAACAACCTGTTCGGCCGCCAGCACGGAAGGATCAGGACGTCCGTCCTCCAGAAGGAGCAGCTCAACCGGTTGCAGTCGTTGTTCCAACGGCCGGCCGAAATCCCCTTGCCTGTCACCACAGGCAGACAAGCCCAGCAGGCTAAACACGAGGATGACGCTGGTTGGTATGGCGAGCTTCAAGGGTTCTCCGATTTCACACCCAGATACCGGGACAAGTGAACATCCCGGACATTGTCCGAATAGCCGGTAATACGCGGTCTGACAAGGTGTCGCGAAACATAATAATAAAGCGGTATCACCGGCATGTCGTGCATTAACTTGGCTTCAGCCTGCTGCAATAGCCCGGTTCTTGTACTTCCACTGGATATTTCGGCTGATTTCATCAACATGTCAAATTCAGAAGACCTGTAAAAGGTGTTATTCAGCGCACTCACGCCAATGAACAAATCCAGAAAACTGGAAGGGTCGGCATAATCTGCAATCCAGCCGCCCCGGAAAACTTCGGTAACGACACCCATTTTCCGGTTATTAACGAAGACCTTCCACTCCTCGTTGACCAGTTGCGTGTTTACACCCAGCACTTGCTTCCACATGGCCGCCACAGTTACGGCGACGCGCCGGTGCACGCCGGAAGTGTTGTAGCGAATTTCCAGTAACAGGGGTTCGTTTTTTCCAAACCCGGACTCACGAAACAGGCGCACAGCCTTTTCTTCGCGTTCGCGCTGTGTCATGACCGACTCCGCCATCTGCACCGGCTGGTAGCCACTGATGCCCGGCGGAACCACACTCCAGCCCGGCAACTCACCGGCACCCAGTACTTTGTTCACCAGTATTTCTCGATTGACGGCAAGTGACAGTGCCCGCCTGAGCGCCCCGGAGTGTCCAAGAACCGTATGATTGAAATTGTATCCCAGCCAAAAAGTGCCCAGGTAAGGGTGGATCCTCAGGTCTTGCGAAAGGTTCTCCTTCAACCACTTGAAACGACCGGCCGGGATGGTTTCGGTAATATCCAGTTCACCAGCCCGGTAACGCGAAAGCTCGGCGGCGGGCTCTTCGATTGGAAAATATTCAACCGTTTCGATTTCTATACTGTCCGCTGCATAGTATTCGGGATTCTTCGCGAGCTTCAGGCTCGCACGCGGCGTCCAGTCCTTTAGCAGGAATGGGCCGTTCACCGGCCCGTGAAGCGGATCATCCATCGCTGTTGAATGCAGCGGGTAACTTACCGGGTGAGCCAGTATCTCCAGGATCCACGGGGCCGGTTCCTTCAGTGAAATTTCAAGCAGGCCGGGTTCGAGCGCCTTAATTCCCAGCGAAGAAACATCGGCCTCGCCTTTCAGGATTTTATCCACGAACAACACGTCTTTGAGCAGACCCGCCGTCGCTGCTGCCGTTTCCGGAGTGAAGGCACGCTGCCAGGCACGGACATAATCTGCCGACGTTACCGCATCGCCATTTGACCAGCGGGCATCCGGCCGCAGCTTAAATCGGTAGCGCCTGCCTGCGTCCAGCAACTGCCAGGACTCAGCCTGTCCCGGGACCAGCTCACCCTGTTCATCGAAGGTTACCAGGCCCTCCCGGATGTCACGCAACAGGTTGATCGCAGCGAGGCCCTGGGCCTG
>RCNC010000711.1_pt1 | contig 21647 bp, 22 predicted proteins | sample 2041301 | NCBI WGS metagenome assembly RCNC01 (sample SAMN09708231, study PRJNA481090) | Marine sediment metagenome, whole genome shotgun sequencing project. | biome: marine sediment; feature: ocean; material: sediment; isolation source: Sewage treatment plant 13A marine sediment (STP13A) ...
CTTCATCCCTCGTCATTCAACGTACAGGAAGTACGCCTCATCGTTACATGGACCCCCGCCTTCGCGGGGGCATGCTTTGCCTGCCTTGCCTCTCGAACTTCTGGAACTTTTTCAACAGCCTCCAGCAGCCACTTTTTCAACGGGCTGCTAGGGGCCGTGCAAACGCATTTCTGGGACAGGACAGGGGTCGAAGGCAGCACACGGCTGCCATGGGTTCAACTAGCTCACGAAAACCGGGAGCTCGCCGGTCCACACGAGGGACCACCGCCCTCGCGACCGGCTCGGACAGAACCTACACGGGACAGCACGCGGCCTGCCTTATCACATCCGCATTTCGGGCAGGTCTCCTGTCGCTCGCCCTGGTTCGATGACCGACAGAGCTTCTCAAACCCCGCTCCGCATTCGGGGCACTTGTATTCGTAGATGGGCATCGTTTGTCTCCCCTAGGTCGCTGACAACGACTTCAGCAGCTTCTCCTTGATCTTCTGTTTCTGATCTTCCGAAACCTCCTCGTCGGGAAACCTCTTGCACAGCGACACGATATCCTCCAGGACCCTGTACTGCTCCGCACAGGATGTACACCCCTCGAGATGGATACGGAGGGTCGCACACAAGGATCCGGATTCCCCCCCCTCCAACATCAGGTACATCTTCTGGACGATTTTCGTGCACGGGTCTTTTTTCGTTCCCATCAACTCTCCCCGGTTCGGTGGGCGGCCTGTAAAGGTACCCCGAAATAGCTCCTAAAGGTTTCGAGCACGTTTTGCAGAAAAGGTTACGCCCTCCCCGGTTTTCCTTGCTCAGAGATCCGGAGCCGCCGTTTCAGCCAATCCTGCAGGTAGAGCCGTGCCCGGTGCAGCCGCACCTTCACTGTAGACTCCTTGAGCCTGAGGAGTCTGCTGACCTCCTGAGTGGAGAATCCCTCGAAATCACGCAGGTTGATCACTACCTTGTAGATATAGGGCATCGAGGCTACCCCCTGGACGATATACCGCCGGAACTCGTCGTCCAGAACCAGCGTTTCCGGATCCAGCTTCCACTCCGGCGACCCTCTTGATGCATCCAGGGGATTCGTGAAGGCCTCGGGACCGGCCCATCCCCCCGGACCCCCTTCGATTTCACCACTCGGGAAGGGTTGCATCTTCCGTTTCTTCTTCAGGCACGCGGTGACCGCTATCTTGAAAATCCAGTTTTTGAGCGACGCCTCCCCGCGAAAGCCCTCCAGATAGCGAAACACGGAAAGGAAGGTGTCCTGGAGCCCCTCTTTGGCGTCCTCAGGATTACCGCACATCCGCGTCAGGAATCCAAGCAGGGGCCCGGAGTAGGCCTCAAAAATGGCGTCAAAAGCCCCCAAATCCCCCTCTCTGAAACGTTGAACAAGCTCAAGATCCGCACGAGTCGCCCCATGCGTCTTCGCTTCTGTATTCTTTTTCGTGGTTCCGCCCGTTCCTCGCTTGGGGGGCAACATTTCTCCTTTCCCCGCTTTCCGCCTCGAAACCTTCTTGGTCATTTGATTCTTCCTCTTGACATCTATCGGGGGAACCTTTACTTTAGCTCCGATTTCCGAGGAAATTCGGATGCTTAAAGGCATCTTAACCACCCGCCGAGGGAAGCAGGCGACCCAAGGGCCCAACAATCAGCCCTTTTCTGGACAGGTTTCGTTCCGCAGGCAACGTGCTCACAGAGGGATGCAATGGCCAAGAAGAAACTCGGGGAAAAGTACGTTTGTTACCAGTGCGGGTGCAAATTCTATGATCTAAGCCGGCCTCAGCCTATCTGCCCCAAGTGCGGAGCCGATCAAAACGAGGCACCGAGAAAAAAATCTAGGCCCGCACTGCCCAAGGCCGGGCTCACGGCCACCGCTCCTCCCCGATCACGAGGCCGCAGGCGGGGTAACGAAGAGGACTCCATCGAACCGGCGGCGCCCTTCTCCGATGACGAGATCGAGCCCGATTCACCCCTCGAAAATGGCCTCACGATGATAGACGATAAGGAACTCCTTGGCTCCGGCGCGGAAGACTTCTCCGAAGAGGACTGAGGAGGATTCCTCCGCCCCCCCCCTCCATCCGTTGCAGCGGAAGCCCTTCCTCCTGCTTCACATCTGTTGCGGCCCCTGTTCCACGCACGTAATCGACCTTCTCAAAGATAAATACCATCCCATCGGGTTCTTTTACAATCCCAACCTACACCCAAAACAGGAGTACTTCAGGAGGCTGGAGGCTACCGCCCAGGTCTGCAGGCAACATCGTGCTGCCCTGTGGGTTCCCCCTTTCGGAGAGGAAGCCTGGCTGGACGGCGTGAAAGGGTTGGAAGGGGAACCGGAGGGAGGCGGACGCTGCAATATCTGCATTCGACTCAGGCTGGAGGCGACGGCATGGGTGGCAAAAGCTGCATCCCTGACGGCCTTTGCAACGACCCTGACCATAAGTCCAAGGAAAAATAGCCATGTGATCAATGCGTTAGGGACTGATTTGTCCAAATCTTATGATATTTCCTTCTTGGAGGCTGATTTCAAAAAGAAAGATGGTTTTTTGAAGAGCGTTCAGAAAAGCAAGGACCTGGGCCTCTACAGGCAGGATTACTGCGGATGCTGCTATAGCATGCGGAAACGGGAGCTATCCCACCAGTAGCTCGTCCCGGGTAAACAGGGCATCCAAGACGAGGCCTGCTGCCTCGATGTTCTCCCTTCCGCCTTCCTGGCGATCGATCAGCGTATAGACACGGCTCACCTCGAACCCCGCCTCCCGGGCGTGTCGCACTCCCTCGAGCAGCGTTCCCCCCGTAGTCAGGACATCTTCCACGACCACGACCTGGCTGCCCGGTGCGATGTTCTTCAGGCCCTCGATCCACCTCTCCGTACCGTGCCCCTTCGGCTCTTTCCGAATGATGAAGGCGGGAATGGGGTTGCCCTCCAGATGGCTGACCAGTGAAACCGCCGTCACGATGGGATCGGCCCCCAGGGTGACGCCACCGACCCCCCGTGGAAGGTCCTCCAGTGCCTGGATCCTTTCAAAGAGCAGCCTGCCTATCAGGTAGCTTCCCTCCGCGTCCAGGGTCGTCTGCTTCCCGTCAACGTAGTAGTCGCTCGTCCTTCCGGATCGAAGCTGAAAGTTGCCCCGCTCCACCGACTTATCGCGCAGGATCTCCAGCAGTCGACTTCTCAACTTCTCGCTCTTCTCGCTTTTCTCGCTCTTCTCCATACCTACTCCGTACCGAAGACTCTATCGAAAATCCGGTCCACGTGGCGGGTGTACCGATCGACACAAAAAACGTCCTGAATCTCATCGTCCTCCAGGCACTCACGGATCCGAGGATCTTCACGGACGAGACCGAGCAAATCCCCCTTTCCTTTCCACACTTCCATGGCATGCCCCTGGACGAGAGCATAAGCCTCCTCACGGGACATCCCCTTTTTCGCCAGACGCAGGAGCAACTCCTGGGAGAAGAACAAGCCTCCCGTCATGCCCAGATTCGCTTTCATGCGGTCAGGATCGACCTGAAGGTTCTTTACGAGTCCGATCATCCTGTGGAGCATAAAGTCAACGAGAATCGTGCTGTCCGGGGCAATCACCCTTTCCACCGAAGAGTGGCTGATGTCTCTCTCATGCCAGAGAGGGATGTTTTCCAGCGCCGCAAGCGCGTAGGAACGTACCATGCGGGCGAGTCCGCAGAGGTTTTCCGATCCGATCGGGTTTCGCTTGTGGGGCATCGCAGAGGAGCCCTTCTGGCCCTTTGCGAAGAATTCCCCCACCTCGCGCACCTCGGTTCGCTGGAGGTGACGGATCTCCAAGGCAAATTTCTCCAGGGAAGACGCCAGGATGGCAAGGGCGGTAAAGAACTCGGCGTGCCGGTCACGCTGGACGATCTGTGTGGAAATCCGAGCCGCCTGAAGTCCGAGTTTCTCACACACGTAGGACTCGACCTCAGGGGGAAGGGTCGCGTAGGTCCCGACGGCACCGGAGAGCTTTCCCACGGCGATCATCTCCCTGGCTCCGCGAAGACGGGTCCGACTCCTCCGGGTCTCTTCGTACCAGACCGCCATCTTCAGCCCAAAGGTGATCGGCTCAGCGTGCACGCCGTGCGTACGGCCGATCATCAGGGTGTCCTTGTGTTCCAGGGCCTTCTTCTTGATCTCTGCGAGTAACGCGTCCACTCCCTCCAGGATCAGGTCGGCCGCATCCCGAAGTTGCACGGCCAGTCCCGTATCCAGGACGTCCGATGAAGTCATCCCCAGATGAACGAACCGTGCGTCTTCTCCGATCGTCTCCCCGACCGCCGTAAGGAAGGCGATCACATCGTGCTGGGTGATCTCCTCCAGTTCTTCCATGCGTTCCAGGGGAAGAGAGCCCTTCTGGATCGCTTCCAGGGATTTCGCGGGAATCTGTCCGAGCTCTGCATAAGCCTCGCAAGCAAGCTTCTCGATCCGAAGCCAGATCCCATACTTGTTCTCCAGCTCCCAGATTCGCTCCATTTCCGGTCGGCTGTACCGAGGGATCATCGGGCGGTCTGCTCCTCTTCGGTCTGAGTTAACAGTCCATGTTGATCGAAGCCAGCGCGTCGCGGTCGATGTCCCCCAGCACCGTCAGGCCCATGTACTCGGGACGAAACAGCTCCTCGGAGATGGCTCTCACATCGGCCGCGCTCACTCGTTCGATTTCTTCGATCACTTCATCCAGGTCCAGTTGTTTGCCGAAATAGATCTCGTTCATGGCGAGCTTACTCATTCGGCTGCCGGTGCTTTCCGTACTCAGGAGGAGATTGCCCTTCAGTTGCTCCTTTGCGGTCCGGATTTCATCCTCCGCAACTTCCTCCCCCTTTAATCGGGAGAAGTTCTCTGCGAGCAGTTCCACCACCTCCGTGACGGCCTCCCTCCCGGTTCCCACATACACCCCGAGCATTCCGGCATCCAGGTAGGAAGCCTGGAAGGAGTAGACCGCGTAGGCAAGCCCGCGCTTCTCTCTTATTTCCTGGAAAAGGCGGGAGCTCATCCCCCCTCCCAGCAGGGTGTTCAGCACATGATATCCATACCTCTGCGGATGGGAGTAAGGATATCCCAACGTCCCGAGGCAGATATGGGCTTGTCCCAAATCTTTCAGGTGAAGATGAAGACCGCGGTGCGGGCTGGGCTTCTCCAGGGCAGGGTTCCCTGTACCGTTTGCCGGGAAATCGAGCCACTTCTCTGCGGCCTCTACCACTTCATCATGATCGACTTTTCCGGAAACGGTCAGCAGGACCCGCTCCGGATCCTGCAGAAGTCGCATGTAGTCGATCAAGCTCTTCCGATCCAGATGACCGATGATCTCTTTGGTCCCCAGGGTCGACCTGCCAAGCGGGTGACCCCGCCAATAGGCACCCGCAAACAGCTCGTGAATCAGCTCTTCGGGTGAGTCGTCCACCATGTTGATCTCTTGAAGAATGACCTGTCTCTCCCGCTCGATCTCTTCTTCGGGCAGGTTGGAACGAAGAAAGATGTCGGCGAGCAGCTCCATGATCAGAGGCATCTGTTGGTGCAGGGCCCTGGCATGGAGACAGGTGAACTCCTTCCCCGTGAAGGCGTTCAACGAGCCGCCCACGGACTCGATTTCCCTCGAGATGTCCAGTGCCGTACGAGTCTCGGTGCCCTTGAAGAGGAGGTGCTCCACAAAATGGGTGATCCCGTTCCATTCGGAAGGCTCGCTCCGGGCCCCGCGAAGGATCCAAATACCCGCAGATACCGAGATGGCGTGCGGGATGGTTTCCGTCAGGATCCGCACACCGTTTCGCAGCCGACTCGCTTGTACCATAGGCTTCCTCTTTCAGGTGTCAGGGATCAGGGGTCACGAGTCAGGAAGCAAGCCCCAAAAACTTACGGTTGCCACCCGCCACTTGCCACTCGCCACTTGCTTGTAGAGTTACTTCCGCAGACCCAGTTGCTCGATGAGCTTCTTGTAGCGATCGGCGTCCTCTCGCTTCAGGTAGGTCTGTAACCGCCTGCGCAAGCTCACAAGATGGAGAAGGCCGCGGCGCGAGTGATGATCCTTCTTGTGCGTCTTGAAGTGCTCCGTCAGGTTGACGATTCGCTCGGTCAGCAAAGCGATCTGCACCTCGGGAGATCCGGTGTCCGCGTCGTGCCGCCTGTACTTTTGCAGAATCTCCTGCGTTTTCGCTGGCTCAATGCTCATGGGTTCCTCCTGCGTGTTTCTATTCGAAAAGATAAGAGCCCTTCAATCGGCCAATGGTTTGTTCGTTCCCCCTTCTCCTCGCCCTTCGCTAGGCGGCGCGGAGAAGGACCCGGACCGGCTGGAGAAAAACCCCCTGGGAATCGCTCCTTGCCTCCGCAACGGCAGCGAGCTCTCCTCCGATCATGATGCGGAACCTCTCTCCGAGACGTCCCCGCAACGTATCTCCGCAACCCACGTCCGCATCCCGCAGCGGACCTCCGTGACGAACCTTTCTTTCGCTCTGCCCTTCGACTTCGTAAGCATCCAAGTGGTCCAGGACATCCGCCGGCGGGAGCAGCACCTGATCCTGCCTCCTGGTCTCGATGAAGGCCTCCAACTCTTCGAGGGAAAGGGCATCTTCGATCTTGAACCGCCCACACTGAATTCTCCGGAGAGATCGGAGGCACGCTCCGCAGCCAAGCCGTTTGCCCATCTCATGGACGATCGCACGCACGTAGGTACCACGGCCACAGGTCAGCTCGAACGCGAGAAGATCCCCTTCCCTCCTCAGCAGGAGAAATTCTTCGATAAAGGTCTCCCGAGGAGGTGTGTCGACAAACACGCCTTTCCTCGCGTATGTGTACAGGGGCCGCCCTTTGTGCTTGATCGCCGAGAAGACGGGAGGCTCCAGGTATTGAAGCCCTTCCAGTTCACCGAACGCCTGTTCCAAGCGCTCTCCCGAAAAAAACGGTGCATCGTTGCTTTCAACGACCTTGCCCGTGATATCCCAACTGTCCGTTACCAGGCCGAGCTGCAAATTGCCCTGGTACTTCTTCGGTTCCAGTCGCATGTAGGGAACGAGTTTTGTGGCCTCTCCGACGCACACCGCCAAGACGCCCGTGGCCAGAGGATCGAGCGTCCCCGTGTGTCCCATACGAACGGAAGAAACCAACTTCTTCAGCCTTCGAACAACATCGAGGGACGTAATGCCGGCAGGCTTGTCCACCAAATATACGCCCGCCGCATGCCCCTGGGCCCGATCCTTCAAAAGGGCATTCCCCCTGTACGCGCTAAACATCTACGTCTCTGAATCTCTAATCTGTCGAAGGAGGCCCTCAATATGGTCGGCGTGTCCGAGGGAATCATCGAAGAAGAACTCGATGTCCGGAACATAGCGCAACTGCAAATTTCGACCCACTTCCCTCCTGATCACGCCCCTGGCGCTCTGCAACCCCTCGTGCACCTCTTCCCGTCGCTGGTCCTCACCGATCAAACTGTAGTAGACACGCGCGTACCGGAGATCGCTGGTCAATTCCACGTCGATAACGGTCACCCCACGGACCCGCGGATCTTTCACGACGCGCTGGACCGCCCGGGAAATTTCCTCGCGCAACTGACCGCCCACTCTGTCTGACCTGCGGGAACTCCCCATGGCGCTTCTTGCTTCGCCTCATGGAATCCCGTTTCACTGAGGAGGGCAGAGAAGGCGAAGACCGCTAGAGGTTGATGATTTCGACCGTTTCCGAAAGGATATCCGCAACGGCAATCCCTTCGACGAAATCCAGGATTTTGTCAAGTGCTCCGTTTACGTACCGCTGATCCGACCCCGCCATGGCGCAACCGATCACGGCCAGGCTATAGACGTCCTGCTTGTCCACCTCGGCAACGGACACGTTGAAGCGCGATCGCGTCCTTTCGATTACTTTCTTGACCACACTCCGCTTTGCCTTCAACGACCTGCTTCCCGGGATCCGAAGCTCGAGTTTGATGATGCCCACCACCATGGAGGGGAGTCCCTCACTGTTACCGACCCAACACGGGTTCAGGTAGGTCGTTTTCCCGGCGACCTCTCGGGGACGCGCGGGGCGACCTGTTCGAGGGTATACGATTCGAGAACATCGCCCATCTTCACGTCATTGTAGTTCTCCATACGGATTCCACACTCGTAGCCGGCCATGACTTCCTTCACGTCTTCCTTGAAGCGTCTCAGGCTGGCGATTCTTCCGTCATGGACGACCACACTGTCGCGAAGCAACCGAACCCTGGCGTTTCTTTCCATCTTCCCGTCTACGATGTAGCTTCCGGCAATCGTGCCCACCCGCTGCATGTTGAACGTGTCCCGGATCTCCGCATGCCCCAGAAGGACCTCCTTGTACACGGGTTTCAACATGCCGAGAATCGCATCTTCCACATCCGAGACGGCATCGTAGATGACGGTATAGAAACGGATGTCGATCTTTTCCTGCTCCGCGAGGCTCATCGCCTTGGTCTCTGCCCGAACGTTGAACCCGATGATCAGGGCACTCGATGCGGAAGCGAGCATGACATCCGTCTCCGTGACCCCACCCACACCGCTGTGCAACACCTTGATTCTGACTTCCTCGTTAGTCAGCCGTTCCAGCGACTCGGCCAATGCCTCGGCGGAGCCCTGTACATCCGCCTTCAGAATAAGGTTGAGCTCTTCGATTTCGTCCTGACGGATCCTCTCGTACAGGTCCTCCAGGGACATCTTGGTCTGGGCGACCACGCCCGCCTGCCGGCTCTTCTCCATGCGCATGGCACTCAGCGCTTTTGCCTTCTTCTCATCCGCCACGACGAAGAAGGGATCTCCCGCCTCCGGCACACCGGAACATCCCAGGACTTCAACCGGAATCGACGGCCCCGCCTCTTCCACCCGGGAACCTCGGTCGTCGATGAGGGCTCTCACCTTCCCGTGATAGAGCCCCGTCACGAACGGGTCTCCCGCACGGAGGGTGCCGTCCCGAACGAGCACTGTCGCCACGGTCCCGAGAGTTCGATCGATGCGTGCTTCAATGATCAGGCCCTTCGCCTCCCGGCTCGGGTCGCTCTTGAGTTCCTGCATCTCCGCCTGGAGCAGGATGATTTCCAGGAGTTCCTGGATCCCCAGGCCTTCCTTCGCGGAGATACTGGCAAAAAGGGTATCCCCTCCCCACTCCTCCGAGTTCAGGCCATGTTCCGAGAGTCCCTGCTTGACCTTGTCCAGGTTGACGTTCGGCAGGTCGATTTTGTTGATCGCAACGATGATCGGTACCTTTGCAGCCTTCGCATGGTCGATGGCCTCGACGGTTTGGGGCATGACGCCGTCATCCCCAGCCACGACCAATACGACGATGTCCGTCATCTGCGCCCCACGGGCCCTCATTTTGGTGAATGCCTCGTGACCGGGCGTGTCCAGGAAGACAATCGTCTTCTCCCCCAGGTTCACCTTGTACGCACCTATGTGCTGCGTGATGCCACCCGCCTCTTTCTCCATGACGTTCGTCTTGCGAATCGTATCCAGAAGCCGGGTCTTGCCGTGGTTGACGTGCCCCATGATCGTCACGACAGGAGGCCGCAAGACCTTCCCCCCGGACCGATCGCCCTCCTCGGGCAACAGATGTGACTCCTCCTGCACCGTGTTTTCCACCTCGTACTCGTAGTCTTGAGCAATCAAAATGGCCGTATCATAGTCAATGGACTGATTGATGTTGGCCACAATCTGGTTCTCCATGAGCCTCTTGATGATCTCTGCGGCCTTCACGCTCAGTCGTTTCGCAAGTTCTCCGACCGTGATCTCGCCCGCCATCCGGATCTTGCGCTTGATCGGCTTTGGAACGGTAAGAGAGGGCTTCATGGCAGCCCGTTTCGGACCCCGCTTCTCTCTGCGCGCATCGAACCTTCTTCTCGTGGGATCCCTGTCCGCGTCCAAATCCGCCGTATAGTCCCGCTTCTTTCGTGGCGTGTATTCGACGACTTTTTTCCCGGGCAGGGGGCGTTTCTTCTTGCCGTCCCGTTCGTCCGCCGCTTCCTCCGGCTCGAGAGCCCTCTTGCCCACCGGTCCGGCCGGTTTGGGCGCCTTGGCCGGCGGCTTCCGCGCTTTCTCCACACCCTCAGGCACCGGCTTCGCGGCCTTCGCCTCGCGTGCGACTCGTTCCGCTTTCCCAACGGCGGCCGCTTCCTCTTCGGCCGGGGCAGTCGCCTCTTGTGTTCCCGCCTCTGCCTCCAAGCGTGCGATGTCGGCCGGTCTCTCCGGTTCCCCAACAGGGGGGGCGGCGACACTTTCGGCCTCCTCGCCGGACGCGGAAGCCGCTGGTGCCTCTTCTGCTTCCGCGGCAACTTCCTCCGCCGCTTCGACCACCTCCGGGACTTCCGCTGCTTTCTTCCTCCTTCGGATGATGCCGGGCTTGATCCTGATTTCGTCGACCTTGACTTCCTCTGTCTTGGTGTAATCCGACCGAACCCGATCCACTTCACCCTCGGACAGGGTGCTCATGTGATTCTTCACCTCAAAGCCCAAAGACTTGAGCTTATCGATCAGCTCGGCATTCTCAACGCTGAGCTCTTTGGCCAGCTGATAGACTCTTATCTTGCCCATCCGGAACTACCCCCTCCGAGCTGCTCTTGAACATTCTTCATCAAGGAACGTGGGTCTATTCGGACATCCCTGCGGAATCGAACGGAGATCCGACGCTTTTTGGCTGCTCGATCGAAACACGCCTCTCGCCGGCAAAAATAGCCGCCCCTACCCGGCGCTTGCTGCTCGGGATCAAGAAGGAGTTCTCCCTGCTGATCCACGACAAATCGCAACAATTCGGATTTGTGCGCCTTGCGGCCACACCCCATACAACTCCTCTCCCCTATATTCTTCTTTCCCATATCTCTTAGGATTTCGGAGGCTCTTCCCCCTCCGTCTCTGCTTGTTCTTCCGCCGGCCCCGAAGAAGAGGCCTCGCCCTCACTCGGTCCCGCCGCCTCGGCATTCTCGACGCGGTCTTCTTGAGCGACCTCGGGCTCAGAGGCAGCAACCTCTCCTTCCGGAGGCGCCTCTTCACCCTCCCCGGCGTCCTCGCCCTCTTTGGCTCCGCCCGACTCGATGTGCTCTCGCGCGAGATCCTTCAGCTTCTGCGCCTTCTTGAGCCCTATCTGTGTCGCCTGGGCGATATTCTCCGCTTCCCAGTCGTCGATGTCTTCCACGGAGTATATCCCTGCATTGATCAGGCTCCTCGCGATGACATCACCCACACCGTGAAGGCCCTCGAGTTTTGCCTTGGCCACCTGAAAAGACTGTTCGGCGTCGGTTTCCCCACGGATCTCGATCTTCCATCCCAGCAACTTGGAGGCAAGCCTCACATTCTGGCCCTTTTTCCCGATTGCCAGCGAGAGCTGATTGTCCGGGACGATCACTTCGATCGCATGCTCCCTCTCATCGATGATGACCTTGGAAATCTCGGCAGGCGCAAGGGCATTGCAGGCATAGCTGGCGATATCGTTAGACCAAGGCACGATATCGATCTTCTCGCCCCGAAGCTCATAGACAATCGCCTGCACCCGCGACCCTTTCATCCCGACACAGGCACCTACCGGATCGACATCGATGTCGCGCGAATAGACCGCAATCTTGGCCCTTCCTCCCGGTTCACGCGCGGCTCCTTTGATCTCAACGATTCCGTCGTAGATCTCCGGCACCTCCAGCGCGAACAGCTTGGCCAGCATCTCCGGCCGCGCACGGGACAGTTTGATCAACGGCCCCTTGGCGTTCTTGTCCACATCGTGTATATAGGCCCGAATTCGGTCACCGATACGGTAGTTCTCCCTGGGAATCTGCTCCTTGAAGTGCAGGACCGCTTCCGCTTTCCCCAAGTTCACGAGCATGTCTCCCTTCTCGAAGCGCTGCACCGTGCCGTGGACCAACTCTCCCTTCTGGTCTTTGTACAGGTCATAGACCATTTCTCTTTCCGCATCCCGAACTTTCTGCATGATCACCTGTTTCGCGGTTTGCGCGGCGATCCGGCCAAAGGTCTCGGTAGGGATCTTCTGGCCCAGGCTGTCACCGGCCTCGGCCTCCGGGTCTGTTTTCTGTGCCTCCTCGAGCGAGATCTCAACGCTCGGGTTGGTCACGAGTTCTACGACCGTCTTGAACTCAAACAGCTCCACCTCCCCTATTTCGGGATTGTATTGTGCCTCCAGATCCCGCTGAGGCCCGAACTTCTTCTTGGCAGCACTGATCATTGCGGCCTGCAAGGCATCAATAAGGATCTCCTTTTGGATCCCCTTGTCTTTGCCTACCTGCTCAATGATCCTATCGAGCTCTGAGGACATAGGAAAAACCTCCTCGCCTTTCCATTCACTCGCGGTCGCACCCCGTGGCGTTTCCAATCTTGCCGCTGTACTCGAGTCGGGCTTTTTCGATCTCATGGAGGGGAAATTCGAACCGTTCCCCTTCGGTATCTTCCAGCTCGAGAACCCCCTGTTCACACCGGAGGATCCTACCCTTGAAATTCCTCCTTCCGGCCAGAGCCTCTCGCGTTTTGACTCTTGCCTTCTCCCCGCAGAATCGTTGAAAGTCGGATTCCTTCTTCAGCACCCTGTCCAGACCTGGCGAGGAGACTTCCAGAAAGTACCTCTGTGGAATAACATCTTCCACCTCGATCAGATCTCCGATTTGATGGCTTATGAGCGCACAATCATCCAGGTTCACACCGCCCAGCTTATCGATGAAAACCCGAAGCACCGACCGCCCGGCTTCCAGGCGGTACACGACGTCAACGAGTTCCATCCGGTTCCGCACGAGGATCGGACGAATCAAATCCTCTATGTCCCTCTGGACGATCTTGCGATCCATGCTTGTCGTTCGCCTCGAGGCAAGATCACGCAAGGGACCCCGGGCACCCCTTCTGCCGCCAAAACAGAGCACTCGCCTCATACAAAAAAAGCGGGCGGGGCCCACTTTCAAAGAAGCAGAAATAATCATCTTATTTTATAATGAGTTGAAAGAAAAAAAGCAAGTCGAGATTTTCTTCTCCCCCGGGACACCCTGCCTGGCTCAGGGAGGGGTGGGGACTTTCTCTCCGATTTCCTCTTCTGTGGCCTTCTCGCCCGCAGCCGGATCGGCGTCTGAAAAGGTGTACACCTTCTCTCCTTCATGGGTGTAGCCGTACTCCTCTCGTGCGACTTTCTCCATGTAGGCAGGGCTGTTGCGCAACAGGTAAACCTCTTTCTCCAAGGCCTGGTTCTGGAGTAGCAAACCCCTGTTCTCCGCCTCCAGTTGCCTCAGGGACCCCCGGAGTTTCAGGAACCCTACGGCCCCTTGAGGCCCGGAAAAGGCGCTCCACAAGAAGACGCAGGCGAGCCCCAGGAAAAGACTCCAGAGGACATACTCGCCCCTGGGCGCTCTCCCGACAACCTGTCTCAGGGCCCTTGCCATCTCCTGGAAGCGGGTTTGGAGCCCCTCGCGCAGCATCCCTCTCAAAGCGGAAGCCCTTTCTACGTCCTCCGGGATGGACTGTTCGAATCGTCTTGCAGGAAACGCCCTGGGTCTGCCAGGAACCTCTCCTCCGGAATCCTCTCCTCCTGCCCGGACTCGAGGTCCCGCAGTACGAGAAGGCCTTGTTTCAACTCGTCGGGTAGCAGCAAGACGACCCTCTTCGCTCGCAGCCGGGCTCCCTCGCGCAGGGCGCCCTTCAGCTTCTTGGCGTTCAACACCAGGTCGCAGTAGAAGCCTTGCTTGCGCAACTGCTGAACGGTGCGAAATGCCTGCACCCTTTCCTCCTGCGAAAAGGGAACCAGAAAGAAGTCGATCCTCCTGGAAAGCCCGGGCAACAGTCCCTTTTCCTGGAGGATTTCTTGTATCACCACATCGCCGAACCCGAGCCCGGCGGACGGAAGCGGACCGGCCCCGAAGAGCTCCAGGAGGCTGTCGTAACGGCCGCCTCCGAAGACGGCTCTAAACGTCCCCTCCCGGTCGAAGCACTCGAAGACGATGCCGGTGTAGTAGGGCAAGCCCCGAACGATGGAGGGGGAAAATTCGCAGTAGTCCCGAACCCCATAGGCCTCCAGGTAGCCGAACAGCGTCCGCAGGTCCTCCACGGACGCAGTCGGGAGGCCCTTCTGCTCGAGCAATTCGTAGAAAGGGTCGAACGTATTCTCGTCGAGCAGCGAGAAGAGGGCTCGGATGGTCGATTCCGGCACCCCCTGTGCCTCCATGAGCTTCCAGAGGGTCTCGTCCGGTTCCTTTCCACGTTTGTCGATGATGCCGAACACCCCGGTCCAACTCTCTTGCGCTATGTCCAAGCCCTCCAACACGGCCCCCATCAACCCGCGATGGCTGATTCGAACCACCACGTCCTTCGCTGAGAGCCCCAGCCCTCCCAACGCATCCAGGGCGACCGCCAGGAGTTCCGCTTCCGCCGTTACCTCGGGAACACCGACAACGTCGAGGTTCCACTGGTAGTGCTCTCTCTTTCTTCCCTTGGACATACGCTCATACCGAAAGCATTGAGCGATGGAGAACCATTTCAACGGCTTGGCCAGGGCACCTCCTTTTGCGGCGATCATCCGTGCAAACGTGGGGGTCATCTCCGGGCGCAAGGCCATCCGACGGCCCCCTTTGTCCGTGAAGTTGAAGAGCTGGCTTACGATCTCCTCGCCCGATTTCAGGATAAAAAGCTCTTCCTGCTCGACGACTGAGCTGCTGTATTCCTCAAAGCCGTAGCGTGTCGCACTTTCACGCCAACGGGAGAAGAGCCAGTTCCTTGTCCGCATCTGGTCCGGGTAGAAATCCCGCATTCCACGTGGCGGTAATCCTTGCATCTCTTTCTATCCCCATCTTAGGAGGCTGTCCGGTGCATCTCTCTGCATTTCGTACAACTTCATGTACTTGACCAGAACATAGAGGGAGGAGTACAGGCTCACGGCGAACCCGTAGAAGCCGTCCCGCCATCCCTTCTGGAAGAGATAGCTCTTCACGAAATAGCCTGCAGGCCGCAACAGGAACATGCTCGGCATGTTCCAGAACCGAACCCTCTTCCCCTCCTCCCGCAGTCGTCGCGCTTCCATGGAAGTGTACAGGTTGAATTTCCGGAAATAATGCTCAATGTCATCGTAACTGTAGTGGAGGATGTCGTTGCGCAAGGTTTCCGTCTTCCCTTCCAAGATCAGTCGTTCATGCACCGGGAGGTCCCACCTGGCTCGGGTCTTGTCGAACACCCGGACCTGAACCATGGGATACCACCCGCACCCCCTGATCCATTTGCCCCGAAAGTAAGACCTCGTAGCCGCATAGTACCCATCCACGCCGTTTTCCCGGGCGAGTACCTCCTGGATCTCTTGTGCCAGGGCCTCGGAGATCACTTCATCCGGGTCGACTTTCAGGACCCATCGGTTGCGAGCCCGTTCGTTTCCCAGGTTTCGGTTGTATGCAAAGCCCTTGCGGATGTCCCCCGTTTCGATCGTCTCTGTGTATTTCCTCACGAGCGGAAGTGTCTGGTCCGTGGACCCCGTGTCCACGACTACGATCTCATCGACCCAATGAAGTGCCCCGAGGCATCGATCGATGTTCTTTTCTTCGTTCTTCGTCAAGAGAACGGCGGAGATCTTCTTCATCGAATAGAGCGTCTCGTATCGACGGAACACAACGCCGGAACGGGCCGTTCCGGCAGGCAGAAACTTGAGGCCCCACGGGCTTCTTTTCCCGGGGAAACCGTAACAGGAAGAAAGAATCCATGTCAACTTCAAGTAGGCGATCCCCTTGCCACGTCTCAATTTGCTTGGGCTCCGTCTCTCCCTCCCCCTACAAAGTCGCCCTGCACAAATTGCACCGTGGCAAGGGGATCGCCCCAGATGCCCCACCACGCCTCCCCGGCGGCTAGAGGTTGGCCCGGTTCGGCCTGTTGCCCCAATAGGGTCCGGTCGAATCTGCACTCTCGAGTTTGCGAGTTTGGGCAACAGGCTGGGTTGACTTCGTTTCCCGTGGTCCTATAAAAGGACTTGGGTGAAGCTGAACAACAAGCGAGACACCATGAAATCACACCGCGAAACGTCTTCTCTGGCAGAACCTTCGATCACCCTTCGAATCGTCCTCCTTTGCGCTTTTTCGGCCGTCCTCTATGCACTCGCTTCCCCGAGGCCCAATCTCCACTTCCTCTGTTGGGTGCTCTTGCTCCCCCTGCTCGAGGCGTTGGAAGGCCTTCGGCTGAAACGCGGTTTCCTCACGGGGTGGTTGTGTGGCACGATGATGCATCTGGTCTGCTTCTACTGGGTCGTCGGAACGGTTCAAAGGTACAGCAACCTCGACATTTGGCTGAGCATCCTCGTCTGGATCCTGTTCGCGATCTATTCGGGACTTGCCTTCGGTTTGATGGCAACCCTGTTCCTCTTCCTCCGAAAGGGACGATCCCTTCCGAACATCCTCCTCCTTCCCGCGTGTTACACGGCCATGGAATTCGCCTTCCCCTTCGTCTTCCCGTGGCATCTGGGAGCAGGACTCTACCGCGTGGTGCCGGCCATCCAGATCGCCGACCTGGCCGGGGTGTACGGGGTCACCGCCCTGATCGTCGCCGTCAATGTGGGGCTGTGGGAACTCCTCGGCTTCTTTCGCCGAAAGAGGGCCTTTCCGTGGCTATCCTTTACGACGGCCACAGCCCTGGTTGCCGCCACCCTGTTCTACGGTTTCTGGCGGATCGCTTCTGTGGAGCAGCAACAGGAAGCCGCCCCGGACCTGGATGTAGGACTCGTACAGGCCAACGTGCTCATCGAAGAAAGGCGCTCGCGCACCCTGCAGGAAGATATCTGGCGTCGTTACCGACGCCTTTCGGATCAGGCAGTCCACCGGGGAGCGGAGTTGATCCTCTGGCCGGAGTCGGCCGTACATTTCGCCTATCGCCCCGAGGCCGGAGCCTACTCGTCCAGCGGTTTTCTGAGGAAGTTCGTCCGCTCCCTGGACCGCCCGTTGCTCTTCGGCTCCTGGGCGGTCGAGCAGGGCGACCCACGCAACCGGGCGTATCTGCTCGGGCCGGACGGGACACTCGTCGGCCGGTATGACAAGGTGCAACTGCTTGCGTTCGGCGAGTACATGCCCTTCTCCAATTGGATCCCCCAACTCAAGGGGTTGGTAGAAGGTGTCGGCGATTTCCGGCCCGGCGAGAAGATCGAGCCCCTGTGCTGGGAGGATACCTGTTTCGGCGTCCTGATCTGTTTCGAAGCGATTCTCAAACCCATTTCGCGGGAATTCGTGGACAAGGGGGCTGAATTCCTCGTGAACATCACGAATGATGCATGGTTCGGTGACACGAGTTGTCCCGAGCAGCACCTCATGCTCTCCGCCTTCCGTGCCGTGGAGAATCGGACCTGGCTCGTGCGGGTGGCCAACACGGGAATCAGTGCCTTTGTGGATCCCGTCGGCCATATTCTCCACCGAACGGCCGTTTTCGAACAGGCGGTCCGAGTATGCCGCATCGACCGGATGGAGGGATCCTCGTTCTATGGCAGATGGGGTGACTGGCTTCCCGTCTCGTGCCTGGTCTTTCTCGGTCTCCTGGCGGTGGGTCGCCTAGTCAAACGGGCGAGGGGCGGGGCATTCTGAATCTCCAGGGCGTCTGCCCGTCCGGAGATCCACAGCAAGCTCTCGCCATGTTTCCAGGTCAGGCGTCTTGGGTATTTGGTGCTGTCCCGGGTTCCGTCGGAGATTTGTGCCGGGCGACTTCGGGGGAGGGAGAGACGGAGCCCAAGCAAATCGGAGACGGAACCCGGGACAGCATCAAGCGCCACGGCTCACCTGGAAGATGGCAATACTATTGAGGCACCCCATCAGGGCGACAGATGTCGCCCAAATCCATCTACCAGATACCCGGCAGCCTCCTTCTCGCAGTTCCAGAAGAAGTGATCAGCCCCTTCGAGGATCTTCCAGTTCACTTCGTTCGGCAGTTCCGAGCAGAGGGCCTCCTTCCCGTCCGACGGGCAGAACGCGTCCTGGCCGCCTGAAACGACGAACAGCGGCGCGCCGAGGTCCTTGAGAAATGAAAAGGAGTACATGGCCAGGGGGGGCGCAACGGCCCCCACGCAACACACCCGAGCATCCCGCACCGCGGCACGAAGCCCCACCCATGCACCGAAAGAATACCCGAGGACGCCAAGGCCGAATCCCTTCGTTTCGGGCAACGCCTCCAGCCAGTCCAACACGCCCAGCACATCCAGGATTTCCCCCTCGCCATCCTCGTGTCGACCCCCGCTGGAGCCGACCCCCCGGAAGTTGAAGGCCACCGCCACATAGCCCCGTTCCACGAAGGCATCGCAGAGGGCCCAAACCACATTGTTGTCCATCGACCCTCCGAATTGGGGGTGGGGGTGGCAGATGACCACGCCCGGCCCGGTCGATGTCTGTTCGTCGCAGCCGAGCTTCGCCTCGAGGAAAATCTCCCCCACCGGGATCTTCACATCTCTTCCCTGAACCGTCATTCGCTTCCCCCTCCTGAACGCTGTAGGTTCTGGAAACGTCTAACTCGAGAGGCCTGCGTCTGCAGTGTCAATACTCTCTTACCACACGCCTTAATTTCCCGGCAACCGATGGGGAGGGCTGTCACACGTACGGCTGAGAGATTGACATAACTCGATTCGCGGCAGATCATCGTATCAGGGATGCTGGTTGAAAAAGTTGGCTGTTAGCTCTTAGCCTTTAGCTATTAGCTCCCATACCCACCCCGCGCTAATATGCCTTTGGGGGGGGTGGTTGGGCGGGCTAATAGCTAAAGGCTAACGGCTTACAGCTAAGAGCCGAAAACGAGTACCGCAGCAAGAAAAGGAACCCCACACATGCCCATACAGAGATCCTTTGCTGTCGATGACGTCCTTCTCATGTTACCCCCTCCGACCGAGATGGAGGTCGAGTGGATAGGCCAGGAGGAGGTCATCCACCAGCTCATGGCGGCCTGGCTGGTCCTCGATGAGAAAGATCTTCCCTTGAACCCTCGCCTGGTGGGAAAACCGGGGATGGGGAAGACGACCTGCGCGTACGCTGCGGGCCTGCGAACCGAAAAACCGGTCTATCTGTTTCAGGCCACCGTGGACACCAGACCCGAGGATCTGATCGTCATGCCCGTCCTCGGCCCGAAACAGGAGGTCCAGTATATGGCCTCCACGATCGTGGCTGCCACGGTCAACGGCGGTGTCTGCATCCTGGACGAGGGGAACCGGATGAACGAGAAGTCGTGGGCATCCCTGGCCCCCCTGCTGGATCACCGCCGGTATCTGGAAAGCATGGTAACGGGTGTCAAGATCCCTGCGCACCCGGACTTCCGGTTTGTCACGACCATGAACGAAGACGCCTCGACGTACGATCTGCCGGAATACATCCACTCCCGTCTGCAACCACAGATCCACATAGATTTTCCGGAAGAGGACGAGGAACGCGCCATCCTGAAGGCGAACATCCCGTTCGCGGACGACGAGATCCTGACCTATGTTATCGCCTTCCTCGCCCGCGCCCATAAAGCGGACGAGCGATACACCGTTCGGGACGGAATCAACATCGTCCGGTATGCGATGAAACTGCTCCACCAGGAGGAAGAGGCAACCGCCAACCAGATGTTCGAGAAGGCGCTTCGCCTGATCCTGGGCGAGGAGGCATTGCCCTATGTCGGTGTCTGATCCCTGGACGATTCCGTGGGGCAATCTCTCCTGCCTGCCCGTCTGTCATTACCGACTCGAGTTTGCCGAGTTGGTGCGCGCTCAATTCGCAAAGGACCCTCCGGACTGTCTTGCCCTCGAGTTGCCCTCCCACCTGGCAGACGCATACAAGCGGGCGATCTCGCGCCTTCCGGAGGTATCGATTCTTCTGTTCGAAGACGCCTCGAGGCAGACCGTCTACTTGCCCGTAGAACCGGTGGATCCCTTCGCAGAGGCTGCCCGTTCTGCCCTGGAGCTGGGGATCCCGGTGCATCTCGTGGACATCAACCTGGAGGAAGCGTACCCTCCGTTTCGCGACCCCGTTCCCGACCCGTACGCCCTCCACAAGATCGGTCCAAAGGTCTACTACGAGGCCTTTCGAACCGTCTGGAAGGAGAAGATCAAGGACCACCCCCTGGACATCCGCAGGGAACAGGGCATGGCCGCCCACCTGCAGGACCTCCTCGACAAACACCGCAAGGTCCTCTTCGTCTGTGGGATGATCCATGCCGAAGGCGTGATCAAACGGCTCGGCCAGCCCCAGGCCACGCCACTGCATCGGGTGCACTCGCCGCCCTTTCAGGTCTTCCACTTGCACCCCTCCTGTCTCGATGAGGTGATGGCAACCTTCCCCCTGCTCAGCGCCCTTTATGAAACCCGAAGGAAGGGGCTTCCTCCCGAGCCTGAAAGGAACCGCTTTACGCTGCGAAGGAGCTTCCGTATCGAATCCCGTCCGTTCGCGCTGTACGGGAAGGAGGACGCCGTTTACGACGAGCGGGCTGCCCTCGAGGGATCTCTCGCATGGATTGCCCGCCGCGCAGGCCTTGGAGAGGAGGGCGGTGACCCCCCGGGGCCCATCGACCGGAACCGGGCACTTTTTCTTCTCCTCGAAGAGGCGGGCAGGCATTACAGGGACGAAACGGGGGAGCAGGTAAAGGGCTGGCAGAAGAGGGTTTTTTGGAAATTCGTGCGAAACTATGCACTCGTGCACGGTCTCCTGCTGCCTGAATTCTACCACCTGCTCGTGGGTGCACGGTCCAGCGTGGATGACAACCTCTGTTACAGCCTCTGGCGCCTCGGCGGGTTCTACCCCTGGCAGGCGGAATCCTCCAATGTGCCCACCTTGAAGGTAAAGGGGGAAGAGGTCTGGCTCGGAACCCGCCGGATCCATGTCCGGAGGTGGTTGCCCAGAAAGAAACAGCGGTTGCAGGATGTGCTTCGTAAGCATCGTAAGCGGGAAACACACCCGGGGGAGTGGCTCGAGAGCTTCGACGGAAGCGCTCTTTGTTCCTACCCGCCCGAAGACCTCGTCGTGGAGAACTATGGTCGCTTCCTGCGAGAACAATGGCGACATATTCTCAAAGACGAGCACAGCCAGTCCGAGCCGTTCATCACTTCCCTGCTCGACGGCATCGATATTCGAGAGACGATCAGGAAATGGCACGAGAAGCGCATCTACGTCAAGAACCGGGGGGCGTCAAGAGAGGGTTCGGGTGCGGTGGTCGTCATCTTCGATGAGGACGAAAACGATCATCAGTACCCCTACCGAATGACCTGGCTGGGAGAGCATGAACAGGAATCCGACATGGCCTTCTACGCAACCCCTCCGGAGGACAACATCGTCGGCCCCGGTATGTGTCGATGTGAGTATGGGGGATTCCTGATGACCTATCCGCCGAGGAGGCTCTACGACGTGTGGCGGGATCCTGACTACCGCTTCTTCCAATCCAAGGCCGAGGTGCTCCTCGCGGCGGCCCTGGACTATTCGTTGGAGAGACAGGTCGTCTACGTGGCTTCCCGTCCGCCACGATCCATCATGCGAACCCTTGCCGAGAGGCTTCGGCGCCAGATCGTCTACATCCCCAAGGGCGCTCTCTCCACATCCCGCCTGAAGAGGATCCGTGTCTTCCACATCCTGAGCGGGTATGACAAACGGGACGTGGCAAAAGACTTCATCGTCTGAGGGGTCGACTTCCTACTTCTGTTCCTGTTCCTTCTCGTACTCGGCTACGATCGCCTTGTGTACAAGCGGCGGCACGATGTCGTAGTGATCGAATTCCATCGTGTAGGA
>RCNC010001216.1_pt1 | contig 21638 bp, 17 predicted proteins | sample 2041301 | NCBI WGS metagenome assembly RCNC01 (sample SAMN09708231, study PRJNA481090) | Marine sediment metagenome, whole genome shotgun sequencing project. | biome: marine sediment; feature: ocean; material: sediment; isolation source: Sewage treatment plant 13A marine sediment (STP13A) ...
ACACGGGAAGAACTGGTCATCCTGTCACGGGTGTCCGAGGCTTTTACCTGGCAGCTGGATTGCCCCGTGGATTCGGTTTCCGTGGATCCGGAAGGCATGGTCCTGATGCGATCGCCCTGGAGTCCGCCTCCGGTTCTGCAGACCGTGGGCCCCTGGCCAAACCCCGTATCGGCCATGGGTGCAGAATTCAGACTTTTCCTGACCTCAGACAGGAAAATCATTGCAAAATTGTACGATATAAGAGGGAGGCTTGTCGGCAACACCAACCTGGGACTGTTAGCGGCCACCGGTCCGAAGAATGATCCTGAAGCTATGCCCCACATCTGGACCTGGCCGCCACCAGGGACCGCCGCCGGTTTGCCGGCGGGCACTTACTGGGTGGAATTCACCGGCTCCGGGGCCCGCTCGGTCCAGAAGATCACCTTCATCCACTGACCCTAACCACAAAGGGCGTCAATCCACGGGCACCAGGGGAGCAAAACGGGGATTGATATGCTTGCGTCCGGACTCGTGGAAATCCACGGTGACCATCATGTCCGGGCCGGCGCCCTCAACTCGGGCCACGATCCCCGAGCCGAATATCCCGTGAGAAACGGTCTGCCCCTCGTAGTACGGAGAGACCTGCACGACGTCGTCAGACCAATCGGGATCGACCTGGGGAACCTCGGGTTGGGTTCCTCGATGGCCCCATTCGTCGGGACTGACCGGCCTGACTTCCGAATTTGCACGGCTGCCGGCGGCCGGCCGGCGCCGCCGCTGCGTCCGGTCGCCACCAAAAAGACCGCGGGCCACCGGTTCGGTAAAGGTGCTGCGGGAATCCAGGTGACGTCGCTCGATCAGGGCGTCCGGAACTTCGGCCAGAAATCGCGAGGGCAGGCTGTCCTGCCAGGTACCGAACCGACGCCGGCGGGCCGCGTGCAGCAGGTAGACTCTTTTTTCGGCCCGGGTCACCGCCACGTAGAACAGGCGGCGTTCCTCTTCAAGTCCGCTTTCTTCCTCGGTGCTGTTGATGTGCGGCAGAATGTCGTCCTCGCATCCGGTGATCACCACCACCGGGAATTCCAACCCCTTGGCGGTGTGGATGGTCATCAGCCTGACGACGCCTTCACCATCGGTGATGGTATCCGGATCCGACACCAGGGCCACCTGCTCCAGGAACTGGTCCAGCGTGCCCCCGACCGTGGACTCGTGGAATCCAGCCGCGGCGTTGACCAGTTCGGCCACGTTTTCACCCCGGGCCCCGGCGCTGTCGGGATCGTCCATTTCCAAATAACCCTGGTAGCCGATGTCCTTCATGATCCGGATCAAGATCTCGTGCACCGGTTCCCCGGTGGTCGCCAACATCCGCCACCGCACCGCCAGGTCGAAAAAGGCACGCACCCGCTTGCAACCAGCCGGAGCGATTTCCTGTTCCAGCAACCCGTCGCGGGCGGCGGCCTCGCCCAGGGTAAGGTTTTCACGGCCTGCCAGGCCCACCAGGCGATTCACCGTGGTGTCACCGATTTTCCGCTTGGGCACGTTGATCACGCGCTGGAGGGATATCTGGTCCGCGGGGTTGGCCACCAGCTTGAGGTAGGCCATCAGGTCGCGAACTTCCTTGCGCTCATAGAAGTGCAGACTGCCCACGATCTGGTAGGGCAGCGAAGCCCGCCGCAGGCCATCTTCCAGCACACGGGACTGGGCATTGGTGCGGTACAGGACCGTCACGTCTCCGCGCGACATGCCGGCGGCGGTTTCGGTGCGGATGATCTCCACCAGTCGCGCGGCTTCGTCCTCGTCGTCAAAAAACTCCTCTTCGCACAGCAGGTCGCCGGCCGCCCCGTCGGTCCACAAATTTTTGCCTTTGCGCTGCTTGTTGTGGGCGATGACTTCGTTTGCCGCCGACAGGATGTTGCCGGTACTGCGGTAGTTTTGTTCCAGCCGGAAGGTCACCGCTCCAGGAAAATACTCGTCGAACTGGAGCATGTTTTCGATACGGGCCCCGCGCCAGGAATAGATGGACTGGTCATCGTCCCCCACCACAAACAGGTTGCCGTGCACGCAGGTCAGCAGCTTGACCAGCACCAACTGAAGTGGGTTGGTGTCCTGGAATTCATCCACCAGAACGTGCCGGAACTTCTGCGCGTATTTTTGCCGCACGGGTTCCACCTGTTCCAGCAGGTGCACCGTCCGCAGGATAAGGTCGTCGAAGTCCAGGGCGTTGCACTTGACCAGGGCGGCCTGGTATCCCTCGTAGATGGCGGCGTATTTCTCCTCGACAAAAGACCGCGCGTGAGCCTTGGCCTTGGCGGGATCCAGGTCGTCGTTTTTCCACTTACTGATCAGTGATCGGGTGGCGTTGGGGGTGAACTGTTTGGGGTCTACCTTCAGGTCAGCCATGACCTGCTTGAGCAGGCGTTTGCTGTCGTCGGTGTCGAAGATGGAAAATCCGGGCTGGATGCCGATGTGCGCCCCGTCGGCGCGCAGGATTTTCAGACCCGTGGCGTGGAAGGTGCCGATCCAGAAGGGGACGTCCCGTCCGTCCAGGTTGGCGGCCACCCGTTCCTTCATTTCCTTGGCCGCGCGGTTGGTGAAGGTGAAGGCCAAAATCTGGCTGGCGTACACGTCTTTTTCAGCCATGAGCCAGGCCACGCGCGTGGTCAAAACCCGAGTCTTGCCGGTGCCGGCCCCGGCCACCACCAGTACCGGTCCATCGGGGGCGGTCACGGCGTCGGCCTGGGCCTCGTTAAGCTGGTCGAGGATGTCGTTCAAAGCTGCTCCATCACCAAAGGGTCAATATTCAAAACGGTACTTGAGGTCCAGGTTGTAGGTCGACGACCCCTGGTTCTCATCGATGCGCCGGCGGATTTCCGACTGCAGCAGCAGGTGCCGGTTGATCTGGTACTCCACGATGAAATCGCGGTCGTCCTGCCGGATGCCCTGGGCGTACTTGAGGTACAGATCGCTGCCGATGTACTTGCCCACCCCAATCAACGGGTCGAAGGCCGAATCGCCGGTTTCGCGCTGGCGCTGGATCTGGTCGATCTCGAAGGTGTCGAAGATATCCAGTTCCCGGGCGATTTCCCGCTCGACGATGTTGAACCCGGCGGCAATCGAGGTGTTGGCCAGCCGGCCCGAATCGCCCTCGGGCGTGGCGTGCGGTTCCAGGCCCACCAGCATACGCTGGATAGCCTCACGGGAATATCCGCGTTCGGAGGAGAACTGGATGTCCGGTCCCGACAGGGGCCCGGTGACGTGAACGCCGATGACCTCGATGATGCTGTTGCTCGAGTGTTGACTGCGCAGACGGAACTTTGTTTCCGCGTCCAGGTCGACCCGCGGATCGAAGCCCAGTTCCCGGCTGAAATCCAGGCGTCCTCGCCGAACCTCGAAATTGTTGTTGAAGACGATCAGCCGCCCCGAGTTCACATCCAAAGACCCCCGCAGGTAGAGCCCCTCCTCGCTTCGGATCAGGTCGAGATCGCCCCCCATGAAGAGTTCGAGCTCGCGGTTTAAAATGGTGGCCACTCGCGGCTGGGCGTGAAGATGCAGGTCGGCCAGCCAATCGGGCGCCACGGTGGCCTGCAACGGATCGTTGGCGCCGGAACCCTGGCCGAAATTTCCCAAATAGCGGGCTTTGATGACCTCCAGATCGCCGGTGAACTTGGGTACCAGGGTGCTGTCCGGCCCCACCGGAACACTGGTCAATCGTCCATTTCTACCGCTGACGACAGCCGCCATGTCGGGGATGGAGGCCACCAGGAACCGGTCCAGGCCCAGATTGATATCGAAGGACCGCATCTCCAGGCCATTGAAAATGACCTGACCTTCGCCGGTGAACCTTCCGCGCAGGCCCTCGCCTCCGGTGATATTAAAAACCTTCAACCCGTCGCCTTGGAAAATGCCGTCCACGGAAACCTCGTGGTAGACCTCCTGGAGGTTTCGCAGGACAAAACCCGCGTCCCTGATCTCCAGGGTTCCCTGGTAGAGGGGATGTTCCAGCGGTCCGGAGATAATGACATGAGCGCCGCCGGTGCCGCTGGCGGTCACAAACGCGTTGGTCGCCTGGGCCAAGGGCGCCAGGTTACTCCCCCGGGGAATGTCCACCTGCATGAAGAAGGGGCCGTCCAGAGGCGAGGTCGGCTCGCTGAGCAGATCCAGGACCAGGGGAATCTCGATCCGGCCGGTCATGACCAGATCCTGCTTGGTGCCGGACAGGCCACCCAGGACCATCGACTGGTGATCCACCATGATCTCGCTGGACATTTCGTCGAAGTGGAGCCAATGGATGTGGAAGGGCGCACTGCGCACCTGTCCCCTGATCAAAGGTTCAAAGGTGCTGCCGGCCACCCGCAGGTTACCGTTGAAGTGGCCGGAAAGGCGATCCAGGGCCGGCAGGGCGAACTGGTCCAGAAAATTCCAATTACCTTCATGGATTTCCAGATCGAGATCCAGATCCGCCCCCGGCCAGTAATCCTCCACGCCGGCGCCCGGGTGCGACACGGTTCCCTCGCCGGTGATCCGCCCGAAATTGGTTCGCAGGTCGAGTTCCTGGAAGTCGATGGTGCCCTCGTTGAAGGCCGCGGTCACGTGCATGGAGTGAACATCGGCCAGTGCAAAGGGCGCGTCCAAAAGATCGGCGGTCAAATTGATCTGCGGGGAAGCCGGTTCGCCTCCCACCACGATGTCGGCGGTCATCCGGCCGGCCAGATCCTCCTGGGTATTGGTGAAGGGGTTCAGCAGGGCGATGTCGAAGCTCTCCAGCTGGATGCTGCCGGCAACCACCTCATCCTTTTCGAAAAGTCCGCTGACCGACAGGGCGCCTTGGTCCGAGAAAAGGCGCATTTCAGGCAGGGAGAAATGGCCGTTTCCCACGGAAAAGGGCACCGCCTGGTCGATGGCCCAGCTGGTGCCTTCCAGATCCACCTGAAAAGCATTCACCTGGACCCGGCTGACCGATTCCGAATAGTCGGCCTGGAAGGCCAGGAAGATGTTCGTATCACCCAGGTCTGTCCGGAAGGAATCCACCCTGGCGTAGGACGGGCTGGCCGTGCCCCACAGACTGAAATCCCCGAAGGGAACGCGGCCGATGGAAAAGTCCCGGCCATCGACTCCGGCGGTGATCAACTGGCGGCCCAACAGGTCGTCCACCACAAGCGCGATCTCGCTGTACCCGGCGGCCAATGGGCCCAGACCGAATTTGAAGAGGTTGACCCACCCGGCAAAGGTCAACGCATCCAGAGGGCCTTTCACGGTCCCCTGTCCATTGAGGCGTCCGGTAGTGGGCGGCAGATTCCAGCGCGGCGGCAAGGTGGAGATGTCCTCGGAGCTGACACTCATGTAGCCATCAAAATTTCCGGCCGTGTCGGCCGCTCCTTCGAGCATTCCGTGGAGGTGGCCGTACATGATTTCCACGTGATTGAAAAACAACGAATCCTCCACGGCGATCACGTCCACCAAACAGGTATCATAGGGCATGATTTCGATGAATCCGTCATGCAGCACTCCGGTGACCCGGGTCCAGGCGGGGTTATCGAAATGCTCGATTCGCAGCCGGCCTGCACCGTGGGTCGTGGGCATTTCCTCTTCCCCGGGAATCAGCCCCTTGGCCATATCCACGTCTGCGACGTCCCCCTCCAGCAGGAAGTAAAAGGCCTCCGGGTCGCGGATGTCGAACCGACCCCCTCCGTCAAAACTCGCCCCGTTGATGTCGCCAGCCAGGTCTTCCAGCAGGACTTCATCCGAGGTGATGAGGGCACGACCGAAGAGGTCGGTCATCTGGTAACCCTCCAATTCCCCGTTGAAGGTTCCCTCATAGACCAAAAGGTCTTCGGATTTTTTAAAAGTGCCGACAATATCGCCTTGGGCCAGGAAACTGAGAGTCTGATCCAGGAGGTTCTCCACTTCGGCCACCGAGGCGCCCTCGGCTTCCACGGAAATGTCCAGCTCCCCGTCCCAACGCCTACTTCCTTCAACGTGCACCGGGTGATGGTTCAGAGCTCCACTCAGACCTTCGACCTCGATCCCCCGGTTGTCCACTGTCACCTCCCCGCGCAAGTCCGTCAAAAGACTCTGATGGGTTTCCCAGTCCACGTCGCAACCACGCAGAACCGCCTTTACTTCCTTGCCGGTCCGCACCTCTGCTTTCAGGTCGATACTCGGAATCCGCTGAACCAAACGGCCGGCCGAATCGGAAAACTCCAGGAAGGCGTCCCTGACCACCAGGTGATCAATCAACAGGGAGGGCAAGCGAAGGTCGATCGTACCGCTGTCATCGGAGCTGGTGGTATCGGTGCCGGACCTGGAATAGATTTCGGGGCCAGATACGGTGACCCGACGCAGATGCGGAACGGCGCTCAAGGCTTCGGTCAAGCTAAAGTCCACCGCCACGGTGTCCGCTGACATCAAGGTCATCCCACCGGACTTGCCCGGCAGGGTCAACGAAACGCCGTACAGGTCAAGCCCCTCGAAAGCACGGACCTTGAAGTCACGGACCCTCAGGCCACCGTCCTCGATGCGCAGAAGGTGCCGGCTGACCAGGCTGGAAGCGTACGGGGCCACCATCCAGGGATGGGCTCCCAGCCAGTACACCACGCCGACGATCACCAACCAGGCGACCAGCAAAGGTAGTTTCTGTGGTCTGATCCAGCGCATCAGAAGGGATACCCCAGGGAAAAATGCCAGACCACCTTGGGATCCTGGACATCACGGGTTTCACTCACGTAACGCACACGCTTCAGGGGAAAACCCACATCCACGCGAATGGGTCCAAAGGGCGTATCGAAACGGATTCCCGTTCCGTAACTGTAACGATAGTCCCAATCCTTGGTCGACGCCGGGTCCTGCGGATCTCCCGGGACGGAGGTCAGTCGGAAACCAGTGGAGCGCACGTCCTTCAACTGGGCCCATACATTTCCACCCTCGAAAAATACCACGCTGGAAAATTTCCAGCGCCGCAGCACCGGCAAGGGGAACCGCCATTCCACGTTGGTCAGCAGCAGATAGTTCCCGCCGCGGGCGGGGTTGTCCGGCAGCAAAACGTCTGAAGAGTAGTTGAGCCGATCCAGTTCATCCTGATCGGTGACCTGTGGGCCCAGGGAATTTTGCCGGTAGCCGCGCACGGTCGAGGAACCTCCCGCAAAAAACCGGTCATCATAGGGAACCCCGTCGGGCCCCAAATCCAGGGAACTGCCGTAGGGCCGGGTGCCCCCAACCATGGCGCGCAGGGCCAGGACCCCGCCGATGGGTGTTTCGTGATAGTTCTGCCAGGCGGCGGACCATTTGAAAAAGCTGAAGTCCCCACCCATGATCCCGCCGGCCAGCTTGGTCGTGACCGTGGTGTACATGCCCCGCGTGGGCCGGAACAGGTCGTCCCGGTGATCGATGTAAATGGCCCAGTTGACCGAACGCGTCTGGTCCGACGTGGCGCCCAGATCCTCGAACCGGGCCTTGAGGCTGTCAGGTGCAAACGGATGGACGGTCGGCGAGGTCACCTTCCATCCCAGGAAGGCGTTGTTGGTCACACGTCGGCTGGCTTTCCAGGTCGTACCCACGTTCAAACCGTAGCTCAGCAGATTCAAACCGGACTCGCCGCGGGTTTCACGTTTAGTGTAAATATCGAGGTCGAAACTGAAGCGACTACTACGGATATGAGGATTGACATACTGCAGGTCGACCCGGTAGTTGAACTGCCCCTGGTCGAAACGGATGGGGTTGCCCACCACGTCTTCCACGTTCCAGGAACCCCGGGTCCGGATCTGGACCCTCCGTCCAGTGCCCCACAAGTTGTAGTGCCCCCATGCGGCCAAAGCCCGGATTCTTTCCACGCTTCCGACCCCCACGCCGAACTCGTAGAAGGCGGGTTTGCGTTCGATGACCCTGACCACCAGGTCGGCATTACCCGCCGTGGTATCCACAGCCACAGGCACGATGTTGACGTCCCGAAAAAGGGACGTGGCCAGCAGCTGGCGCCGGGAATCCTCGACCAGTTGCCAGTACAGGGGCTGTCCCTCCTTTATCCGCATTTCACGGAACAGCAGGTTGTCATGGGTCGACACGTTTCCGGCAAGCTTGATCCGGTCCACGGTGTAGGCCAACCCCGGATTCACATGGTAAGTCACCTGGGCCAGGTAACCGGACCGGTCGGGATTATCGGTGATGATCATTTCCGGCCGGACCACCGCGTCCAGATAGGTTTCATTCCGGTACAGATCGCGGAGGGCGAATATATCTCCCCCGAAGGCATTCAGGTCCGAGGGTGCGGGCAGCCCTTCGAGCAGGTACATGACCTCCCGCAATTTCGCCTCCGGCACCGGTTCATTGCCCTGGAACGTCAAACGGTCTATGACGGTAAGCAGTCCCTCGTCGATGGAGATGTACAGGACATCCCCTTCCAGGGCGATGGTGGTGATGGAATCCAGACGGGCGGAAGCTTGATGGAACCCACGGTTGTTGTAGAACGTTTCCAACAGGCGAACCTGGGTGTCCACCAGATGGGGCTGATATTTGGCGATGTGCAGGGGGCGGGTCCAGGTGGCCTCCTGTATCCGGAGCAGCTTTTTGAGTTCATTGGAGGAAAAGGTGTGGTTGCCGGCGATCTCGATACTGGCCAGGCGATGGGTTTCCAGACCGAAGTCCAGTTCCTCATCGGCCAGAACCATCGGAACCACCGGGACCAGAGGCCCGAGAATGACCAGGGCGCAGACGATGGCCGGGAAAAGGCGGAACCACCGTTCCCGGCGGATGGTCGCCGGAAATCCGTTACCCGGACCCTGGGTCGGCCATCGCGATCCGCTTGCTGGCGACTCGCCCTGTTTCAAATCAATGCTCCGTCCGGCGCCCGTGCCGGGGATTTCTCGTGGCATTTCCGGCACGCTGATGTTATGTCCTTGTCAAAGTCCGGCCATCACCCCTAACCGTGACAGGGAAACACGATCATGATTCCAGGATTCCCTTCCCGCCGCCTTCGGTTCCCCAACCTGAAGTTCTGTCTGCTCCTGCCGGCCGTCCTGATTGCGACCGCGGGGTGCGATAAGCAGGACACGCCGCTGACCATGGCCGATCTCAGCGGGGATGAATACCTCTATATCGAGCGCATGGTCGTTTTGGAACGGGCCAAGACCGCCGCTCTCCTGGACCGGAAAAACGGTGATGCACTCCTGGATTCCCTGGCCGCCGCCTGGGGCGACAGTTCCCTGCAAAAGACCATGACCGGCGTCCCCCGCGACCCAATCCGTTCCCAAGCCGTCACCGACCTGCTAAGGCGGATCCTCGCAGCCGAACAGGACTCCCTGTTGACCACGACCGGACAGGAGCGGTTGCACTTTCCCCTTCCGGAACCTGCGCCCATCCCCGCGGAAACGCCGCCTGATTCCTTACGGTCGCCCAGCTAGTGTCCGGTAACCTTCCAGACATCGAGCACCACGACGAAGGTCATGAACAGCAGCAACAGGATCAAGCCCACCTGGGTGGCGATGGCCTGCAATCTTTCGGGAACGGGTTTTCCGCCCCGAACCACCTCTAGCAGCAGAAACAACACGTGTCCCCCGTCAAGGACCGGTATGGGCATCAGGTTCAACAGGAAAAGGTTGATGGAGAAAAAGGCCACAAAGTACATCAGGTGCGAAAAACTCCAGCTCAACATTTCCCCGGCGGCCTGACCGATACGCAAGGGCCCGCCCACGGCGTCCAGCCCGAGTCGGCGCATCACAAAATCGCCAAGTACCCGGACGGTTACCCGGATGGTACCGACGGTCCGTTGATATCCCAGGACAATGGCCGTACCAAGGCCGACCTTTTCGTAGGTGAAAAAGGGCTCCATGAAGATGCGGCCCTTCATCACCCCCGGTTCGGTTTCCTTGAGCTCGGGGGTCACCGAACCGCTCTGGCGCACGCCGTCCCTCACCCACACGATCTGGAGGGCCTGGTCAGGATTATCATTGATGATGCGGGCAATCTGGCTGAACGAAGTCACGGCCTGGCCGTTAACCGACGTGACCACATCCCCCATCTGCAGACCCAGCGCCGCGGCGGGACCGTTCTTTTTCACCAGGCCGACGGTCGTATTCCAGACTTCCAGTCCCAGCGACCAGTAACCGGCGGCCTCGTCGAATACGGGCTGCATTTCCAGCGTCAGCATCTGATCATCACGATTGACCTTGACCGCCGCCGACGGCACGACGCCGGTTTTGCGCAACTCCACAGGCACCAGGGCTTCTTCGATGGCGCCCCAGGTTTCTACGGGTTGTCCGTCCACCTGCAGGATTCGGTCACCGACCTGGAATCCGGCGGCCTGGGCGGGTGAATCCTCGGTGATCCCACCCACGGTAGTGAAGGGAATGTTCTGCAAACCATTGCTCAGAACCAGCCCGGCATAGAGTATAAACGCCAGCACCAGGTTGAACAGGGGCCCGGCTATGAAGACCAGCAAACGCTGCCACGCGGGCCGCGAGTAGAGGTGCCGGTGCGGCGGGATGTGATCATCCTGACCCGCAGCTTCGGCATTGCCCTCTTCGGTCCCCAGGGGATACTTCCTCTCCTCCCAGGTTCCGGTGTCCTGGATCTCCTCCATGATACCTTCGCCGGCCATCTTGACGTAACCACCGAAAGGGATGGCGGACAGAACGTATTCGGTCTCTCCCCACTTCTTGCGGGCGAACTTGGGCCCGATGCCGATGGAGAAGGTCTTCACATAGATCCCGAAGAGTTTGCAGAACAAAAAATGTCCGAGCTCGTGAACGATGACCACCAGGCCAAGGGTCAGGAGGAAGGCGAAAACCGTGATGATGAAGCTGCTGGTCAATGAAAACCTCATTCCCCGCCGGCAGACCGGCGGTCAACCTGACCGGCGGCCGTCCTGCGGGCTTGTTTATCAACGGCCAGGGCGGTGGCGAGGTCTTTTACCTCGACCGGGACCTCCGTGGCCAGGCTGTGTTCAATGATGGGCGAAATATCCACATAACCAATTCGGCCGGCCAACAGGGCCTCGACGGCCACCTCGTTGGCGGCATTCAGGACAATGGGCGCGGCGCCACCGGCGGCCCCCGCTTCACGGGCCAGCCGCAGGCAGGGAAACCTCACCGGATCCGGGGCTTCGAACCGAAGCGATCCGGTTTCAAGCAAGTCTAGCCTGCCCGTTTCCAGGGGCCAATGCTTTTCCCCGGAAATGGCGTATTGCAGGGGTATGCGCATATCCGGGGTGCCAAGCTGGGCCAGCAGGGCCCCGTCCGCGAACTCCACCAGGGAGTGTACGATGGAACCCGGGTGCACCACCACGTCGATCCTGTCGTAGGACACCCCGAACAGGTAATGGGCTTCGATGATTTCCAGGCCCTTGTTCATCAGGGTGGCCGAATCAACAGTGATCTTGGGCCCCATGTTCCAGGTGGGATGATTCAGGACCTGTTCCAGGGTCACGCCGGTCAGATCGGCAGCCGGAGTTTCGCGAAAAGGGCCTCCGGACGCGGTCAGGATCAGACGTTCGATCTCCTTTTCCCGGCGCCCGGACAGACATTGGGCAATGGCCGCGTGTTCGGAATCCACCGGCAGGATTTCGGCGCCCCCGGCAGCCACCGCCGCGGCCACCAGCGGGCCGCCGACCACCAGGGATTCCTTGTTGGCCAGGGCAATTCGCAGACCGCGCTTTGCCGCCGCCAGAGTTGGCTCCAGCCCCACCGCACCTACCAGGCCGTTGACCAGGCAATGGGGATCGATCGCCTCGTTCACGATCTCCGTCAAGACATTCGCTCCGAGCCCCAGCAGGCGTTTCTCAATCCGAGGATGGCCCGCAGCGGTAGCATGCGCCGCCGGATCGGTGACCGCCACCAGGGGAAGCTCGTGGTCCGGGCAGGCGGCCGCCAGATCGTCCAGCTGGCGCACCAGTTCCGGCACGCGGGACCGGCAACTGACCGCCACGACCTGGAGTTTGTCAGGGTGCCGTTTGACCAGGTCCAGAGTCTGGACCCCGATGGAACCCGTCGCCCCCAGCACGATCAGCCTCAAAGGGAGGGGAAACTCGAGCAGCCGACGTCCGCAGGGGTACAAGCTGGTCTGGCCGGGATGTCCGGCTTCATCTGAGGTCGTAACCATGGGTTCCTCCCTTCCTGGCAGACTGACGGATCAAAAGATGAAAAAGCGGAAGTAGTAAAATAACACCGGCACGGTGAACAGCAGGGAATCGAAACGGTCCAGGACGCCTCCATGCCCGGGTATCAACTCGGCCGTGTCCTTGATCCCCGCATCCCGCTTGATCATGGATTCCACCAGGTCACCCAGCTGTGCGGTGACACCGATAATCAATCCGACGACGGCGGCGGCCAGGGGCGTCATGAAGGGGGTCAAACCCTTGGAGCAGAGCCAGCCACAGAAGCCGGCGGCGAGAAGTCCGCCCATGGCGCCTTCCACGGTCTTGTTGGGGCTGATCCGGGGAATCAACTTGTGCCGCCCGAAGGCCACGCCGAAAAGGTAGGCCCCCGTATCATTCGCCCAGGTCAACAGGGCGGCGAAAAAAACCAGCCGGGCCCCGATGTTGTCGTCCACGCCCAAAGCCACCGGCAGCTGGCGCAACATCACCAGGTGGCTGCCCATCCAGCCGATGTACATGATGCCGAAAATCGTTACCGCGATGTGCGCCAGGGACTTGGACATGTCCTGGCGAAACAGTTCACGCACCATGATGACCAGCAGGCTGCCGGTCAAAATCAGCGGCACCCCCACCCCCTGGCGCCAGGCGTACCAACTGATGGCCAGAGCGCAAAAATAGCCCAGGGCAGCGAAGGGTTCATATCCCTTGGCGCGCATCAGGACATAAAATTCCCGCAGCCCCAGCAGAATAATCAGGTCCACCAGGATCAGGAAAAACAGTCCGCCCCGCAAGGTGATCAGATAAAGGCAAGGCACACCCACCAGAATCACGGCCACCCGGGGAAGGATGCCGGCCTTCAGGAAGCGGTTCAGGGTGCCGGCCCTGGGTGGAGTCGTTTCGGATGATCCGGGCGATTCGGGCGATTGGTCTGCGCCGGAGGGATCGGCCGAGCCGGCCGGATGTTTGACCTCGTCGTTCACGGACGAACCTTTAACAGGCGCTTCCAACGTGCGGGGTCAAACAGGGATTCAGAGGTTATGGGGTCGGCCTTGGACCGGTCCGCGGGCAGGGCGCCAAACCGACGTTCACGATTCTGGTAATCGGCCACGGCCAGCACCAGATCCCGCTGATCAAAATCAGGCCATAAAACCGGAGTGATGAGGATTTCCGAATAGGCCGTCTGCCAGGGAAGAAAATTACTGAGGCGCGCTTCGCCGCTGGTGCGGATGACCAGGTCCGGGTCCGGCAGTTCGGGTGAATACAGTCCCTTGGCGAATTCGTCTTCGGTGACCTGATCGGCCTGAAGTTCGCCCCGTGCCAAACGTTGGTGAAGTTGCAGGGCCGCGTGCAGGATCTCCCGCCGCCCCCCGTAGGCCAGGGCCAAGTTGAGGGTTAAACCCGTGTTGTGGGCCAGGGAATCGATCGTTTCCTGGAGGGCCAGACGGGCCCGCTCCGGCAACTGTTCGAGCGCTCCGCTGGCGGTCAGCCGCACCTTTTTGCGGTTCAGCTCATTCCGTTCGGCGGCCAACGATTCCTGAAGAAAATGCCACAGGGACTTTACCTCCGCCTCGGGGCGGTTGAAATTTTCCTGGCTGAAGGTGTAGAGAGTCAAAACATTGACACCGAGGCGCCCGCAGATTTCCAGGCAACGCCGCACGGCGTGCCGCCCGGCGCGGTGACCGGCCACCCGGGGCAGGAAACGCTTCTGGGCCCAACGTCCGTTACCATCCATGATGATGGCGATATGGCCCGGCAGACCGCCCCGTGCATTCACCCGTTCGATCAGGTCATCGACCGGCAGTGCCGCCAGAGCTTCCATGTCATGCAATGTGGCCATTCGGATTGTATCCCCTAGAGCTCCATGATTTCCGCCTGTTTGGCGGTGGCGATCTTGTCGATCTCCTCACAGAAGCGGTCGGTTAATTTCTGTACCGCGTCTCGATCGCCGTGGAATTCATCTTCGGTGATGTCGCCGTCCTTCTGTTCCTTCTTCAGGGTATCGTTGGCCTCCTGCCGAGCCTTGCGCACGGCGATCTTGCCTTCCTCGGCAATTTCCCGGGCCAGCTTGCCGAGTTCCTTGCGGCTTTCCTCGGTCAGTTCCGGAATCTGGATGCGGATCATCATCCCGTCGCTGGCCGGATTGAAACCCAGATTGCCGGCCTGGATGGCCCGTTCGATATCGCCGATGACCCCGCGGTCGAAGGGTTTGACCGTCAACAGGCGGGGTTCGGGCACGGCCACGGTGGCCAGCTGGATCAAGGGAGTGGGCTCCCCGTAATAATCGACCTTGATGCCGTCGAGGATCGCGGGCGTGGCCTTGCCGGTACGAATGCGGCCGAGACGGCCCCTGACGGTCTCGATGGTTTCGTCCATGGCCAATTCGGCCATTTCCCTGGCTTCGGCACTCATGACTCTGTCTCCTTTTTGATCCAGGTTCCCGGTTGGTCTCCGTCGATAACATTAACCAGGGCTCCCGGTTCCGAAATATCGAAAACAAACATCGGCAGGCCCTGTTCGGCGCAAAGGGTGACGGCCGTCAGGTCCATGACCTGAAGGCGCCGGTCGATGACCTCGTCGTAATTCAGATTATCGAAACGCTGGGCGTCTTCGTGACGTTTGGGGTCCTTGTCGTAGACACCGTCCACCTGCGTGCCCTTGAGCAGAACGTCCGCACTGATTTCCAGGGCCCGCAAAGCGGCGGCCGAATCGGTGGTGAAGAAAGGATTGCCGGTGCCGCCGGCAAAGAGCAGGACATGGCCGGACTGCATCAGGGAAAGGGCCTCATCGCGGGCAAAGGATTTGGTCAGGGGACGCTGTTCCCGGGGACTGAAAATCTTGGTCTTCAGTCCTTCGGCCCGCAGGTAGTCACGCATGATGGCAGCGTTCATGACCGTGCCGAGCATGCCCACGTTGTCGGCGGTCACCCGGTCGACGATCTGCAGGTTGGCCGACCGAGCGCGGAAAATATTCCCGGCCCCCGCCACGATACCCACCTGGACGCCCTTCTGCACGACCTGGGAGACGGCCTGGGCCAGGCTCGTCAATTTCCGGTGGCTGTACTGCTCGCCGTCGGACATCAGGGCTTCGCCACTCAACTTCAGGAGAATACGCGTGAATTTCACCGGTGTGCGACCTTTCCGTTTGGGATCCCGTGGGGCGGGACCTAATTCATCCCGATTCATCCCGATCCATCCCGATCCAAACCTGGCTGACCGGGCGCAAGGAGCCGACGTCCATTCAAAAAAAAAGCCCGGGCGCAAGACCCGGGCTGTGAAGCGCTCCTGGCTAATTGCCGATCTGGAAGCGCGCGAAGCACTTGATCTGCATGTTTTCGCCCAGGGAGCCGATGATGGACTTGAGATAGTCCGCCACCGTCATGTCCGGATCCTTGACGTACTTCTGCTCGAGAAGGACTATTTCACTGTAATACTTGTCCACCTTGCCTTCAACAATCTTGTCGATAATATCGGCAGGCTTGTTCTGCTCCTGCATCTGCCCGCGGTAGATCTCCTTCTCCTTGTCGATCAGGGTGGGATCCACCTCTTCGCGGGTTACGGCCAGGGGACTGGCCGCGGCGATGTGCATGGCCACGTTATGGACAAATTCCTGAAAATCGTCAGTCCGGGCCACGAAATCCGTTTCACAGGCGACTTCAACCAATACCCCGACCTTGCCGCCCATGTGGATGTAACTGCCCACGATGCCCTGGCTGGTGGCCCGGCCTTCTTTTTTTGAAGCCGAGGCTATGCCCTTCTTGCGCAGGTATTCGCCGGCCTTTTCCATGTCGCCGTCGGTTTCCTTGAGAGCCTTTTTGCAATCCATCATCCCTGCGTTCGTGGCTTCCCGCAGTTCCTTGACCATCTTCGCGGTGATTTCCATGACTCCTCCAGGTCTCCCGGTCCGGGCCCAAGGCTGGTCCGTGGAGACAGAGATTTTGATTCCGGCGGAATGGGCGCCGGGCCCTATTTACGTAGCTGAGGCCCGACCCGGGTGGGGCCGGGCCCGCTCGATTATTTCAAATTCAGTCCTGGGTGGCGGGCTTCTCGGCACCCTCGGCCGCTTCCACGGCCTCTTTCGGCTCGGAAGAGGTTTCGACCACGCTGTCCTTGCCGGAGAGCGAAGCGCTGGCGGCTTTGGCCCCGTCCTTCGCCTCGGCCATGTTCACACCCTGTTCCTTACCCTCGGCCTTGCTCTGGCGGCCTTCCTCGATGGACTCGGCGACCACCCTGGTGAACAGGGTGATGGCGCGGATGGCGTCATCGTTGCCGGGGATGGGGAAATTGACCAGGGTCGGATCACAGTTGGTATCGACGATACCGATGACCGGAACCCCCAGCTTGTTGGCTTCGCGCACGGCGGTTTCTTCTTCGGCCGTATCGACCACGAAAACCGCGTCGGGAACGCCCTTCATTTTCCGAATGCCGCCCAGGTTGGAATTGAGCTTTTCAAACTTCCGACTGAACTCCAGCTGCTCCTTCTTGGAGAAGTTCTCCATGCGGCCGTCGTTCATCATGGCTTCAATTTCATCCAGCTTCTGGACGCTCTTGTAGATGGTCTGGTGGTTGGTCAGCATCCCGCCCAGCCAGCGTTCGGTCACGTAGGGCATGCCGGCTTTTTCGGCCATCTCGCGGATGGCGACTTTGGCCTGCTTCTTGGTGCCGACGAACAGGACTGTACCGCCCTTGGCGCCGATGATCTTGAGGAAATCGCAGGCCTTGTTCAAGGCCCGAAGTGTCCTCTGTAAATCGATGATGTAGATGCCACCCCGGGCGATGAAGATGTAGGGCTTCATCTTGGGATTCCACTTGCGGGTCTGGTGTCCGAAATGGACTCCCGCTTCCAACAGGTCTTTCAGACCAACGTTAGCCATGATTGCCTCCAAAAAACAAAGGTTGAGCCTCCCCGACCATCACAGGAGATGGAAAAACACCACAGAGAAGATAGAGCCAGGTGCCACCTGTTCCGCCCCTCCGGCCGGGTGTGTGATTTATCCGGACTGGGAAACCCAGATCCGGTATGAGGCCCTCGGTTCGTGAGGGCCCCGAATCGCCAAGCGCGATCTGGCTGGTCCAGAAATCTGGTCCAGAAACCGAATTCTAGCGCTTGGAGAACTGGAACCGCTTCCTGGCGCCCGGCTGACCGTACTTCTTGCGCTCCACCATGCGGGAGTCGCGGGTCAGGAATCGTTTGCGGTAGTCTTCGTTAGCGACCACGAGTGCGCGGGCCAGGCCGTGGCGCAATGCGCCGGCCTGACCGGAAATTCCGCCGCCCTTGACGGTGCACCAGATATCGAATTCACCTTCGACACCCAGACTGGTCAACGGCTTGAGGGCCTGCTGCCGCACCGCTTCACCGAAATATTCCTCCACGGTCCGGTTGTTGACCTTGATCTGCCCCGAGCCCTGGGTGACCCAGACACGAGCGACGGCGGTCTTCCGGCGTCCGGTGGCGTAATATCTTTCTTCCAACTTTTTTCCTCCAAAGGAACGCAGCCCGCGGGCCGTCGCTCAGGTCTAACGGGACATTCCCTGCGGGGGTCCCTACAGTTCGACAGTCTTGGGTTGCTGCGGACCGTGGGGATGTTCCCCGCCCGCGTACACCCTCAGATTGGTCAGCTGCTTGCGTCCGAGACGGGTCTTGGGCAGCATGCCCTTGACCGCGCGCAGGATGACATCCTCGGGATGCTTTTCCATCAGTTTCTTCATCGTGGTCACCTTCTGGCCGCCCATGTAACCGGAGTGGCTCAGGTAAACCTTCTGCTCACGCTTCTGGCCGGTAATCTTCACCTTGGCGGCGTTCAGGACGATGACGTTGTCGCCCATGTCCAGGTTGGCCGTGAAGGTGGGCTTGTGCTTGCCCCTCAGGAAAGTGGCCACCCGGGTTGCCAGCCGGCCCAGAGCGATGTCATCGGCATCGACCAGCAGCCAGTCCTTTTCGATTTCATCCAGTTTCATACTGTAGGTCTTCACGGATCATCTCCTCGAAATGCCGGTCTTGGGGCTTGGCCCATGCTAATCAAAACCACTGAACACACGGCTACGCCAGCGCGTCGGCCATTTTCAGCGATCGCGTAACCTGTTTTGCTGCAACAAAAAGAGCCGAAATTCCACAATTTCTCGGCGCCATTAGGACATTCCGGAACGAGTTCCGAAGAGAATTGTCTGGTCGGATGAATCGGGAAAATCCGGCCACTGCAGGACGGGTAAACTAGTCAAGGGAAAGAGCTTTGTCAAGGAATCCGGACCCCGCAAAAGCCTGAAAATGCGGTCCTCACAGGGTTTGGTGCCCGGGTCAGGGGCGGGCCAATACCGGGCTCAGGCTGTCCTGGAAAGGGGGCCTCAGAACGCCGTGTTCGGTGATGAATCCTGTGATCAACTCGGCCGGGGTCACGTCAAAGGCCGGATTCCAGGCGTCGGCCTTTTCGGCGGTGACCCGCACGGTGCCCCAGCGGTGCACTTCCACCGGATCGCGCTCCTCGATACGAATGCCCTCGCCGCAAGCAGTGTCAGGATCGAAAGTCGAGGCCGGTGCGGCCACGTAGAAAGGAACGCCATGTCTCTTGGCCAGCACGGCCAACGGATAGGTGCCGATTTTGTTGGCGGCATCCCCGTTGGCGGCGATGCGATCGGCCCCGGTGATAACCGCGTCGATCTTACCTTGGCGCAAAACGGTCGCGGCGGCCGAATCGCAGATGACGGTCACGTCGACACCTTGATCAGCCAGCTCCCAGGCCGTCAACCGGGACCCCTGCAACAGGGGGCGGGTTTCGTCGGCAAAAACGCGTATGGTCTTGCCCGCTTCTTTGGCTCCGTAGATCACACCCAGGGCGGTCCCGTAACCGCCGGTAGCCAGGCCGCCGGCATTGCAGTGGGTCAGGACGGTGGCAAAATCCGGCAGGAGTTCGGCGCCCGCCCTGCCGAGGGCGCGGCACATGGCGATGTCCTCGTCCAGAACCAGGCGGGCTTCCGCCAGAAGAGCGGTCGCAATCTCCTCGGATTCGCCTCCGGCGGCGACCCGATCGCGGGCCACCTTGGCCAACCGGTCCAGGGCCCAGAAAAGATTGACCGCGGTGGGGCGCGTGGCCGCCAGGTGACGGCGGTCGTTTTCAAACCGCTGAAGCATGGCCGCCGTGTCGCCACCCTGCTGGGACGCCAGGCGCCAGGCCAGGGCCAGACCGTAAGCCGCGGCCACCCCGATCGCCGGAGCACCCCGGACCGCCAGTTCCTCGATGGCCCGGCACAGGGAGGGAATGTCACCGCACCGGCGCCAGGCGAGCTGGTCCGGCAAGACCGTCTGGTCGATCAGCACGACTTCGCCGTCATCCCATGAAACTACCGGAAAGGGAAATGGCAGGGAACTCATGTCAGCACATCCTTCAGCAACTCCCCCAGCTTGGCCAGGGGCAAACCCATCACATTAAAATAACATCCCCGGACACCCTGAACCATCAAGGCTCCATACCCCTGGATTCCGTAGGCGCCGGCCTTGTCCATGGGCTCTCCGGTGGCCACATACCGTTCGATGGAAGTGGTGTCCACGGGAAGGAAGTCGACCTCTGTTTCTTCATGGGCGCAAACCCCGGCATTACCCGCAGCCCCCCCGACCAGCGCGATGGCGGACACGACAGTATGGCACCGGCCCGCCAGACGTGTCAAAAGGCGTACGGCTTCGGCTTCATCGCGGGGTTTTTCCAGGATATCACCATCCAGAACCACCACCGTGTCGGCCCCGAGCACCAGGCGCCCGGACCACCGCCCAGAAACTTCCCGGGCCTTGGCCTCGGCCAGCGTCCGGGCATAGGCGGCCGGATCTGCGTGTAAATCGACCAGGGATCCGGCCAGATCCTCTTCCACCTGCCCCGGCAGAATGACCTCGAAGGGAATGCCCGCGGTTTTCAGCAGGTCGGCGCGGCGCGGGGAGCGGGAGGCCAGCACCAGCACCAGGTCGTCGGGCCAATTCAGAAAAGGGGAAACGTGCCGCGGATCAATCATCGAACCCACCTCGAGCCGGAGCTTCCCGGTCGATGATCAGGGTTACCGGTCCGTCGTTGACCAGGGAAACCTCCATCATCGCCCCGAATTCACCCTCACTGAGGGTGGGCCATTCCTGGCGCAACAGGCCGCCGAATTCCTCATATAGACTCCTGGCCAGCTCCGGCGCGGCCGAACCGATGAAACTCGGTCGCATGCCCTTGCGGCAATTTCCGTAAAGGGTGAACTGGGACACCAGCAGGATGCCGCCCCCGGTCTCGGTCAGGGACAGGTTCATCTTGCCTTCGGAGTCATTGAAGATGCGAAGGCGAGGAAGTTTGCGGGCCATCCAGGCCAGTTCACCGGACGTGTCGGCCGGTCCGAAAGCCGCCAGAACCACCAGTCCCCGGTCGATGCTTCCCAGGATTTTCCCACCCACGGCAACCGACGCGGGCCCGCTTCTCTGGACGACACAGCGCAAAAATTCTCCCGTCCGTCAGGGTGAGCTTCCGCCCAGCTGGAAACGCTCGATGGCCTGGACCCCACGCACCTTGCCCAGGACCTTGAGGATCTTTTCCAAGCTGTTCAGATTCCGCACCTCGACCACGAGAGTGACCTTGGCCAGGTCGTCCTCCGCGGCGAATTCGCCGCTGGCGATGTTGGTGCTGGTCTGGCTGAGCGTATTGCTGATGTCCATCAGCAGGTTTTTCCGATCCTCAGCCTGGATGATGAGCTTGACCATGAATGTTTGATCGCGCGCCGAATCCCAGGAAACCTCGATCAGCCGTTCGGGGCCCAGGTTGGGATCATTCAGGTTGGAACACCCCGCCCGGTGGACCGAAACCCCGCGCCCGCGGGTGATGATCCCCACGATGCCGTCGCCGGGAATCGGCTCGCAGCAGCGGGCGAAAGAGACCATCAGGTTGTCCACCCCAGCCACCTTGACCCCCGAGGTGGAACGGCCCAGCAGGGATTCGTAGATTTCCTTACCCTTGGCGATGACCTTTTCGGCGGCCGACTCCGGATCCGGCATGACCCGGCCCACGACCTTCATATGCGTGACATCACCCCGGCCCACGGCGGCCAGCAGCTTGTCCAGTTCGGAATAGCCCATCTGCTGGGCCACATCCAGCAGGTCATCCACCTTGGTCTTGAGGTGGGCCCGCTTCAACTCCTTCTCGAGGATCTCACGGCCCAGCTTGACGCTCTCCTGGAATTGCGTCGCTTTGACCCAGCGCCGGATGTGGTGCTTGGCGCGGCTGGTCTTGACGACCTCCAGCCAGCTGGCGCTGGGGTTGGGCATCTTGCTGGTGAGGATCTCAATCGTGTCGCCGTTCTGCAGTTCACTGCGCAGGGTAGCGATGCGGCCGTTGACCTTGGCCCCGATACAGCGGAATCCCACCTCGCTGTGAATGCGGAAGGCGAAGTCCAGAGGCGTGGCCCCGCGGGGCATCTGAAAAACGTCGCCCCCCGGGCTGAACACAAAAACCTCGTCCCGGAAAAAATCGACCTTGAGGGTTTCCATGAACTCTTCGGCGTCGGCCACGTCCTCTTCCCACACCATGATCTGCCGCAGCCACTTGACCATCTCAGCCAGGTCCGTCTGA
>RCNC010000712.1_pt1 | contig 21637 bp, 16 predicted proteins | sample 2041301 | NCBI WGS metagenome assembly RCNC01 (sample SAMN09708231, study PRJNA481090) | Marine sediment metagenome, whole genome shotgun sequencing project. | biome: marine sediment; feature: ocean; material: sediment; isolation source: Sewage treatment plant 13A marine sediment (STP13A) ...
TACAAAAATCCAGGGTACTTTGCCAGTGTACAAAACGAGGCAGGAAAATACGTCTTGCAATTTGGGAACAAAGGGAAATCACTTTATTTATTTGGACAGGGAGCTTCACCAGAAGGAAACAGGCCTTTTGTGGATGAATTTGATATTAAAAGCTTTAAGGTGAAACGACTATTTAGGTCTGAAGCGCCATATTATGAGAGCCCCTATGAAATTATAGATTTAAAAAAGAACTTGTTGTTAACCTCTCGCCAATCAGTATCAGAGCCTCCAAATTATTTTATAAGGAATCTGAAATCGGATAAACTTATTCAAATAACAGAATTTCAGCACCCTTATCCGCAATTTAAAGATATAAAGAAAGAGGTAGTTAAATATGAAAGGGAAGATGGCGTTCAATTGAGTTTTGACCTGTATTTGCCTGCCGGATATAAAAAAGAGGATGGACCACTTCCTTCCGTTTTATGGGCTTATCCCAGGGAATACAAAAGTGCGGCTGCAGCTGGCCAGGTGAGTGGTTCACCTTATACATTTACACGACTTAGTGCCATGTCAGCCCTGGTAATGGCAACACAAGGGTATGCGGTATTGAATAATACAAGTTTTCCGATTATCGGTGAAGGAGATGAGGAACCCAATGATAGTTTTGTAAAGCAGCTGGTAGCCAATGCTGAAGCTGCCATAAACAAGGCTGCAGAAATGGGTGTGACAGATCCCAAACGGGTTGGCGTGGGAGGACATTCGTATGGAGCTTTTATGACCGCTAATTTGTTGGCTCATACAGACCTATTTGCTGCCGGTATCGCCAGATCAGGAGCTTATAATAGAACTTTAACACCATTTGGATTTCAAGCTGAACCCCGTACATATTGGGAAGCCCCTGAAATATACTATGTCATGTCTCCATTTATGCATGCAGATGAGCTTAAGGAACCTATTTTACTAATTCATGGTATGGCAGATAATAATTCAGGTACATTCCCCATACAAAGTGAGCGTTTTTATAGTGCTCTCAAGGGGAATGGAGGAACGGCACGTCTGGTAATGTTACCAAATGAGAGCCATGGTTATAGGGCACAGGAATCCCTCTTACATATGCTCTGGGAGATGAATACCTGGTTTGAAAAATATGTTAAGAACAAGAAATAAGGATTGTAATCGTTGAGTCTAAAAGAGATTTTTATGGTAATGCTCAAATATTAAAAATAATTTAGGATAGGCCTTCGTTGAGGAAAATTATATTTATAAGTGCTTTAATCTGTGTTATAACACTAAAAATAGCTGGACAGGAATCTTCAGATATAGATACACTGGTCACAGTTAAATCTCAATTGAAAGACACCGATGATGGTACCCCATTAAGATATGCGCATATATTGAATCCCGGGCTGGGTATTGGAACTACCAGTGACAGCCTGGGGTTTTTTACTATATACATGGAAAGAAATGATTCTCTTCTTATTTCGGCTATAGGATATATCGATACGCATTTTACTTTACCAACTTTCTGGCCTTCCAATCTGTTTTCAGATCCAATTCGAATTAGGAAACAAATGTATTTAATTGAAGGAGTGTCAGTGCAGAGCCTGGGAAGTTATCAGCAATTCAAACAAAAAATCCTGAATGCGCGTCCCCCCAAATCTTCAGCTGAACAGACTACCGAGTATATTAATAGAGCTGCTACACAGGAGGCTGTTGAGTGGAGCAGTGTTAGAGTAGGGATCAATTTCTCGATGAAGTCCAAAGAAGAAAAAAGTTTGAAGAAGCTAGAGCTAATTCTTGATGAACAAGAAAAGATAGAAATCATTAATTCGAAATTTAATAAGAGAAATGTGGGTGAATTAACTGGTTTAAAAGGGGAAGAACTAGTTGAGTTTATGGATTATTGCAATTTACCAGAAGAATTCCTTCTAAATGCTTCTGAATATGATATACTTGATACGGTGAAACGAATGTATAGAGCCTACTATAAGAGAAAAGAATCGAAATAAAGTTCCAGTTTGTTTCTAAGTTAACATTTCAACTTCATGAATAAACCGATTCCTACATATGACAACATTGTATCAGCTCATAAGAGGATAGTGTCATTCGTACACCATACACCCGTGTTGACTTCTTCTGCAATAAACTCTATTGTTCATAATGAGTTGTTTTTTAAATGTGAAAACCTACAAAAAGTAGGTGCTTTCAAGTTTAGAGGTGCAACGAATGCTGTTCTTTCACTTAATATTGCTGATCTGAATGCAGGTGTGGCTACTCATTCTTCAGGAAATCACTCTGCAGCACTGGCCCTTGCTGCTCGTACGCAGGGAGTGCCTGCCTATATTGTTATGCCTGAAACTGCTCCTGATATTAAAAAGCAAGCTGTCGAAGGCTATGGTGCCAACATTACTTTTTGTAAACCAACACTTGAGGCCAGAGAATCAACCATTGAAGAAATTGTGAAACACACAGGAGCTACCTTTATTCATCCTTATGATAATTTTAATGTCGTCTGCGGACAGGGAACGGCTGCAAAGGAGTTATTGGAAACTGAAGCAGGATTAGATGTCCTTATTACTCCGGTAGGAGGGGGTGGATTACTGAGTGGAAGTTCGGTTACGGCAAGGGCCTTAAATCCGGAGATTACTATTATTGGAGCAGAACCAGAGAATGCAGATGATGCCTTCAGGTCATTCAGAGATGGTACACTTTATCCTTCTGTGAGTCCACAAACAATTGCAGATGGTCTTCTTACCTCGTTGAGTGAATTTACTTTTAAAATAATCAGACAGAATGTAGATGAACTTATTACTGCTTCGGAGGAATCCATAGCCTTGGCTATGAGAATGGTATGGGAGCGTATGAAGATAATAATTGAACCCTCCTCAGCATTACCTTTGGCCATTCTTTTGCAACATGGTAAGAGGTTTAAGAACAAAAAGATTGGAATTATATTGTCTGGTGGAAATGTTGATCTGGATAATCTAAATTATTTTTTCTCTGCCGGTAAGAGCAGGGACTTAACCGGGTAGTGATCTGAATAATTCTTTCTCACTGTTTTAAACTCATAAGATTCTAAATCAGGACTATGCAGGATGTAATCTATTCTGTATGATGGGATAATTTGTGAATAGGTTTTTCCCAGGCCTAAGCCCGATTCTACAAAGGCATCCTTCAGATCTTGGCGAATAGTATGATATGTAAATGATACAGGCGTATCATTAAAGTCACCGCATACAATTACTGGGTAAGGAGATGAATGAATATGTGCTGATAGTTGCTTGGCCTGTCCGGCACGTTTAATATAAGCATGTTTCATTCTTGAAGTAATATCTCTCATTTCCTGCATGGGCGGATCTTCTATAGTGCCCTCCAGCTCAGTAAGAAATCTAAAATTATCAGAACCAAGGCGAAAAGATTGCAGGTGGTTATTATACACTCTTACAGTATCTCCCGCTATCAATATATCAATAAAGATACTTAGGTTACTGGTATTCTTAAATGATATTTCCCCCTTATTAATAATAGGATACTTTGTAAAAACAGCAATCCCATATTTATGTCTCGACTCCTTCCCACCAGTAAAAATTATATATGAATTTTTAGTTTTATTTAATTTCTTTTTGATATCAGAAACCGATAGACCAAACATGTCAGTTATTAAAACTTCCTGCAAGCAAATTATATCAAAGTCTTCACCATTCATAAAGTTGAAAAACTCATCAACTGACTTATTCTTATTGTCCTTATTATAGAGATCAAATAATCGTACATTATATGAAAGAACACTGATGGCTGATTGATTTTTATTCTCCTGAACAATAACAATATTGCTTATTTCTTTACTGTTTTTCCTGGAAATTCGAACATAGTTGTTTAAATGATTCCATCCCAGCAGGATAACAAAAAGAACAAGGATGGCAAGCCTCTTTTTCTTTATTGACCAATACAAAAATGACAAAAGATTCGCAAAGAGTAAGTAGGGATAGATTAAACCAAAAAATGCAAGCACCCACACTTTTTCTGGACTTATAGAAACTGATAAATAAGAAAAAAGCAATCCTGTAATGAGAAGAAAAGTAATGCCAATGGCAAGGATATTAAATGCTTTTTTCAAATGAAAGGTTTGTAAAATATACTTAACTAGATCTTACGTGAATTATCATCATTTGTTTTTATCACTCATCTTAAAAAGAATTTCTTTTTCTTTCTTACTGAGGCTATCATACCCAGCTTTAGAGATTTTGTCTAAAATTCTATTCACATCCTCCTGCTGATGGGCTTTATGCTTATTGTACTCTTTATCATCTTTTGGAGGTTTTTTATAGCTTACTTTCATTTTCTTCCTTGGCTTGAAAAAGCTGAAGATGCTGTCCATAATTTGATCAAACCATTTTCCGATGTCTTTCCCTTTTTTATATTGTGTCACATAAAGAAACCCAAAAGCAGCCCCTCCAAGATGAGCAATCTTACCACCTGTATTTGTTGAAAAATCGAGTATTGAAGTGAATACCAATGCCGCAATAGCAATGTATTTAATCTTAACAGGTCCAATGAGGATTAATCTAACCACATAGTTGGGTACATACGCTGCAACACCAATAACTATGGCCATAACAGAAGCTGAGGCTCCCAATGCTATTGACCGAGGCAATACTTCGGCAAAAACAGGAAACACATTAAACGATACTATATATAAAAAAGCTCCTGCAAGCCCACCCAACAGGTAAACAGTAACTAGTTTTTTCTGATCAAAATATTCAAGAAAAATGGTTCCAAACCAATACAACCATAACATGTTAAATAATACATGAATAAATCCCTCATGAAGAAACATATAGGTAATGGGGGTCCAGAAATGTGTGGCCAGATCCGGAAGATAAGCAGGTACCGCCAACCAACTTATCAGAATAAAATTCGTTGAGGTCAGGTTTAGCAGGAATAATAAAACCTCAAGGATTTTTATACCTAAAAATACTCCAAGGTTTATGTATATGAGCTTTGTGAGCGAACTCCCCTTTTTAAATGATGCTTTTATTTCTTCAACTAAATTCATTTTCTAATAAAAGTTTTTCCTGTCCTTTTGCCAGAATTTAATTAGGATAAAACCAAAAATCATACCACCCAAATGGGCAAAATGAGCAATATTACTGCCTGGTTGTGTAAAAGCAAGGACTAATTCAAGAATACCGTAAATAATTACAAAATATTTTGCTTTAATAGGAATAGGAGGGAAAAGCAGCATCAGTTGTGTATTTGGAAATAGCATTCCAAATCCCAATAATACGCCAAATACAGCACCTGAAGCACCAATGGTTGGGATATTGAAAATATAATTTAATTTCCCCATTATTGGATCAACAAAGTTCCTGCCCTGGCTTAAAGCTTCATACCCCTGCTGATATACCATTTGAATTTGCTCTGGTGTTAATTGAGATTTTAGGGAGCTTACCTCAATCCATTGTACAAATGTATGCAAGGCAGCTGCTCCAAGGCCCGTAAAGAAATAATAGATAAAAAAACGTTTACTTCCCCATGTGGTTTCAAGCATCCTACCGAACATCCACAGGGCATACATATTAAATAAGAGATGCCATGTACTACCATGCATAAACATATGGCTAATAAACTGGTATGGTTTGAACAGTTCTGAAGCCGGATAATACAAGGCAAGCTTTTGAGTCAGGTCGATTCCAAATGTACGACCTAGGACAAAAGTTGCAAGGTATAATAGAACATTTAAAATAATCAGATTTTTAACAACCGGAGGAGTACTTTTGAATGTTGAAACGAAATTATTCACTTAAAAAACATTATTGGTTAAAAAATGTGCTGTCTTTAACAAGCAGTGTTAATAAATTTTAGTCAATACAAAATAACACAATACTTGCGCCAAACTAATAATATTATGCTAAAAAACCATAATCAGGACAAAATGGCATAGGTTTACTTACTTAAGTTTTTGCTCAAACTCATCCATTTCAATTATTGTAAGAATAATTTTACCTGATGGAGAATAGTTGGGGGAAGTACAGGCAAAGAGACGGTCTACAAGGTTCCTCATCTCATCTGGAGTGAGCTCTTTCCCGTAGGGAATAGCCGAGGCCATTGCCAGGGAGATGGTTAATTTCTCAGATTGGGATTTTTTAATATCAGTTTGAGTGTCCTTATATGTTTGCAGGATGGAATCAACCATTTCCTGAGGCTCCTTTATTTTCGTGCTAGCTGGGAAAGCATTAATTTCAATTACTCCATTTCCCTTATCCAGGATGTCAAAACCCAAAAGATTCAAGTCATCAAGTATTTCAGTAAGCAATATATAATCAGCCTGATCAAGTTGAATAGTGTGAGAAAATAATCTTTGCTGCGTAATGCCTCCCTCTGAAAGCTGCAATTTTATATAATCCTCGTATAAAATTCTTTCATGAGCCCTTTTCTGGTCAATGACCATTAAACCTGACTTAACTGATGTAAGAATGTACTTATTTTTAAACTGAAATAACTTGCGGTATGTTTTATCCAGAGAAAGAGATCCTTGAGGGCCTTCCTCTTCACCGGGAGATGAGCTCTCTGATTTAGAGGATTCCATATCATGGTAAAGCAACTCCCAGTTTTTCAGATTCTGCCTGTCAGAATATTGCTCTTTTGGAAATGCATTTGATGAGGATTTTTCAAATGGGTTATACTCGTTGTTTAGCTCTATTTCAGGCGTATTAGCAGTTGTGTCTTTTCTCAAAACCGGTATATCTATGGCCCCCTCAGTATTAAAATCAAGTGATGGTACAATATTAAATTTCCCAAGAGCCTCTCTTATGCTGGCATGTAAAATTTGCCAAACCGACCTTTCATCTTCAAATTTAATTTCAGTCTTGGTGGGATGGATATTTATATCAATATTAGCTGGATCAATCTCAAAATAAATAAAATAAGAAGGAATGGTTTCCGGAGGAAGTATTTCTTCATAGGCTTCGGTTATTGCTTTGTGAAAATACGGATGCCGCATATAGCGATTGTTCACAAAAAAAAATTGTTCCCCATAAGTTTTTCTTGCAAACTCTGGTTTTCCAATGTAACCTGTGATCTTCACAATGGTGGTTTCAGTTTTTACAGGTATTAGATTTGGCACAATACCTTTTCCATAAATCCCTGAAATCCTTTGCGGTAATGAATTTACAACAGGCAGGTTATAGATTTCGGAATCGTTATGATAGAGTGAAAATGAAACCTGGGGTAAAGTCAATACAATTCTTTGGAATTCAATAATCAGATGGCGTAGTTCTGTTGTATTTGTTTTTAAGAATCTTCGTCGGGCCGGAATATTAAAAAATAAGTTTTTGACAGCAATATTTGTTCCAGCCGGGCAGGAATCAGGCTCCTGGCTTTCAACTTTTGAACCATTAATCCTTAATCGTGTTCCCAGATCATCTTCTTTTCTCCTGGTTCGTATATCTACCTGTGCTACAGCAGCAATTGAGGCCAATGCTTCTCCTCTGAAACCCATAGTTCGAATTGAAAACAGATCATCGGCTTTTTTAATTTTTGAAGTAGCATGTCTTTCAAATGCCATCCGGGCATCGGTATCTGACATGCCACATCCATTGTCAATAACCTGTATCATTGATTTTCCAGCATCTTTAATAATAATCCGGATGTCTGTGCTACCAGAATCAACTGAATTTTCAACAAGCTCCTTCAGGAGTGAGGCAGGACGTTGAATTACCTCTCCGGCAGCAATCTGATTTGCAACTGAATCGGGTAATAAACGGATAATGTCGGCCATAAAAACTTTATTGAAGTTGAAATTTCAGGTGAAATAATATATTAAGTAATTCTTTGGTGTTGAATATGTTATACCAAAATTGTATTATCTGTAAAAAAAGAACCAGGCTGCTACCAATAGTAAAAGAATTATTACCACCAATCTGATATTAGCTCGTTTATTCTGGACCCTTCTTTTTTTCCTTATATAATTTCCCATTTGCCCCTTCCTAATTTTAGGCACATAGGCTTCCCCATGTTCTATACCCATGTCAGATTCAATTTGTCTGATCCTTTGGTCCAGATCTTCTTTTTGTTCGTCGTAATACCTTGGAGTAAAATTGAACCGCTTGGGCTCTCCAGTCTTAAAAAATGATGGTAAATGTGACATGATACAATGAATATAGGGCAAAGTTACCGAATAATATTAATAATTCTTTTATGGTGGACTGACGCTATTTAAAATACAGCATATATTAAGTCTTCAAGGTTTCTCCACAGTGCTTGCAATATTCAGCATCCGAATCATGTTCCTCTTTCAAACAATTTGGACAGGGTTTTAGTACAACAGTTCTTTTTTTAGCTTTTGCCAGCTCCGAAGTCACAATACCGGTGGGTACTGCAATGATTCCATAACCGATAATCATTACAAAACTGGCTACAAACTGACCAAAGTTGGTTTGAGGGGCAATATCCCCATATCCAACCGTAGTAAGAGTTACAATAGCCCAGTAAATGCCTCTTGGTATACTGGTAAAACCATGTTCTTCTCCTTCTATTAAGTACATCAAGGTGCCTATTACAATCACAATAGTCATTACAGCAAATAAGAAGACACTTATTTTGGTCCAGCTTGCTTTTAATGCCAGAATTAATGAATTGGCTTCACTTGTATATCGGGTTAATTTAAATAATCTAAATATCCTGAGCAGACGCAAGGCTCTGATAATGATAAGTCCATGTGCCCCGGTTAGGAAAAGGCCTAAAAAACTAGGCAAGATGGCCAACAAGTCAATTATCCCGTAAAAGCTAAAAATATATTTTGCTGGGTGCTTTACCACCCAGATCCTGAGAATATACTCTACCGTAAAAAAGAATGTAATCACCCATTCAGTAATATACAGGGCTTTGCCATATTTTAGGTGAATTCCCGGGATACTATCCAGTATCACCGCTATTATACTAAAGATAATTAGAAAGAGTAAAAAAATGTCGAAATCTTTCCCTGCCTTTGTATCTGCACCAAAGATTATTCTATAGATTTTTTCTTTTAACTGGGCTTTTTTCATCTGCAAAAAACATTTTACAATGGAACAATAAAGATAATAAGAAATAAGAATTGCAAAATTTTAAAACTTTTAGAAGCGATCATCGTAAATTATATTCGACAATTACTTTTCTTTTTATATCAGTTTATGCTCGTTAAAACATTTGGAAGTGCTGTTTTTGGAATCAATGCCTCTACAGTTACTGTTGAAGTAAATGTTTCCAGGGGTATCCGCTTTCTCCTGGTGGGGTTACCGGATAATGCGGTCAGGGAAAGCCAACACAGGATGGTTTCTGCATTTGGCAGCCAGGATTTAAAATGGCCCGGAAAACAAATTGTTATCAATATGGCTCCGGCTGATATCCGTAAGGAAGGATCGGCATATGACTTAAGCCTGGCCATTGGGATATTGGCGGCTTCAGAGCAGGTAAAAGCTGATTTGCTAAATGAATATGTCATTATGGGTGAATTGTCGCTTGATGGAGGGTTGCAACCAATAAAGGGTGTTTTGCCTATAGCCCTTCAAGCGAAAGAAGAAGGTTTTAAAGGGATAATCTTACCAGAGAAAAATGCCAGAGAGGCAGCCGTTGTAAACGGATTGGAGGTGTTGGGAGCAAATAACATCCGTGAGGTGGTCGACTTTTTGAATGGAAAAACTTCCATTGAACAAACAAGGGTTAACGTACAGGAGATTTTTGAATCACAGGCAGATAATTATTTATTTGATTTTGAAGATGTAAAGGGTCAGGAAAATGTAAAACGTGCTCTTGAAATCGCTGCGGCAGGCGGACATAATGTTATTATGATAGGCCCTCCAGGTGCAGGGAAGACCATGTTGGCCAAGCGATTATCAACGATAATCCCTACCTTGAATTTGGAAGAAGCTTTAGAAACTACTAAGATACATTCTGTGGCTGGTAAAATTGAAAGAGAAAATTCCTTGATAACAAAAAGGCCATTTCGTTCTCCGCACCACACAATCTCAGATGTTGCTTTAGTCGGAGGAGGTACCTGGCCACAACCTGGAGAAATTTCTCTTGCCAATAATGGTGTTTTGTTCCTGGATGAGCTTCCCGAGTTTAAACGTACTGTATTGGAGGTGTTACGGCAACCCCTCGAAGACAGGGTTATTTCCATTTCCCGAGCCAAATTTACGGTGGAATATCCGGCAAGTTTCATGTTGGTTGCCTCAATGAATCCATGCCCCTGTGGATTTTACAATCATCCTGAAAAAGACTGTGTCTGTTCTCCCGGAATCGTGCAGAAGTATCTGAATAAAATATCCGGGCCTTTGCTCGATCGTATTGATATCCATATTGAGGTGGTACCTGTTCCCTTTGAAAAATTGTCTGATTCGAGGCAATCAGAAAGCAGTGCTGCCATTCGAAAGAGAGTGAATGATGCCAGACAAATCCAGGTAAATAGGTTTAGTGATTACAAATCCTTGTTCTGCAATGCACAAATGTCATCGAAAATGCTGAGGAAATATTGCGAGATCGATAAACAGGGAACGGAACTCTTAAAAATAGCAATGGACAAGCTGGGTTTGTCTGCCAGGGCCTATGATAGGATCCTTAAAGTCTCGCGTACCATTGCAGATCTGGAAGAAAGTGAGAAAATTCAAAATCACCATTTAGCAGAAGCCATTCAATATCGCAGCCTGGATAGGGAGAGCTGGGCAGGATAGTGAATATATGAATGGGCCTACATGTTTTTTATTTTGGCCTGATATTTTCAAAATAGGATACCAATTTCCTCAAAAGATCAAAATAAAGGGAAAGGTATAATAGAATAGAGGTAATCCAGATAATAGTCAAATTAAACCAGAATGTATGGAAGGCGGTATTACCTATTATTTTTTCTGAGGCATAAAATTGAGCTCTGCCATATTTTGAAGTAGGTTCCATGTAGATAGGCTCAAATTTCCTGATCAACTTATTGTCCTTTTCAATAATCTGCACAGCCTGTTTTCTATTTAACACCATGTTTCCAAGGCTGGTATTTGAATATTCAAAGTTAAACTCATCAAAAGCTTCCTTTCCTCCCAATAGCATTGATAACTCAACTTCTTTTTTTGCTATTTCACCTTCGGCATTATTTTCTACTGTTTGAAGGTCTCTCTTTAAGCCCCTTAAATATCCTTTGTATTCAGAAATTACTTCATTATTAACTGATACCAGGCTTAGGGTATCCATATTTCCAAGGGGGACCTTAGGATAGGCGTTACTTAACAGATGGAATTGTTCTTTTAATAGCTGGAGGTTTTTGGTACTTTGTTCAGGATTTATATTTTGTCGAACATTTATTTCCAATTCAGTTAACTTTTGATAAAGGGCGTTTATTAAAAGGGTACTAGTGTATCTTGTATTGCTTATTATTTTATCAAATTCAAAAAAGTTTTTTTGAAATTTATTGTCTTTAAATTGCTCCACCGCAAGAGCTTCATAGGCCCACCTGGATGTCATCATATCGCCAATTATTGGAACATACTCCTGGGAGGTGAGGTTCTTATGTAGTTTGTCGAATTTTACAATAACACCGCTAAATAAAATTTGAGGTATAACAAGGAAAGGGATCAGGATATAAATGATAATTATTGAATTAAATCCCGATGAGATATTTAATCCCAACATGTTTGCAAAACAGGAGGTTGTAAATAAAACCAGCCAGTAATTAAGGGTCATCCCCTTAATATCCAAAATTGCATTGCCAATAAGCACAAAGGATATAGTTTGTATGGCTGATAATGTAAACAAAATTAAGATCTTTGAATTTAAATAACTAAATCGGCTAAGATTAAGAAATGATTCTCTTTTTAGAATTTTCCTGTCTTTAATTATTTCATCAGAACTAACAATTAAACCAAGAAACAATGCCACTATAACACTAATGAAGAGATAAGCTGGTAGGTTTTCATTATTCATAAAAATATAAGCATTGGGATTCCCACTCGTCCCGCTGATATATTTGGTGAAATATCCCAGTATTAAGGCTAACAGGGGCGCTTCAATAAGACTGATTAATATGTATTGCCGGTTGGCCAATTTTGACAGTAAATCCCTTACAAAGAATAATCCGGATTGTTTAAATAAGCCCGGAATACTATAAAAATTCTCTGGAATCTTTTCTTTAATGAATTCTTTGGGATTTTTTTGTTCTAGATGTTTTTGAAATAAGACAAACCACTCTTTTGGCAAAATTTTTCGGATACGTGTTAATTTCCCATATTCATTAACAATCTTTGCTTCAATAACTTGTAAAATTTCTTCGGGTTTTGAATTCCCGCATTTTGTGCATTGGTCCTCGGCTGCATTGGCATATTTGCTGATGGATTTAAAATATACCAGTGCTTCAGCCGGATTCCCGTTGTATATCTGGTATCCCCCTTTGTCCAAAATTATGATCTTATCAAACATCTTGTATAAATCGGAAGAAGGTTGATGAATATTTACAATCACCAATTTCCCTTTATACGTTTGTTCTTTAAGCAGATTTATTACCATTTCTGAATCAATAGATGATAATCCAGATGTTGGTTCGTCTACAAATAGAATGGAGGGTTCCCGAATCAACTCAAGACCAATATTTAGTCTTTTACGCTGCCCCCCGCTTATAACTTTTTTTAGCGGATTACCAACCTTGAGATCTTTAATATCCTGAAGGTCTAAATCTTCTAATATCTTATTTACAGTCTCTTCTATTTCATCTTTTCCAAACTGATTCAAACAGAGTTTGGCATTAAAAAATAGATTTTGATATACAGTGAGGTCCTCAATTAGCAAATCCTCCTGGGGCACATATCCAATAACTCCCTGCAGTTCACTTTTTTCCTTTTCATAATTCAGGTTATATCCATTGATTAAAACCTTCCCCTTTTGAGGTTTCAAATTTCCATTCAATACATTCAACAGGGTTGATTTTCCTACGCCACTTCCCCCAATAATTCCTACCAATTTTCCTGATTCTTCGTGAAGGTTAAATTCTTGAACTCCATTTTCACTATTCTTAAACCTGAATTCCACCTTATCAGCGGTTATGGAAATTTTATCTTTAAATGTGGCTTCTGAGAATTTCCTGATCACATCACTATAATAGATCGGTTTAATCCTGGCACTTCGGATAGAGGAACCAAAGTCGAAGATGTATGTCCGTCCCGGGATAATGCTTTGTCCGTTTAACTGAACATCATCAATACCCAGGTATCTGAAAATAAATGTATTGGTGCTGAGAATATTTAGAAATATTAGTTCGCCATCAAATCTTTCAATGTATACATGTTTGATTTTTTGATAACTATTATGTTTATTACTATTTATAACAAGGACATTTGGTTTCGATGGGATTTCCTCAATTGGATGAACAATTAGATTTAGAATATTTTGATATTCAATTTTAGAAATATTAAAAGCGGTAGCAACAGTTAATAGGAAATCAAGTTCCCGATCAGAGACCTTTTTTTTATAGGAAACAAATTCAATTAATTGAATGATTAAAAATATTTTCTGTTTTTGTTCTAATTCTGCATTAATTTTTTCGCAAATCCCCAATATCCTTGTGGCTGCCAAAGAGGTTTTTTTCTTTGCCTGAATACTATCGCCTAAAATACTATCCTGATTAAATAATGTAATATATTCATCAAATATTTTCAAATACTTTTCGACCAATTCAGAATTTAACTGGTAAGAAAGGAATGAGCGGATAATTTTTTTTTTCTTTATAGAGATTTTAGTATCTTCATTGATATCAATGATTAATGCAAATAACTTCATTAAGGCATTTAAAAGAGGTTCGCTCATAACCTGGTTAATTGATTTATTCCTTAATCATAGATAGCAATTTGAGAGTGAACTTTTTCTGGCATACATAATTACGCATAAGCCAAATCAAATAAAGTTAACACTAAAAAAGAACTAAAAAAAATAGATTGAGAATAAAAGTTGGCTCAATTTGCATTTCCTGAGAAGTAGAAAAACTATTGGTGCAATTCGATTTATGGAGAAAATGGAAACAATATTGACTTTCAATGACAGGGTCACTTTTCAGTCCATAGAGTTGATATTGAGTAGATTAAAAGAATCTCATGCATTTCAAATATTGAATAAATCTCTCCAGAAAAGGATATATAGTATTATAGTGGAATGTACAGAGAATATTAAAAAGTATTCAATTGATAAACTTCAAGCTATCCCTGGCCAAACTGGTTCTCCTCATATATCATTGAAAAAGCAGGGCAATAAGTTTATTGTTAATGCTGGCAATCCGATTTTAAATCAGAATGTAAGTATTTTGAAATGCCGGCTTGACAAAGTGAATAATTTGAATAAAGAAGGCTTGAATGAATTATATGAGAATATAATCAACAAGGAATTCACTATGGAAAAAAACGGAGCGGGTCTGGGATTAGTTACTATTGCTTCAAAAGCAAGTAGCAAAATTATATATAAGATTACCCGCTTAGATGAAAATTATTCTTATTTCGAATTAAAAGTTGAAATAAATTAACAGAACTTATGAATAAGCTAATTATTGAACAAACCTCCAATTCACCAAAGGTGATTCTTGATCCTGAAAACAGAAAGTTTGAAATATCAGGTGAATCAAGGCCAGAGAATGTAAATGAATTATATATGCCAATCCTGGAATGGTTTGATACATTCGATAGGGAGCTTTCCACGGATAAATATTTGGACAATACGGATCAACTTGAGTTTAATTTCAATTTTGAATACTTTAATTCCATTTCGGCGAAATTCATACTCGATATTTTTAAGAAGATTGGAAAATTGCGTACTAAGGAGGATGGTATTCAAGTTAAATGGCATTATGAAAAAGATGATGAAGATATGTTGGAGGTAGGGAAGGAAATGTCGCGATTGGTTAGGTTTCCATTTGATTACATAAGACTTTAATGCACAGAAAGTTGATTTAAAATTTATTTGGTCTGGTAAAGGAATTATTTTATCAGCAGAATGTTTGAAGCACCTTTCCAACTTACTATAAAATTATATCTGATCGTTAATAAATATGTCTTTCTGGTCTAAAATAGAAGTCTCAGAAGAGAATAAATATCTCCAGGATTCGCAAATTATTGGAGCCGTAGCAGGATTGGCATTGCATGTGCTTTTTTTTGGGATGTTTGCCCTTTTTAAGGTACACTTCTTAATGTGGTTTAACGTTTTTATTAGTATTCCTGCTTTTGCATTTGCACTTTATTGTAGTTTCAAAGGCAAATTAAAATTTGCTCCAATTATTGGAACCATTGAAATAACAATTCATCAGGTACTAGCTGTGCTTTTACTGGGACAGGAGAGTGGTTTTCAACTATTACTTTTTTGCTTGATTATAACCGGAATATTATTTAGAAAATGGAAAGTCGCCTTAGTTGTAAATTCCCTTATTTGTTTTATACTTCAACTAGCCTTTATATGGTTTGATTCAGAAGAGTATATCAAGTATGAGTTATCAGTAAGCTCGTTGAGATTTATAAAATCGGTGAATTATCTCGGATTATTTACAATTGTGGGTGTAATCCTTTTTTATTACATAGTTATATCAAAAAAATTGCATTTGAAACTTCAAATAACAATTAAGGAACTTTACTCGAGCAATGAAAACCTTAATTCAACTTTAGGGATAGTTGAAAAACAGAAAGAGAAAATTGAAAAACAGCACAGGGTTGAAATTGAGCAGAATAAAAATATAAAGGATAGTATCAATTATGCAAAAAGAATTCAGCAGGCTGTTTTGCCGGCCGAAGATTTCCTTGATAAAATTAATTTTGAACATTTTATACTTTTCAAACCACGTGATGTAGTCAGTGGAGATTTCTATTGGTTTAAACATATTCAGGAGTATTTGGTGATTGCTGTAGCTGATTGTACAGGTCATGGGGTACCCGGGGCATTTATGAGTATGCTGGGCGTAGCATTTCTAAATGAAATCATCCTGCGAAAAGAGGTTGTAAAATCATCTCAGGTGCTAGATATATTAAGGGAAGAAGTCAAATTGGCTTTAAGGCAAACCGGTAAACAGCACGAACAGCGTGATGGAATGGATATAGCTTTTTGCATAATCAATACAAAAACTGGGAACCTTCAGTTTGCAGGTGCAAATAGTCCATTGTATATTGTTCGAAAGTCAGAAACTTTGTCAGATATTAAATCTTCAGAAGTAGATGGTATAACAAGTAATGGAGAATTCTCCATGGTACAGCTTAAGGCTGATCGTCAACCAATTAGTTCTCATCTCGAAGAAAACCCTTTTACAAATTATGAATTTGAATTAAGCAAAGGGGATAAATTATATATGTTTTCTGATGGCTTTCAGGACCAGCGAGGTGGTAAGAATCAAAAGAAATTTATGGCCAAAAAATTCAAAGAACTATTGTTGCAAATTTCCAATAAAGAAATGCATGAACAAAAGATAATTTTCGAAAAAACTTTTGAAAGCTGGAAAGGCAAGGATAATGAACAAACAGATGATGTACTAATAGTAGGGATAAAGATACCTGATTAAGAAGTTGTGCTGCCTGATTCCTTCCTGCTGTTTTAAAAGAATGAATTGCCAGTCAAAAAAGCAAGGAATACTACTTTTAAATACGGCGGTGGACAAGCTGGGCTTATCTATCAGAGCATATAATTGCATCCTAAAAGTCTCTCGTACCATAGCAGACCTCGAATCAAGTGAAAAGATTCAAAATCACCATCTTGCAGAAGCGATCCAATACCGAAGCCTCGACAGAGAGAGTTGGGCAGGCTAATCTAATTATATAATACTGTTTGAGCTTTGTAATTATTGTATTTACTTTACAATTGCAAAATGAGTATTAGTATGGCAAATGATGATTTTATATTTAGTGTAAATACACTTGTAGGCTGTAAATTTTCAATTTTGAAGGAATTGGAAAGTAATTTTGAAGTTGAAAAGAAATACAAAAAGAAATTTCGAATATCCAAAGCCATAAGTGTCGTAACAACTGGTCTGTCGTATTTTGATGAAATGCGATATCAAAGCCTATCCAAAAACTTTGAAATAAAAAAACCTCCGATTTACGTTTTAGGTCATTGGCGAAGTGGAACAACCTTTTTGAATAATTTACTCTGTTCCTTTGAAAATATCTCATACCCTACTACTTACCAATCCGCTTTCCCGAATAATCTATTTTTCTTAAAGGGCTTAATCAAAAGAATAGTGCAATTTTATTTGCCTGAAAAAAGATTGGTTGATGGGGTGAAAATGCATGTTGACTTTGCTCAGGAGGAAGACTTTGCACTGGGAAATGAAGCTGGTTTTAGCTTTTATTATTGGTTTTATTTTCCTAAAGATTATCAACTAATTTCTGAGAAATATCTTGCCTCTTCACCAGAGGATCAGAATTGGGATGAGGAATTCAAAAAGGGCTATGTGAGATTTGTAAAACGCAGTCTTTTAAATATTGGCGGGGAGCAATACATCGCAAAAAATCCTCCCAACATGGCCAGAATACCTGCTTTGTTCGATTTATTTCCAGGAGCCCGGTTTGTTTATATTGAAAGAAACCCATATGAAGTTATTCTTTCAACCTACAAATTCTTTAGGGGTTTCTTAAAAAGTCTGCAACTTCAGGATATGACTGATGAGGACTTATGGAAGTTTATTTTTCAAACATATGTTTTCCTAATTAATAAGTACCAGACAGATAAAAGTTTAATTCCTGCTGAGAATCTTGTTGAGTTAAAATATGAAAACCTCATCTCTGATCCGGTAAGTGGTTTTGAAAGACTACAACAAGGAATATTTTCCGACATGGAAGTTGATCAAAGAGTATTTGATTTTATGATTCATTCTCATGGAAAACATAACGGGAATATATATAGTTTTGAGAAAAAGTATATTGACCGTGTAAATAGGGAATTAGGAAGCCTGATTGAGAAGCAGGGGTATCCGGTTTTATAGCATTTTACAATGGGACTTTAGTTTTATCCATCAATAAATACCTATCCTATTTTCATAAATCATAATACCATAATATGAAATACTTAATACTTTCACTTTTGATTCCTGTGCTTTATTCCTGTTCCAGCCAAACAGATAGAAATTCGGACATCGAGACAAAGAACGAAGAAACTTATCTGGATGTGCCTTTTATCCAGGAATTTCATGATGGGTATGTTGTGGATGAGAATATTGTGGAGGCCAATGATGTTAGAGCTATCCAACCAGATGGAGAAGATAATATCTGGATTGCAACCAAGCATGGTGTATATATGAAGAACCCCGATAGTCGCAAATGGGATTTGCAGATTTTAGGTTCAGAGCAAGGACCGGCTTATGATATTAAACTGGATGAAAATGGCTTTGTGTGGATTGCATCATGGGATGGAGTCTATTCTACTACATCGGGGAGAATCATGAAAATGGAAGGACCAAAACCTCCTCTGGCCAGGATAGTTGTTGCCTCGGAGGGAATTTATGCTTTGGGGCCTTTTGGTATTTGGTTGTTTAAAGACAACGGATGGATTAAAAAGGATTATCAAACGGCCAGAAGTATACGAGCAGCTACTTCGGATGGGAATGGTGGTATCTGGTTGGGAACAGATGTAGGTCTTTATCATTGTACAGATCAAAAAACAACTGTGTACCAGGACCAGAATGAATTGATTAGTGCTTACGTAACCGGAATGGATTACAGCGATGAAGGGAACCTTTGGGTAAGTAGTATGGGTGGAGTTAGCATTCGAGATTCTAAAGGAAAAATAGGCGAGAAATTGCCTGAAAATGGAATCACCAATGCTTTTGTAAGGGTAGTTAAACGGTCTCCGGATGGCAGCATGTGGGTGGGTACCAATTATGGAATTAGCCGGTTTAAACCTGATGAAGAGGAATATTCAGTGCGGCTGAGCAAACGTTGGCTATTGTCGGATGAAGTTAGAGACATCGCTTTTGATGAGGAAGGAAATGCATGGATTGCTACAGCAAAAGGAGTGAGCGCCATTAAAAAGATGGAAATGACACTGGCACAAAAAGCAGATTTCTTTTATGAGAAATTAATTCAACGCCATGTTAGAGAACCATGGATAGTCAATCGCTTCAGGTTGAATGTACCTGGAGATACAACAAGCATAGAAGCTACAGATGATGATAATGATGGTGAATATACCGCTATGTACCTGGCTATGGAATCATTTCGATATGCAGCTACCAATAGTCCTGAAGCAAAAGAAAGAGCAAAAAAAGCCTTTGAATTTCTTCACTATTTGCGAGAAGTTACCGAGATTGATGGCTTTTTTGCACGAACAATCGTCCCGGTTAGCTGGGAGAGTTCTCACGATATGAATCGTACTTATACCCCCCAGGAGCAGGCAGAAGAGATTATTAATAATCCCAGACAGAAGGCAGTAGAAATACGCTGGCACCTGTCTATAGATGGAAAATGGATGTGGAAGGGCGACACCAGTAGTGATGAGCTTTGCGGACATCTATTTGGTTATTATTGTTATTACACTTTGGTTGCTGATGATAAGGAAAAGGAGAGAATTGCTGATCATTTTAGCCAGATTATGGATCATATGATGCGCAATGATTTTAATTTGGTTGGTGTGGACGGAAAACATACCAAATGGGGTGTGTGGTCTCCTGAAATACTGAATAATGATCCTGAATGGGCTCCTGAACGAGCATTAAACTCTTTGGAGTTACTTTCGTTTTTGAAGTTTACCTACCAGATAACAGGTGATGAAAAATATCAAGAAGCATATACTAAACTTATAATGGAAGATGGGTATATAGATAATGCCAAAATGCTGCACAATACCAATAGGGCCTGGGAAACCTATTTTGACATCTACCTTTCATTGTATGTCTACCCTCCATTACTCATGTATGAAGATGATCCGGAAATAATGAAGGAACATCGTGCCCATTTGGATGCCTGGTTTGCAAAACATGAAAAACACAAAAGTCCTCTTGTTAATTTCACCTATAATTACCTGGTGGGTGGACAGGATGAGCTTGATAATTCCATTGTGTTCCTGGTAGACGCCCCACTTGACCTGGTGGATTGGCAGATTGACAATGGGAGCAGAGAAGACCTGCTGGTAATTCGTGAACCAATTCTTGAACAATTGCAGGTGGACGAATTAAGGCCACCCAGTGAATATAGAACCATTCGGTGGGATAGAAACCCATATGTTTCAGTAGGAGGGAATCCTGCCCAGGAGCGGGATCCTGTATACTGGTTATTGCCTTATTGGATGGGCCGATACCTTGGATTGATTGTAGAAGCCAAATAAGAAAACACTATTTCTTTTTCCAGTATTCGTAAGCTGAGGTATTGCCGCTTGCCTTATAAGCAATAGATAGGTTATGGCTGGCTTTTTTTGAGATTTTTGAATCTTTTGAGTTCGCCATGGGCAAAAGTAACTCAATGGCCTCATCCCAATTGTCATTTTTCATATAAATTTCCACTTTTTTGAAAGCCTCTCCAATGAAAATTTTATCCATTGCCTGCCGGGTTCCAGGGTAGAATTTTTCAATGTAATCCTCTCCAATTTCTTTCGACAAAAGCTTGACCTCTTTTCCTGCTTTATTCATAGAAGGACCAATACTTACAAAACTTACCAGAGCTGGTCTGGATTGGTAAAATTTAGAACTGGAGGCCTTTGATCTGTCGTGGACATTTCCTGTCCTGCCATAAAGTGTAAATCCTGCTTCTACTAACAGGTCAACATTATTTGTCCTTGATTTACTGCCATCGTCATCTTCCTCCACATCCGTTTCGATAAGAAAGGCTGGATGAAAGAAATCCAGCATTAGCAGCAGATCAATACTGGCACTATCGCAAAAAGAAACAACTTTGTCAGCATTTATTTGTGCAGGAAAATTTGTTAAGGCATGACCTTTTTTCAAACTATCAATTAATAGAAACTTAAAATTTTCATCTTCCATAAAAAAAGTTTCGAGGCTGGTCAGAAGTTGTTTAATGGCATCTATATAAACTTTCTTTTTATCATCATTATCAAATGGGAGGCTTGTATAATCATACTGATTAATAAATCCGATCCTACAAGGAATATTCTGAATTTCAATTTCTGGTGGGGTAGGGACTGTATAAGAAATATACTTTGAGCATGATGTGCAAACAAAGCAGGCAGTCAGAAAAACATTCAGGGTGATAATGTTTCTCATATTTGAGAAATTTTGTTCTACTTATTTATTCAAAATAGTTTATCCGGAAGAGAATTAGCCTCTACCTGATATTATGTCCAAGTTAGTAAAAATATTATAAATGATACTTAATAATCCTTAGCTTGTTCTACTGGGGAGGGAAGATCTCAGATTTTGAATTCTGATGTCTTTATAAATCAAAGAATAATATTTGAAACCTTATCGGACTGACCAACGTAAACCTCTAGTAATGAATAAGCAAAACCAATATTAATAAAAATCAAATTTATGAAAACAGTAAAAATTTACTCAACTATTACTTTAATGCTAACAGTACTTTTCAGTTTGACATCTAACAATGCTAAAGCTCAATTAAAAACCCCTAGTTCGGTAGGGAAATATGAAAAAGGAACAATAACCCTTAAAAAGGGGAAAGAAATTGAAGGCTATATTTATATGGATATGTTAAACCCTCAAGAATTTCAAAAA
>RCNC010000714.1_pt1 | contig 21609 bp, 20 predicted proteins | sample 2041301 | NCBI WGS metagenome assembly RCNC01 (sample SAMN09708231, study PRJNA481090) | Marine sediment metagenome, whole genome shotgun sequencing project. | biome: marine sediment; feature: ocean; material: sediment; isolation source: Sewage treatment plant 13A marine sediment (STP13A) ...
GTAAGAAGGCTTTCAGGAATAGCTTCCTTCAATTCCTGGGGAGTGATTCCGGGTTGATGGGATGAGATGCGTGCCAAAGATCAGATTTTTAGCGGTACAGGTTTCATTCACTTATTTCACAGCTTCGATCCACAAATTCCTAAACTGAATTTTTGATCCTTCAGCCTGAAATCCAATTCCTCCTTTAGTTAAAGAGCAATTTGTCGCTCTATTCTGCAAGACACCATTTACTTTAATTTCAATGGTGCTTCCCAAACAGGTGATATCATAACTATTCCACTCCCCTGCTGCTTTCTCATTGCTAGGATGAATTTTAGGAATAAGCGGTTTCTTCTCTTCAGTGGAAGTATAAACCGTGTCGTTTAACGTGGCACTCACTCCCACTCCATGAACTATGAAGTCGCCCGCATTCTGGAATTTTAACTGGGCCTGGTAGTGGGCCACCCATATCAAATCGGGTCCACTGGTGTGCAAAAACACCCCACTGTTGGTGGGTTCTTCAGGGTAGCGCCATTCCACATGTAGATGATAATCAGAATACTCCTTCTCTGTTCTCAGGTATCCCACAGGAACCCCAACAGTTTCTATCATTCCATCATTCACATAAAAGTATTCATCGGGATTAACAGTAGGATCTTCCACATAAATAGTCCAGCCATCAAGATTAGACCCATTAAAGAGGGATTCTCTTTCTTGAGAACAGGAAGTGCCTACCAATAGCGCGAGTAAAATAATAGATATGGGTCTCATAATTAATCAATTTGAAATTCTCCATTAAATTAACATTTAATTACTTATAAAGGTCTATGGGTAGATCATCTTCAAACAGAATCAACTTGTGATCTCTGAATTTCTTAAAATCTTCAATTTGCTCATGCCCTTTATAGGGGACGAAAAAGTGATCCACCTGCCGCTCTTCATTTCGCCAGACCAGGACATAAGCAATTCCCCTGGTTTTTTCATCTGCATTGATAATGGGAAGGAGGTGCTCGGTAAACCAGTTGTCGGTTTTGAGTCCGTAATCACCGGTTTCGGAAAAAGCATACAGTTTATTTCTCTCGGTGGCCATGTCTGCCAGTACCCCCATTCGCAGGATCGCTCCCTCTCCACTTTTATCACTTGTTTTGATTCTGTATTGATCAAACCCAAGGATATCCACATACTCATCCCCGGGATAGCGCTTCAAATAGTCCGCCTCGGAATTGAAATCGCCTGAGGGAGAATAGCAATAAAGCAGGTGATGCAGTTGGTGCTTTTCTTTCAGGTATTGAACTGTAAATTGAAACAAAGTCTTGTAATCCAATTCGCTGCAATGTTTTTCTCCCCACCAGAACCAGCTTCCAGTGTTCTCGTGCAAGGGTCTGAAAATAACGGGGACCAGGGTTCCATCCTCTGTTTTGAGTGAATTCAGAAAATGAGCCACCTTATCCAGGTGCTCTTTATAAACTTCATGGTGTGTCCCTCCCGGGATGATGGCCTCAACGGTTTTATTCACGGTATCTTTGGTGTCTGCCCAGGAGTCCTTTCCCGATACCGGACTGTATTCATGCCAGCTGATGGTGGTGACCCCGCCCCGAAGATAGCTCTCCACAATGAGATCACGCATGGTATCGAAGGGAACATCATCCAGGTTTTTTTTGTGCCCAAGTTCCAGTCCACCCAGTTCCCAGCCATATACAGCAGGATATGATCCAGCCGTTAGTTTACAATCCGACATTCCAGGTTCATAGGCCCATCCGATCCCGTAGGCAGGGTCGTCCTGGTGTCCAAACAGGATGTGGTCTTTGGAAACCTCCATCAGATTGTTAAATAGCTTGACGGTCTCCGGGGTGGCCAAAGGGTCGATGGTTGAATTCTCGACTTTGGTGCAGCTGTGGAATACTATAGTGCTACCAAGGGTAATCAGCAGCAAGAACAAAGGGCAGAGGTATTTCTTCATTTTAGTAATTTTTGTTGAGATTAAACCCTCAGACACTACTCATAGCTAACCATCCCTTTTTCGGTCACCTTTCTCATTTCCTCCAGGGAGATATCGTCCTTATATTCCTTCTGGAGCGCTTTCAATCTTTCTTTGAGTGAGGCTGTTAGCCCCTCGTATTCCGACTGACCGTATAGGTTCTGTAACTCATTGGGGTCTTCCTTCAGATCATAGAGTTCCCATACATCCACATCGTAGTAAAAATGAATCAGCTTATAGCGATCGGTGCGGATTCCATAGTGGGGTTGCACCTGATGCCATTTGGGATATTCGTAGTAGTGGTAGTAGATGGCATCGCGCCAGGATCCTGCATCCTCACCGGTTAGCAGCGGGGCAAAACTTTCGCCTTGCATCTCCTCTGGCACTTCCACTCCTGCCATATGTAGCATGGTGGGAGCAAAATCCACGTTAAGGGTCATCTCATCGATCCTTTGTCCGGCTTCTATGGTCCCCGGGTACCGTATAACAAAAGGCATCCGAAGTGATTCCTCATACATAAAACGTTTGTCATACCAGCCATGATCCCCCAGGTAGAATCCCTGGTCGGCCGTATAGATCACAATGGTATTTTCAGCAAGCCCGGTTTCATCCAGGTATTTCAACAGGCGTCCGATGTTGTCGTCCACCGATCGGACACAGGCCAGATAATCCTTAATATATTTCTGGTACTTCCACTTTTTCAGGGCCATCCCGGTAAGGGTATCGGAAGGAGATACATACTCTCCCTTATCACCTGTACGCTCCCATTTATGGAGTTCCTTGGGTGAAAGACCTTCGGGAGCCTGAAATTTTAAATCTTTTCTGGTCAGGTGATTCTCGATGGTCATCATGGTATTGCCGGCGGTCAGCTCCCTACCGGCATAATCATCATTAAAAGTCGCCGGGTAGGGCATCTCCATTCCCTCAAAAAGGTCCAGATAGACACTGTCCGGCAACCAGGGTCGATGGGGCGCTTTAAATTGATAAAGCAAACAGAAGGGTTTGTTTTTGTCGCGTTTGTTCTCCAGCCAATCCAGTGCAAAGTCCCCCGCCAAGTTGGTGGCATACCCTGTTTCATTGACTTTCTCTCCGTTCTCGTTATAGGTGGGATTCCAGTAAGATCCCTGCTCCCCATTCAGGACATGATACTTATAGTAATCAAATCCAGTGGGTTCGCTCCACAAATGCCACTTACCTACCACCGCGGTGGTATAACCCGCCTCCCTCAGAAGCTTTGGAAAGGTAAGCTGACTTCCATCGAAAGGATCTCCTCCCTCGTTTTTATAGAATCCATTCTGATGGCTGTATTTCCCGGTCAAAATGGTGGCACGGCTCGGGCCACATATGCTGTTGGTACAAAATGTATTGGTAAACAGGGCTCCTTCTTTAGCCAGTCTGTCGATGTTGGGTGTGGGCGCTACCTTGGAGTAGATCCCCTGGTAGGCACTGATTGCGTGGGCTGCATGGTCATCCGACATGATGTAAATGATGTTGGGAGCTGCCTCTTCCTTTGCCGTCTGGCAAGACAGGGTGCACAAAGCAGTCATTGCTGCTGCAGCCACTATTAAGGTTAGTTTACTGATCATATTTTGCTTTTTTTTGAAAGATAGTATCTTTTCGGGAGCATCGGAAAAACTGGTTTGTTTTTGATGGGGGTCAGAGAAAATAACGATATTTATAGCATGATTCCTACTCATAAACTGATCTCCATTTCCTGCATTTTACTTGTTCTGGTGCTAAGTTCTTTTCATGTTAAGAAAAAGCAGGAGAAAGGCCGCTCTATTCATTCAAAGATAGAGGGCATGCTTATGGGTTCGGCCATTGGGGATGCTGCCGGTGGGCCTGTAGAATTTGTAGATCCTCCAAAGAGGAGTTACTGGACCACCTCCGACCAAAGAATGACCAGAGAAGGAATTAATAAGTTGGGGTCACTTTTTAAGCTAAGGCCCTATCCAAAAGATGTGGAACCCTTTGCACAGTGGGAATCTTATGGGCCTGAAGGGACCATTACAGATGATACCCGTTTCAAGCTGATCCTGTTCAACACCCTGAAAAACTACAATGGAGAGTTAAGCCAGCAAAACTTCGCCAGATCCGTTTTGGAATTCAGGGAAGAATTACCGGAAAAATACAGGGATGACTATGACCGGTGGATCCCCGAAATTGCCTATGCCACGGAGTGGGCGCTAGGAGAGAGAGAAAATGCTTACCCTGTTGAGCGCATTTGGGGAGGTATACCCACCATGGAAGGACAAATGCCCTTTTTGCCCATAGCTGCATTAAATCCGATGGATCCCGAGTGGTGTTACCTCAAATGCTATGAATTGGGCTATTTTGATATTGGGATCGCAAAGGATATTAACTCTGCACTGATAGCCGGCCTGGCCAGGGCCCTGCAAGCTGATGGGAACATAGCAACACTATTTGTATTGCTGGAAGAAAACCTAGCGACCACCTATTGGTGGGAAACCTGGGTACCCATTGTGGTGGTATTGGCGTGTGCTGAGATTGTGAATTACGATCCACTGGCATCCATGCAACTGATGATTGAGTTTGGGCACGACACCGATTCTTATGCCCAGGTGATGGGCGCAGTGATGGGTGCCATACATGGAAAAGATGTATGGCCCGAACAGATGAGCGAAACCGTAAATTTGCGGATGAAAGAGCAATTCAATCAGAATGTGGATGATTGGATGTTGCTGGTTAACAGGTATAAAATAAGCCCGAAATGAAGACCCCTTTAGTGATTGCCTCGATTGCCTTAGTTGTTGTGCTCAGCTCTGGTTGCAAACCACAAAGAAGCACTGACCGGGAGACCATCGCAAAAGAGATGGAAGAGTTACTGACAACCGGCATGATGGACCTCTGGTATCCCCGTTGTGTGGATAAGGAATTTGGGGGATACCTGTCCGGTTTCGACAAGGAGTGGAACCAGAAAGAGCAACAGCCAAAATTTATCGTTACACAGGCCAGGCATACGTGGGCATCAGCTCAAATGGCCAGGATGTATCCCGAAATGAGCTTATATAGGGAAGCCAGTGAACATGGTTATAAATTCCTTAGAGATGTAATGTGGGATCAGGAGTACGGCGGTTATTATACACTGACAGATCGTAAGGGCAATCTTATGGCTATGGATGGCAGTGAAACAACGAAGATTGCATATGGAAACGCTTTTGCCATTTACGGACTGGCTGCCTATTTTGAGATCTCCCATGATTCATCTGCCCTTGAGCTGGCCATTCAATCATTTCAATGGTTGGACAAGCACAGCCATGATCCGGAATATGGTGGCTACTTCCAGTTTCTGGAGAAAGATGGGACCCCTATGACAGACGGACAGAATGGAACCCCTCCCAAAGATCAAAACAGCTCCATCCATATCCTTGAAGGATTTACAGAGCTTTATAAAGTCTGGGAAAATGAACATCTGAAAAGCAGGATAAAGGAGATGCTGGTGCTCATCCGTGATACAATTACCACCGAGAAAGGGTATATGAACCTCTTCTTCCACCGAGACTGGACCCCGGTGCTTTTAGGCGATGAAATATATCCCGGAAATGGGAATAAGCATCAATTTGACTATATCTCTTTCGGTCACGACATAGAAACGGCCTATCTCCTACTTGAAGCCTCAGAGGTCATTGGAATTGAGAATGATCAAACAACTCATCGGGTATCAAAAAGAATGGCGGATCACACCCTCCGAACCGGATGGGATCCAAAAACGGGAGCCACCTATGAAGCGGGTTATTATTTTGATAATCAAGAGTATATGACCATTCTAGAGGAGTTTACACAGTGGTGGGCAGCTACTGAATCATTTCATACCATGCTTATCATGTCTGAGCTATATCCCAACGATCCCATCGACTATTATGACCATTTTACACTTACCTGGGACTATTGTAAAAATTACCTGATCGACTCTGAAAATGGAGGCTGGTATCGCCTGGGAACCAATGAATCACCCCAGTCGGCAGATGGGGACAAAGGTGGCATATGGAAGGGGAATTATCACAATGCCAGATCTTTAATAAATTGCATAAACCTGCTTCGCAAATCAGAAGTATAGTACTTTTTCCCAGTTGGGAGAGCGTTATATTTTATTCCTACCTATATTTTACCGAAGGGCCACCTAAATAGTCTACTATTTGCGTTATCTTAACAGGGTTTTACACCCCTTCATGGAAGCATACTATATCCTTATTGTTGGCGTACTTTTTCTGCTCGCTATCTCTATCCTTATTGTAGGTGTCAGCAATGATGCCGTTAACTTTCTTAACTCTGCCATTGGTGCAAAAGCAGCACCATTTAAGGTAATCCTGGTCATTGCCGGCATTGGGGTCCTGGTTGGTGCTATCTTTTCCAATGGGATGATGGAGGTGGCCCGCAAGGGGATCTTCAATCCTGAGTATTTTGCCTTCAGTGAGATCATGGTGATCTTTCTGGCTGTGATGCTGACCAATATCCTGCTGCTCGATTTATTTAACACCATAGGTCTACCAACCTCTACCACGGTCTCCATTGTATTTGGAATTCTTGGGTCTGCAGTGGCTGTCTCAATTTATAAAATTACCAGGGTGCCAAATACACTGGATACAATTGGCACCTATATAAATATTGAGAGTTCAGTGATGATCGTTGTGGGTATTTTTCTATCAGTGATTATAGCCTTTAATGCAGGTCTGATAATCCAGTGGTTTGTGAGGCTTGCTTTCTCCTTTAATGTACAGAAGACTTCAAAATACTGGACCGGAATATGGGGTGGTTTTGCCATTACCTCAATCCTTTACTTCCTGCTTATTAAGGGAGCCAAAGGTTCCACCCTGGTATCAGCCGAAATGCTGACCTATATCAAATCCCACACCACCCAGATTCTTCTGATCAGTTTTGTGAGCTGGACCATCCTTTTTCAGGTCCTTGTCGCATATACCCGGATTAATGTGTTGAAAGTTACTGTACTGGTCGGCACCTTTTCTCTGGCCATGGCCTTTGCCGGAAACGACCTGGTGAATTTTATCGGGGTACCCCTGGCCGGATTTGAATCATTCAAAGCGTTTATGGCTTCGGGAACATCAGATGCCGGAGGATTCCTTATGAGTGCACTCCAGGAACCGGTAAAAACACCTCTCTATTTCCTGATTGCCGCTGGATTGATCATGGTGCTTACCCTCAGGTTTTCGAAGAAAGCAAAAACTGTAACAGCTACCACCATTGATCTGAGTCGGCAGGATGAAGGGGCTGAACGTTTTGACTCCTCCTCCCTGTCCAGGTTCATCGTGAGGAAGTCGGTTGAAGTCAGCAATGGAATTTTAAAAATCACTCCCCCAGCAATAAGCAGGTTTGTGGAAAGCAGGTTTGATGCAGAGAAAGCCCGGGAAAACAAAGAGGAGAAGTTGGCCTTTGACCTGGTACGTGCTTCTGTAAACCTGGTAGTGGCAAGTGCACTGATCTCGCTGGGTACATCCTTGAAACTTCCTTTGTCCACCACTTATGTGACATTCATGGTGGCCATGGGGACATCCCTGGCTGATGGTGCCTGGGGAAGGGAAAGTGCAGTATTCAGGGTATCCGGTGTCGTTACCGTAATCGGAGGATGGTTTTTCACTGCATTCTGTGCGTTTACAGCAGCTTTCCTGCTGGCCTTACTGATCAGCTGGGGAAAGGTTTTTGCGGTAATCGGACTGCTGCTCCTGATCATTTTCTTCTTTGTCAAGTCATATAGCCTCCACAGGAAACGGGATGCTGAACGGAAACATAACGAGGAGGTGGGTAATATCGAGGGACTGGAAGAAGTGAATGGAGATAATGTACAGAAGAGCTGCACCAGAACAGTTTACAAAACATTGTCCCAGGTAGCTATCCTATATTCAAATTCGGTGAATGGGATAATTGATTTGAAACGTCCTGTCATGAAGCAAACGTTGAAAGCCATCAAATCCCTCAACAAAGAGATAAAGATCCTGAAGGATAATATATTTCAAACCATTTCCAAACTCCAGGAAGATGATGTGGAATCAGGACACCACTATGTGCAGGTGCTGGATTACCTCCGGGAGACAGCTCACTGCCTGACCTTTATAGCCGACCCTGTCTTTGAGTACATAAACAATAATCACCCCGCCCTTATCAAAGATCAACAAACAGAATTGAGGGATACTGCCCAGCACCTAAATGAATTTTTTACGGATGTTATTAAAATCATTAAAAACGAGGAATACAATGATCTTGACAAAGTGATCTCAAGGCAATCATCCCTGCTGGATTCTTTCACCAAACTGAAAAAGAGACAACTGAAAAGGATAAAGAACAAGGAAACCGGAATGAAAAGCAGCACCATTTATTTAAATACCCTTACAGAATCAAAAAACCTGGTACTTTATACCATCAACCTGCTCAAAGCTCAACGGGATTTTGTGGCATACAATAATGAAAATGGCAATAAAGTTTTCGAGACCCCTTAGGTTAATTAATGAACTTATACCCCACCCCTTTTACAGTAGAAATAAAGTCTTCACCGATCTTTTCCCTTAGTTTACGGATATGTACATCGATGGTCCGGTCACCGACAATGATCTTATCACCCCATACAGTATGGAATATTTCCTCGCGTGTAAAGACCTTGCCAGGTTTAGAAATCAGTAGATTAAGCAACTCAAATTCCTTCTTCGGCAGCTCCAGTTCCTTTCCCTTTTTCACGACAATGAACCTTTCCCTATCCATGTAAATATCATCTGACTTGTTACCTGACTTTTTATCTTTTTTCGGGAGCGGTGCGTGACTTCTTTTAAGCAGGGCCTTTATCCTGCTAATCAAGACCTTAGGCTTGATTGGCTTGGTGATATAATCATCTCCACCTGCTTCAAAACCAGCTATTTGTGAATAATCCTCTCCCCGGGCAGTCAGAAATGCGATGGTCGTATGGTAAAGTGTTGGTATTTTTCTGATCTCCTGACAGGTTTCTATCCCATCCAAGTCGGGTAACATAATGTCAAGCAGGATCAGGTCGGGTATTTGCTTTATGGCAGTTGCTATGGCCTCCCTGCCGTTGCTGGCCTGGTATACTTTGAATCCCTCCCTATTCAGGTTATAGTTAATAAACTCCAGTATGTCGGGCTCATCATCTACGATCAGGATTTTATATTTATTGGTATCGATTTCCATTTCGGGGATGTTTGGATTTATTTTTCATATAAATCTAATCCAATATTTTTTCTAAATATTACACCAATGTAATTTTTATCTTATTTAATTGTAAAGTTTATCTTAATTCAATTCATGCATAGGTATTCCTTATCAAATAATTATTAACATTGAGTATTACATCCAAACCTGAAAAAATAATGAATAAGTATCTGGTTATAAGCATTGTAATCTTATTCTCTGACTTAATTTCCGCCCAGGATGCCAATGTCAAAGCATTTGTGCCGAACGGTGATCCAATTGTCAGGATCTTTGCCAATGTTCATTCGGGACTTACACAAACAGATCCTTCAAAAGCATTCGAGGTAAGAAGGGCATACCTGGGATATAAATACAGATTGAGTGAGCATTTCTCGACAGAGATTAAGGTGGATATAGGTAGTCCCGAGGAAATATCTGAAGACGCAAGGCTTCGCCGGTACGCCTACTTCAAAACGGCAGCCCTGTATTGGGAAAAGGAGAAATGGACTATAAGGGGTGGGATCTACAAACTGGTATCCAGTGATTATATTTTCGAGGGACTTGCACCATATCCGGATGATTGGTTTGACGATGTGAGATACCAGGGCGCATTTGGCACATTCAACTGGGCATCGGGATGGACCCTCCTCAGTCAGGAGGGTATCCTGGTTGACTAGATCCTGCCTTCTGTTATTTCTTTACCCTTTCGGAGAGCCTCCAGGTTCAGTAGAACCATCTCCTCCCCTTTTCTTCCGAATATGGCCCTGATCCCGCTTTCGAAATGTTCATATGGGATCCCTATAAAGGGTGTGGCTGCACCCAGGATAACCATATTGGATACTTTTTTGGATCCCAGATCAGATGCTATTTGATCGGCATCCAGCAGAACATGGTTTGGGTGTAGGGCAATCTGTTCTTCGATGGCTCGCATGTCGGGGTAATCGGGGATATTCAGGTAGGGATTTGAGTTGGTAACAAGCCATCCATCTGTGGAAAGGTAAGGCATATACCGCAGGGATTCCATGGGTTCAACAGATAGGATAAGGTCGGCATTTCCAAGGGGGATCAGATCAGAGGCAATAGGCCTGTCGGATATCCGGAGATTTGACTGTACTGCTCCTCCCCGCTGGCTCATGCCATGCACTTCTGCCTGTTTGATATATAATTCATTGTTCAGGGCTGCCATACCTATGGATGCTGCGATGGATAAAATGCCCTGGCCTCCCACTCCGGCCAGTATGATATCAGCTTTCATAAAATTTCATTTTTAGGTTTGCTTTTTCCCCTTGGGCCTTCCTTGCGTGCTTCCCTCCTCTTCCTTGTGGCTGTCTGTATACACTCCCGCTGGGCAATGATCACAGAAACTCCATCGTAAACAATCTCCTCCCTGAGTATATTCACATTATCCCCATGATATTTCTTCAAGGGATTCAGGGTCCGGATATGTTCTAGAGGCACACCTAAACCTTCACATATCGATTCGAGGCGCCCGGTGGCATGGGATGTCTGTCCCCCGGTCATGGCCGTTGTAGAATTATCAGAAATAATAACGGTGATCGGTGAATGTTGGAGTACAGCATCCAGTAAGCCAGTCATCCCTGAATGAGTGAAGGTTGAATCACCTATCACACACACCGCAGGTATCAGTCCCGCATCAGCCGCTCCCTTGGCCATGGTTACGGATGCACCCATATCCACGCAGGTATGGATGGCATTATAGGGAGGCAGTGCACCAAGTGTGTAACAACCTATGTCTGAAAAAACCCTTCCTTCACCAAAAATTCCCATGACCTCATTCAATGCCATATATACATCTGCATGGCTGCATCCCTTGCACAGTGCAGGTGGCCTGTTGACAATAATATCCGGGATTTCGTGGATTTTTTTTGTCGGGAAACCAAAAGCCATGCTGACCAGGTCGGGAGTAAGCTCCCCGGCCCGTGGCAATGTGCCGTCCAGCCTGCCGCGAACCTTTTTTCCAAGTCCCAGGATCCCAGCCAGTAATTCTTCGACCACCGGATAACCCTCCTCTATGACCAGGATTGACTCACACATATCGTACAATGCTGCCAGCTTTTTCCGCGGAAGGGGGTATTGGGAAATTTTCAGGACAGGATGTGGTACAATATGATCTTTGAAGTTTTCAATCAGGTAATTATATGCCAGTCCGCATACAACAATCCCAACAGACCTGTCTTCCCCATCGATAAACTGGTTGAAAACGCTCTGCTCTGATTCCTTTTCGAAGGCATCCTGATTTTTAAGCAGGGTCTGGTAACTTTTGCGGGCAAGGCTGGGCAGTAAAATAAACTGGTTTGGATTATCAGGCAGAATAAGTGGGTTCTGGTCCATTACCTTCGACCTGTTCACTCCAGAGCGGGAATGAGCCAGCCTGGTGGTCAGCCTTAGCATAACAGGGATTTTGTACTGCTCTGACAATTCAAAAGCACTATAGGTCATATCATAAGCTTCCTGCTGGTCTGCGGGTTCAAAAACCGGGATCATGGCGAACTTGCCAAAAACCCTGGAGTCCTGCTCATTCTGTGAGGAATGCATGGAAGGGTCATCTGCCACAGCCACGACCATTCCTCCATTCACCCCCGTAATCGCGGCATTCATAAAGGGATCAGCAGCTACATTCAAGCCAACATGTTTCATACAAACCATTGAACGCTTACCGGCATATGACATACCCAGTGCGGCCTCCATGGCCGTTTTTTCATTGGCCGACCAATCACTGTGTACTTTTCCTTCCCTGGCAGAGCTGGATTTTTGTACATATTCTGTGATTTCAGTTGAGGGTGTGCCCGGGTAAGCATATATACCTGAAATACCCGCATCCAGAGCAGCCTGGGCTATGGCCTCGTCCCCCAGTAACATCATTTTCTGCATGGCCTGTGGTGGATTGATTATACAAACCAAAATATAAAAAAAAGACAGGGACTCAGATAAGAAAAGTCATGTTTTCCAGCCGGAATTCATATTTTTGCTTCGGTGAATCAGAAATTAAGATATTCGAATGCTATTGTGCGATTGATCAGGGTGCGATTGATCCGCTACCTGATTCCATTTTTACTTATCCTCAATAATTTTCTTGCGACTTACAGCCAGGAATGGATTTACAAAGATTTATTCTCATCCAGTGATTTTGGTAATTTGGAGTTTAAAAGTATACTTTATGGTTCAGGGGGATTTCTCTACCTGGGAACAAGCGGAGGATTGTTTAAAACAGATGGTTTTAATAAATCACTTGTGCCCCTTTCAGATTCTTTGAATATCCAATGCATCACTTCCCTGGGTGAATACTCGACTGAAGAATTGCTTATTGGAACTGAATCCGGACTCCTGCTGAAAATCCATCAAACCAGTGGTGAACAGGAGTATATGGCATCTGTCGGTGCTGAAATCAGGGATATCCTGATCTCATCGAAAAAGGAAATATGGTTTGCCACCTATGGAAAGGGATTGTTTCACCTGACCGATAGCCTGGGGATCATTAATACCAGTAATGGTTTACTGGATAACTACTGCTATTGCCTGGAAACTGATGCTGCCGGCAGGATCTGGGCAGGCACAGACCGGGGGATCAATATCATTTCTGAAGAAGGATCGGTGACCCATTCCATAACGGGCTCTGAAGGTCTTCCTGACGTGTTGGTTACTGCATTATATAATGATAAAGAGGCCAGGATGTGGGTTGGTATGGAATCAGCTGGAATATGTTACCTGGATATCAATCCGGGACCTGTAAATGTATCTCCAGCCGTTTCATTATGGGAACATGGAATGGTTACTGATCTATTACAGAGTAGACAGAAGCTGATCATTGCCACTGGCGAAAAAGGTCTTTTTGAGCTGAAGGACAACATTACAACTCAATCATTTGATTTTGAGCCCTGGTCTGTATCAACTGGACTCGAAGTTATTGGCCTGGTCGAGGATCATCACAGCAACATAATTGCGCTGACCCCGGAAAATGTCATCCTGACACCCGGGGATGCCCTTCAGCTATGGACCAGCCGGGAAAGTTTCCCGTTTCGGGATATTCATGCATTGCATATTGACGATGAAGCCATGCTTTGGTTCAGTATGTATAATTCTTTATATACCCTTGATCCAGGGTCAAAAGATCTTCCAACCAAAGTCTTTGAGACATCACCAACCAGTTCCATCATCAGCCTGTATGAAGATCCTTTTCAAAATTTATGGGCCGGAACTTTTGGTGAAGGTTTGTACATCATTGACAAACAGTCCTTTCAGTATAAGCATCTGACACAATCTGATGGATTACCAGATGAGAATATTATCTCATTAACAGGAGACCTCGATAGGGTCTGGTTAGCCACACTGGGAGGAGTAGCCACCTGTCCACTGCCTGGAAATCCCCTTGAACACCCTGTAAGCATAACCCAACTCGACATTGGGCAAAATACAGGGCTAGATATTAACTTCCTCTATGATATTCATAAAGATTCCATCGGAAATCTATGGTTTGCCACAGATGGGAGTGGCATTGTATCCAGCCATAATGGAAAAACACAAACATACCTCGGTGAGAATGAGCCAGGAAGGCAGGTAATGCTGGCGATTACAGGCGACCGCAGAGGAAATTTATGGTTTGCATCAGCCACAGATGGCCTGTATCAATATGATGGATCAGGTTTCATGCATTACGGCATAGAAGAGGGTCTCAGGGATCCCTCCATCACCACGATTATCCTTGACCGGGAAGATAATCTTCTCATTTTACATAAATCGGGAATTGATATCCTGGATACTAAAACCGGAAGTTTTTCCTACCTCGATCCATTTTTTGGAAACCTGGAGAATGAGTTTTTTCTGAATGCCGTTGGCCGGGACCCAGATGGAAACATCTGGCTTGGATCAGAGAAGGGTATCGTCAGGTTCGCTTCCCTGCCGGATGCGTTTTACGAGGGACCCAAAACCATAATTAACCGGGTCAAGATATTCTATGAGGATTTTGATTTCCGGAACAATAGCCTACTAGAGTACCGTCAAAACCATATCATTTTTCATTTCTCGGCTATCTGGTACCAGCACCCCGAAGCCGTTACCTTTCAGTACCAGCTGGAACCACATGATCCAGGTTGGTTTACAACTTCTTCCAGGGAGATCTCCTATTCGGGTCTGGCCCCAGGGAAATATACTTTCAAGGTTAGATCAGGTGTGAATATGCAATTCGGGCATGCATCCCTTTCAACTTATAATTTTACTATACTCAAACCCTTCTTCCTCCAGTGGTGGTTTATCCTTATCATTATACTTGCATTATCATCCCTTTTTACGCTTACATTACGAATTCGTGAGAGGAACATAAAAAAAAGGGAACAGGTTGCAAGAGAACTTGTCATCCTTCAATTCGAAACATTAAAGAACCAGGTCAATCCTCACTTTCTGTTCAATAGCCTCAATACTTTGGTGTCAATGATACGGCAGGATAAGGATGTCGCTACAGAATATGTAGAAAATCTTGCTGAATACTTTAGAAATATCCTGACTTTCAAGAACATTGATCTTATCCCAATCACTGAAGAGTTAGCATTAATGGAAACCTACTATTTCCTGCAGCAAAAACGCTACGGAGACAATCTAATACTTGAACTGGAGCTTGATAAAAAGGCAACAGATTCACTAATTCCACCGTTAACCTTACAGATCCTGCTGGAGAATGCCCTGAAACACAATGAAGTATCTTCAAGAAGACCATTGACAATCAAAATTCTATGTTCGGACGATACAATCGTTGTTGAGAATAATCTTCAATTGAAAATGAATGCAGAGGCTTCTACCAGAACCGGATTGGATAATATTAAAAACAGGTACAGGCTGGCCTCTGGAAAAGAAGTCAGGGAAGAAAATGACGGATCATATTTCAGGATATTCCTGCCATTGATAATACAAGCCTATGAAAGCACTGTTAATAGAAGATGAACCTTATGCCGTTCAACAGGTACAGAGCCTGCTGGCTGAATCAGCTCCCGAAATTAATCTGATTGCTGTGCTTGATAGTATTGAATCCACTGTGGAGTGGTTTTCTGCTCACTCCCCTCCCGACCTGGTGTTTATGGATGTACATCTTGCTGACGGATCCTGTTTTGAAATATTCACCCATATCAAGATAAGCGCCCCGGTCGTTTTCATTACTGCTTATGATCAGTATGCCCTGGAAGCATTCAGGGTCAATGGTTTAGATTATTTGTTAAAGCCCCTTAAGAAAAAGGACCTTGAGCGTAGCCTGGAAAGGTTCTATGAGATAGTATCTAAAAAATCCGGGCATGTGGATTACGACCGCATCGCCAGGGAGATCCTGCTAAATACCGGACAGTATCAAAAGAGATTGTTAATCCGCTACGGCCAGAAAATCACCATCATTGATATATCAGATGTTGCCTACTTCTATGCCGAATCAAAAGATACATACATATGTACCTTTGACAAGCGACATTATCCTGCTGATCAAAACCTTGAACAACTTCAGAATATCCTGTCCCCTGAGGAGTTTTTCAGGGTGAACCGGAAATTTCTAATAAACAGCAGGGCTATCACTTCCATGACAAGCTATTCACGGTCCAGGATCAAATTGCATCTTGAACCTCCCTTCGAAAAGGATGTTATTGTAAGTACAGATAAAACACCTGGTTTCAAGAACTGGTTGATTAGTCCCCCGAAATAATATAGTCATATTCGTCCAGGACGTTTTGTTCTGGCGATTTACTGCCTGCCTGTCTGACGATCCAACCATTCCATCCGGTATTCATACGCTTTCATCTTACTTTTTTTTGATAAGCTGGCCTGGGTCTGCAACTTTGGGATCAAAGTCAATGAACCATGAACCTACTTTTTACCAGCATAATGTTAATCCTGCATCTTCTAAGCCTGCAGGAACCTGAAATGAAATCATCTGCTGCCGTTTATATTTCAGGCAAGTCCCATGTCAGGTTTTTTTCTCAGGCACCCCTGGAAAACATTGAAGCAACATCAACGAAGTTGAGAGCGGCTCTGAACATGGAAACTGGCATCCTGCTCTTTATCATACCCATTAATTCCTTTGAGTTTGAAAAACAGCTTATGCAAAATCATTTCAATGATCAATACCTTGAATCAGACAAATTTCCTGAGGCAAGATTTGAAGGAAAGTTCACAGGGGCTCCCCTGGAACTAACCGGATCCACAGAGGCCAGGTTCGAGGGATTGCTTACCATTCATGGGGAAACCAATAAAGTTTCAGGAAAGGCCTTGCTTCAAAAAGATGGAAAGATCATTCATAGCAAAAGTACCTTCCTGGTCAGGTTGGAGGATTATAAGATAAAAGTGCCCAGAATGGTCATCAAAAATATTGCAGAGGAAGTGGAGGTAACAATCCAGGTAGAATTCATTCCCGAGTTAAATCCCTAAATAATGAATAGAAAATACGCCATAAAAATCACCATCACTACATTAATCATAGGATTACTTATAAATCCATTATCCGGGCAGGATCTTGATTCTCTGCTTAGCCGGACCTCAGACGAGTCAGACGGAGTTGTGATCGAGAGTTTTAAAGGTTCGAGGATCGGAAATGGGCAGTCTACAAACCTGCCCGGTAATGGAGAACTGCAAATGTTCATCGGCCACAGGTTTGGCAAGATCAGCGGCGGATTCTATGAATTTTTCGGACTCGACCAGGCCACCATGAGGCTGGGGTTTGATTACGGATTTACCGACTGGCTGGCAGCAGGATTTGGCAGGAGCACGATGGAGAAAACCTGGGACCTATACGCAAAATCAAAGATCGTGGGACAAAAAAAAGGTGGTTCTCCAGTTAATTTCACCCTGTATGCGGCAAGTTCTGTAAATACCTTGAAAAATGTTTATCCATCGGGGAATGATGGATTTGGCGATCGGGTAAGTGTAACTGTACAGGGACTGGTCTCCAGAAAATTTAAAAGGTTTTCCCTGCAGCTTGCGCCTGTTTACGTGCATACTTTCTATGACCCCAGGACATCAGGATCTGAGCACATGTTTTCAGCCGGCATGGCTGCAAGCCTCAGGCTTACCAGGTTCATGGATCTGACAGCGGAATACTATGCAGCCATCGCTAAGCCATCTTATGATGTTACCAATCCCTTTACACTGGGCGTGGACTTTGACACAGGCGGGCATCAGTTTCAACTGGTATTTACCAATGCCCAGGCAATGTTTGAGAAGGGTTTGCTATCCAATACTAATGGGAAATGGACTGCTGGAGATATCTATTTTGGATTCAACCTGGTCCGGACCTTTTACATGAAAAAATAATTATTAATCAATAAATACAATTCTTATGAGAAGAAGAGATGCATTACAAAGAATTGTCCTGGCAGGCGGGACAGTATTATTCATTCCCCCGGCGCTCCTGTCCTGCTCGGAAGAAGGAGATGTGGATCCTGGTGGGAACAATGGGAACAATGATGTCAAGATCAATATGGATGAGTCTGCTTACTCAGTACTTAAAAACGCAGGGGGCTTTATTGTTGCCTCTGGAATTATCATTGCCAATAGCGATGGAGACAATTATGTTGCAGTGTCAAGCATATGCACCCACAATGCCTGTACTGTAGGTTACAGTGTCCAGAACAATAATTTCCCCTGTCCATGCCATGGTTCCGTATTTAATGCCAATGGTTCTGTAGCAAATGGGCCGGCCACCCAACCATTAAAACAATATACGGTGACAAAAGATGGAAATGTACTGACAATCAAATAAATATTTAATAATAATTAATAAATCTACGATGATGAAAAAAACCTTTACCAGAACAAACCTGATCCGGAGATCCTGGATAATTTGCCTGTTTGCAACAATGCATTTTGCTGCGGCCGGCCAGACCTCACATGCTGTGAGTGTAACCAGCAATGTATTTACACCTGATGATATTACCATCAATGTGGGAGATACGGTTGTATGGACTAACTCTCAGGGATCTCATAATGTCAACGGGACCCAGGCCAATTTCCCTGCCAATCCTGAATATTTCGGCAATACTGTCGGCCCTGGCTGGGTATTCAGCCATATCTTCACAATTGCCGGCGACTATGATTACCGGTGCGATCCACATTTTAGCTTTGGTATGACCGGTAAGGTGAAAGTAAAAGAACTTTCATCAGATTCGGTAACCGTGAATTTAAGTGGAATGACCCCGCATCTGGGACAGGAAATGTACTTCGCACTGATAGATGTGGAGACTGGTGAAGTCATTGACAGGAAAAGTGAAATTGCCCAGGAATCTTTTTCGGTCAGCTTAGGTGAAACTGTAGCAGGCAAGGCCTATTATGTAGACTTTTTTGCAGACCATAATAATAATAACAGATATGATGCTCCTCCGGCTGATCATGCATGGAGGCTGGATATCGCCAGTGCATCAGGTAATGAGGTCTTTGACTTCATGCATAACACTAATTTTACCGATATCATGTGGAAACACAGGTTGAGGTTAAGGTTCTCAGGGATGACCCCCCATCTTGGACAGATGCTGACCCTATATGTCAGGGATTTGCCTTCTGGCAGCTACCTGGATACAGTGGTGGTTGCCCAAATCGAGGATGCAGATTTCGATATCAAATCATATGTTATAGTACCTGGTAACAGCTATATGGTAGACTTTTATGCAGACCATAATGCCAATGGTAAGTATGATGCTCCCCCGGCCGATCACGCCTGGAGGCTTGAAACTGGTGAAACGACGGGAGATGTGGATATCGATTTTATGCATAATACTAATTTTACCGATATTCAACCTCCCTCCGGTGCAAATGTCCTGCTGGCTGAAGATACCAAGCTAGGCAAAATCCTGACGGATGCCGAGGGATATACCCTTTATTATTTTACCAAGGATGCCCTACCCGACACTTCTTTGTGTACAGGCGGTTGTGTTACCAATTGGCCGCTGTTCTATGCAGAGAACCTGGTAGTGAATGAAGGACTGGACAGTGCAGATTTTTCAAGCATTGAACATCCTGAAGGTGGAATGCAAACCCTTTACAGGGGATGGCCGCTCTATTATTTTAAGAACGACCTGAACCCGGGAGAGACCGCTGGGGAGGCCGTTGGGAATGTATGGTTCGTGGCCAAGCCTGACTACAGCATCATGCTGACAGACAACATCCTGGTGGGCAAAGACGGGGTAACCTACAACAGCAATTATGAGCCCGGGGAGGAAGTTGTACAGTACTTTGTTGATGAATATGGCATGACATTGTATATATTCATTAATGACACATATAATCAGAATAACTTCACCTCATCTGATTTCAGCAACGACGCTGTCTGGCCAATATATGAAGAAGAACTGCAGGCTGTTGCTTCCACAGTGGATACCTCCCTGTTTGACATGATCGATGTGTTTGGGCGGCAGCAGCTTACCTACAAGGGCTGGCCGCTATATTACTTCGGAGGTGACTCCCTGCGTGGTATGGCCACCGGTGTGTCTGTTCCGAACCCGGGCATATGGCCAGTGGCAGTAGCAAGCCTGGAAGAGGCTGCAATTACTTCTGTAGATGATTTCGATGCAAATTCAGGATTACAGCTCTACCCGAATCCTGCCATCAATGAGTTGAACATTGTGTCAGATAAGGTCATACAATCTATATCAATAAGAAGTATTACCGGGGCACTGGTACTAACTATTGGAGATGTTCATTCTGCTGACATAGTAGTATCCCTGGATGGAATCAGCACCGGGATCTATTTTGTAGAAGTCAAATCGGTGGATAATGCTATCCAGGTAAGCCGCATGGTTAAAAGGTAAGATCTATCAATTAGAAGTTAACAAAGGGGGTGTCCTTACGGGCATCCCCTTTCAAATTTTACTCGTCCAGGCCATAATAACAGATATTTCAAATTCAGTCAGGATCTGTCATGACCAAACAGTAAGAACAAGCCGCCGCTTGCCGCCGTAATTCCGGAACTCACAAAGATATATCCCCTGCCAGGTGCCGAGATTCAGTCTGCCATTTGATATGGGTATGGTCAATGTGGCCCCGAACAGTGAAGATTTGATATGGGCAGGCATAACATAGTTAATATATTTTAATACATATAGTCAAAAGTATTATGACTAACTGACGATTGTTGCTAAAATACTTCTGCTTCCACCGTGATTCCTGAACTCACATAAATATATTCCTTGCCAAGTACCTAAATTCAGGCGGTGGTTTGTAATGGGGATGGTCAGTTCAGCACCAAATAAAGAACTCTTAATATGTGCAGGAATGTCATCACTGCCTTCATATACGTGGGTGTACACTGGATGATTTTCTGGAATAAGTTTATTAATAAGACTTTCAAAATCAACTCTTACAGAGGGGTCTGCATTCTCGTTCAAAGTTAATCCTGCTGAAGTGTGTTTTATTATCAAATGAACTAACCCACTTTCAGGTAAGTCTGGAAGTTTTTGTTCAATCAAGTCCGTTATTAAATGAAATCCACGTGAATAGCCGCTTAGTCTTATCTCGGTTTGTGTAATCATTAACTGTAATTTTTATAATTTTTTATAAAATTAAATTGGCGATAACATGCTGATACTGTGATTTTTTTATGCAGCACCCCGTTTATAGAGAGCACTATCAACTCAATAAAAAAAACAAACTTTGGATACGGCTGATTATTTATGTGACACCCCCCAAGGTAGGGAGACAGGGTGGATAGGGACTACCCCCACGCCACCTCTTTTTTCATTACTATAAAACTAAATGCTATCACTGTACTTCAGTACACTTGAAGCGATTTCAGTAGCAGTTTCAAGCATCAAGGGTTCAATTGCTTCATAGGTCGCATTTGAAGCAAAACCGATTTGAATTATTGTATTCAATTTATTCAGAAATACCATATTAGGGGCACACTTGCTGTACCACCATGTATCTTCAATGTCATTAGATGTTCCATCCTCAATAATGCAGGCAATGATACCAGTCTTCAATACTTGTACTGCGGTAATTGCATCATTTTGAGATTCAAACACAGTAACACAAACATACCTGCCCGCCTGATAATACCTTATACAATCAACGTAACCATCACTATGAATGAAGGTCTCACCGTTTGTTTTTACTGAGTCAATATCTAAGGTAGATTCCCAAAAAACATCGATGTTTGCAAGGTTTAACTCATCAAGACTTTCCGCATTAAAGTGTTTTTGACCCTCGTCTTCGCATGCAACCATTGTTGCGAGTAGAAGAACCGATATGATAATATATTTCATAGCGACAAGTATTAATTATATCATAAAATAGCATGATAGTTATCAAATGTAAATTACTGAAAACATTCATCATTATGAAATTATCTATGTTTGGAAATCATTGATGGTATAATAGCGTTTCCTTTAAATCATATTAATTATTTACTCAGATTATCAACTCTTCTGGCTATTTCATTTGCAGTCGTGTACAATAAGTTTTCAATGGATTCAAAATCACTCTCATAATAATAGACTTCAATGATA
>RCNC010000715.1_pt1 | contig 21593 bp, 13 predicted proteins | sample 2041301 | NCBI WGS metagenome assembly RCNC01 (sample SAMN09708231, study PRJNA481090) | Marine sediment metagenome, whole genome shotgun sequencing project. | biome: marine sediment; feature: ocean; material: sediment; isolation source: Sewage treatment plant 13A marine sediment (STP13A) ...
GGAAAGTGGGGAAATCTAGTTGTCGTCACTGGGGAGATCTAAATGTCGCTGGGCAGTTCCCATCAGATTGACCCACTCACTCCCTTTGTGATATGATGTTTTCACTCGCCCGGGGGATTTTTTCAGGGATCAACGAATAGAGGACCATTCGACATCAAACAGGATTCTGTTTCTGGGTCGTTTTGCCATGATCCTATTAGGGGAGCTAGATATTAGCACCAGGGGAGGACACCTCTTATTTCTTGGAGGCAGCCATGTTTAGATTCGAACATTTCAAAAATGTTGGTGAAGTGAACGGATTTTTGCAACACTATGGTCATTCTGGATATCAGTGTATTAAGTCTGGTGTAATTAGAAAGGTTATTTTTATTTCACTATTTTTATTCATTATCCCAGGATTCACCTCCTCAGCCTTGGCCCAATATTCAATTCCGTCATGATATATCCGGCATAGAGTCTTTCCGAAGTCTCATAATCCCTTCTATAACTCTCTACACCCCTGATAAAATACAGATTAGAGGTAGTACCCGGTCCATTAACCGGGTAAAACTGTCCTTGCATATCTTTTAGTAAATCAATATCCGCCGTCCATCCAAGCTCATACCTGCCATCAAGGAATTCACCGGGATTATACCCTGCATCTACAAAATTATGGGCGCTAATTCCCCGCTGGGACCCAATGGTAGTAGTTATATCCGGGAACATTGATAGCAATGCCTGGCGCCTTGCTACCGACCCTCCCCATTGAAAGCTACAAATCCTTGATGTTCCGTTACTTGTCCTGGTCAGCTGGTGAAATTTCCCTCCCAGCTGAAGCTTGCCGGAAAGTCCCCCGAAAGCATATGACAGTTCATAATCAATTTTTACGTCATAGCTATCATCTTCTAATCTACGATCGCCCGTATTAAATGCCTGCAAATAGGAATCCTGCAGTCTCAAACTATCAGGGCCGCCAACCTTATCCAGTACTGAAGCGGGCAGCGCATATATCAGCGAATTTTGATTCAACTGATAATCATTCTCTTCAATCAATGGAAAATATTGTTCATCTTGGGTCACCTCTGCATGAGTAGTCGACAGATCCAGGTCAATTTTCGAATTACCGAAGCGGAAGGTATTTTGTAAGGTGTGTGTCCGGGTATTTGTTCTCCATTCTTCATCTCTTACAGTATGTTGAAAGTTTGCCGGAGTGCCCTGTGGATTGAACATATATCGGCTATCCCTGCTAGTGACATCGTCATTTTTAATGCCAAGCAGATTGAATAATTTCACTTCATACCAGTCACTACGATAATCAAGGATCAGGCTGGCATTGGTCCTCTTCCGGATTTGCTGTCTTTCAATTAAGGTCGTATTCTGTGTTCTGACATTTAATGAAGAATCAGTTTTTATTGTCGGATCATCCGGATCTGTCTCAAATTGCCATTCTGCTCCCGAATACCCCGCATTGAATCGGTGGGATGGCATTTGTTTCTTTTCATGCGATGCTTTCAGGCTCACACCAAATTTTTTGTCAAAAAACCTGTCACTGACACCACCCGTAAATTTATAATTTCCGAAATCCTGGCTGATATTGGCATAGCCACCTTCGGCTACAGCACTGATTTTCCTCACATTGGGAGCTTCCAGTAGCCTGAGATTAACAGTGCCACCAAGGGCATCGGCATCCATATCCGGAGTCAGGGATTTTGATACTTCGATACCGGAAAGCAGTTCACTCTGTACCATACTTAAATCGACGCTTCTGTCAAAATCGCTGGTGGAAGACATCTTGATCCCTTCAATAGTTATATTGTTGTATTTTGGCGACAAACCACGGATCACAATTTGATTGGCTTCTCCTGAGTTTCTTTTTAGAGAAATACCCGGCAGTCTTCCAATCGCCTCCGCTGCGTTGGCATCAGGCAATTCTTCAATTTTTTCAGACGATACTACATTTTTTACCGTAAGGGCAGCAAACTGCTGGTTGATGGCAGCCCTTTGACCATAAACCTGTGCCGTAACAACAATCTCCTCACCCATTATCGATAATACTTCCAGAGTTATATTCAATGTTTGTGTTTCACCAGCAATGATATCGACAGCAAATTCCTGTTCCTTATAGCCCATGTAACTTACATGTATGGTTTGAGAGCCAGAAGGAACATTATTCAGCACATAATCCCCATTTAAGTCGGAGATAGTCCCAACAAAGGGATCCTTGATGACGATGTTAGCACTGGGCAGAGACTCATTTGTCATGGCATCAATTACCTTACCTCTGACGGACCCTGATCCTTGTGCGAACAGCATACCGGGAAGAATAGCAAGCAGGGAGATAAATAAAATCAACCTTCGGGTAGAATCATTCATAGTTTTGGTCTGTTAGGTTAGATTGGTTCTGTCTTTTCATTGTTGTTCAAAACGGTCGTTATTAGGTGTAACGTGCCATAGTGAATATATCAACATTGGGTATTAGGTAAAGCAATATAGCCCTTTTTTTTTTTTGTTAAAGCAAATGAGGCAAAAAAGCGATGATTATACGCTTATTTATTTTAGAACTGCCCAGATCGAATTAAGAATACTATCAATCCTATTATTCATAATGTCAAAAAAAACTGATATTTGTATAGAATACACATATTATTTAATCCACAAAAATACCTTCCTATGAAAAGAATGATTGATCAAATAATTGCACAAAACAAAAAAAATGAACATAATGAAAATGAGACCATTAAGGCTGAAATAGATAATCCTGCCACAAGTAATAATCGCCGAAATTTTCTTAAAAAAACGGCACTCGGAGGAATCGCCCTGGGCGGTATAATGAATTTGTCAATTGAAGATACCCTCGCCCGAACCACTGCCAAAGTATCACGGGCATCAAAGCCTTCTGACTTAAAAATAACGGACATGCGTTATGCCGTGACATCAGTCCTCGGAGGCACTGCTATTATTCGCATTGATACAAACCAGGGAATTTACGGATTGGGTGAAGTAAGAGACGGAGCCGATGTACGTTATGCCCTGATGCTCAAAAGCCGGATTCTTGGACTCAATCCGTGCAATGTAGAAATGATTTTTAAAATAATTAAGCAGTTTGGCGGACAAGGCCGTCAGGCTGGCGGTGTTTGTGCTGTTGAAATGGCACTTTGGGATATTGCCGGTAAGGCATATGGAGTTCCTGCATATCAATTATTGGGAGGAAAATATCGTAATAGCATAAGGTTATACGCTGATACACCTGGTGGGAAAAATCGAGAAGAACAAATAGAACGTGTAAAGTATCGCATTAAGGATCAGGGATATACTTGGCTAAAAATGGATCTTTCCATAAATTCAATCAGGCACATTCCAGACACCCTCGTCAATCATGAATTCTGGAGGGGAGGACAGTATGATCTTAGCCAATACCTGGGTTACGGAAATACAAAACATCCTTTTACCCAGATACAAATAACAGATAAAGGACTGGAAGAATTGGTCAAAATTGCAGAAGAGGCGCGTAATCTCATTGGCTGGGATATTCCTATATCGACAGACCATTATGGACATTTCGATTTGAATAACGGCATCCGGCTGGGAAAGGCTGTTGAGAAGTACAGGCTGGCATGGCTGGAAGATATGGTTTCATGGGAATATACAGACCAGTGGAAAACCATTACCGACGCACTCGAAACACCTACCACCACCGGTGAAGATATTTACCTGCTAAAACATTTCAAACCGCTTATCGATATCCATGCGGTTGATATCGTTCATCCTGATCTGGCATCGTCGGGCGGATTGCTAGAGACTAAACGAATTGGTGATTATGCTGAAGAAAATGGGGTGGCAATGGCCATGCACCAGGCAGGGACTCCGGTTTCGTTTATGGCAAATGTACACTGTGCTGCCGCTACGCAGAACTTTTTAGCCCTTGAACATCATTCTGTAGATCTACCCTGGTGGGAAGATTTAGTGATTATGACAGACGGCAATCCAATCATTGAAAAGGGATTTTCTCCTGTTCCCGAATCCCCAGGCTTAGGGATTGAATTAAATGAAGATGTGATTAAGGAACATTTAGACCGAAGGGATAAAAGTTTTTTTGCCCCAACTGATGAATGGAATGAAAAACGTTCACACGACAGGATTTGGAGTTAAATTATAATAGTAATAAAATCACAAATGAACCTGTGCGGTATTGCAATGGTTAGGAAAAAGTTCATATGAAAATAGCGTTTGACATTTCTAAACTGAATGGAAGATTAAGCCAGATCAGTGATTGGCTGAAGGACCACCATTTACCTCCAAAATTACTCTTAATAGTAATGGGGGTCATTTCTACAGGCTGGTTTTTAATCAGGGTTATCCCCAAACCATCCCGGGCAGCATATCCCTGCATGAGGATTGCAGCACCCGTTATGTCGGGATTTGTAGTTTACCTGCTTACACTTGTAGGGTTTGCTGTTATTATACGAAAAGCCAGGCGAAATTTCTTGAGAGCCAGATATATCGCTGCAGGTTCAATGTTATTTGTCGCACTGCTTGCACTGGTCATTATTAGCCAGGATCCTCTTAACTCTTATGCAAACAGTCTGGAAATATCAGGGCCGGTAGACGGACCAAACCAACCAATGGGAAAAGGGAATGGCGTTAATCCGGGACGGGTAGTCTGGGTCTGGAACCCAAAAGCAACCAATGAGGGTTGTATCAATGCCTTTGATCTATTTAAACCTGAAAATACCACCCAGGGGGTTGTTAACAAGATGGTTGTCGATGGAATTACAAAACTGGGTGGCATGACAAATTTGTCCGAATCCTGGGATGCCATTTTTCGCTCTTTCAATTCCAAAAAGAGTATGAACGACAAAGGATATACCAGGGGTGAGAAGTTTTTTATAAAAATTAACCAGGGAACCGCCAATGGCAAGCTAAGAAGGATAGATTCAAAGAGCGGTTTCGATATCCCGAAGAGATGGACTGAAAGCCAGAAAGCGAAAGAAGGTAAATATGGAACATGCGAGACCTATCCAAACGTAGTACTGGAAATCTTGCGTGAACTGGTTTACGTGGTTGGAGTCGATCAAAAAGACATAGCCATCGGCGATCCTATCAGTCACATTTTTGGCCACAATTATGACGCCTGGGTAACTGAGTTTCCAGAGGTAGTTTATATAGATAAATCATACGCACTTTATGGAAGAACCCTGATCAGTCCTACTGAAGAAGATCTCATTTTCTATTCAGACAAAACCCAGCGTGATAAATTGTTTGATATCATTGAGAATGCAGATTACCTGATCAATGTGGCCAATCTGAAACCTCATGGCCGCGCGGGAATTTCACTTACCGCTAAAAATCATTTTGGGTCACATGCCAGGAGATCAGCTTTTCATATGCATTATTCCCTGATATCGCCTTTTTCAGTAGGTAGCCCTACCAACGCTGGGTACAGGAAATACCGGGTGATGGTAGACCTGATGGGAAGTAAATATCTCGGCCGGAATACACTTCTCTATGTGGTTGATGGATTATATGGTGGAGGTTCGATAGAGACGAAAGTCCCGGTTAAATATTTTATGCCTCCTTTTAATAAAGACTGGAGCAATTCAATATTCTTATCGCAGGACCAGGTAGCCCTTGAATCGGTGTGTTTTGACTTTATACGCACCGAATGGAATGGAACCTATGAGCACAATGCGGCAAATAATGTCCATGGACTAATGTCAAATGTAAATGGCGTGGATGATTACCTTCATCAGGCTGCTGATGCATCCAATTGGCCAAGCGGAATCATCTACGATCCTGATAATTCTGGCAAGCCCCTTGGCAGCCTTGGTGTTCATGAACATTGGAACAATGCTGCAAAAAAACAGTATTCCCGAAATCTTGGCTTCTCACAAGGTATTGAACTTATATCCATTCCCGATACATTAATAGGGGGAGACGGGCCTGAAGTCACTACCAGTGAAAACTGGCACCCGGATGCTCCTGTTATTATCGCTAATAATGAAAGTAACAACGTTTCTTCAGAATTAAATCCAGCATCTACATCCAGTAATCCGGAATCAAAGAGTATAAGGGTACGTTCAGTGGTTGACCGTTCATTTGATGGGGCTTTTCATGCTAAGAAATTCTATGCGGTTACGGTGGATGCTGACAATATAAAATGGTTCCTGACCGAAGAAGGAGTTGTGAGCTTCGACGGGGAAGTATGGAACATTCATAATGAGAACAGTAGAATACCTACTCAGGACTTAAAAGATGTAGCTTACGATTATTCTGAATATGGCAAGGAATTGTGGTTAGCAACTCCGATGGGTGCTACGGTTGCATCCATACCAGTGGATGCCAGGTCGGGAGCAACTACTTTTTATTCAGAGAATTCAACTATTAATAGTGAAAATGTTGTTTCAGTAACTGTCGGGAAAGAATCATTGCGTTGGTTTGGGACTGATAAAGGAATTTCAGCCTTTTATAACAACAAATGGCTCACTTATGCCTATCAACGAAAATACCCTGAATCCCTGTTTGAAGACTTTCCGATAACTTCTATGGCCACCAGCCTTGATGGCGATTCTCTTTATGTAGCTACAAAAGGGGCAGGAGTAGCCCGTGTTTTTCGCAATGACGTGGATGCTATTTCAGGAGCTTCAGAATATGCTCAATGGGGGCCCATTAAAATTCCTTCTGACAATATTTATAGTATCTGTATCGCACCTGATGGAACACAATGGTTTGGAACCGACGCCGGAGTGGCAAGGCACATTGGATACAATACCCTTGAAAACTGGGCAGTTTTTAATGAAGAAAACGGATTAGTTGACAATTTTGTCCAGGCAATTGCGGCCGATAATAGGGGAAATGTCTGGTTCGGCACAAAAGGCGGAATTAGCATTTTTGATAACATATCAATGCTCTCTATTACCGAAAAGGACGGATTAACAAGTAATAATATTTTATGTATAACGATCGATGAGGAAGGAGTTGTATGGATTGGGACTGATGCCGGTGTAACAAGCTTCGGAAGGGGTCAGTTTACGAGATATACCGAATAGAAACTGAGATCACCAATTTAAAATAGGCTTATAATAATGAAAAAAATAATTTGGAAGTTGAGTTGCCTGACCTCATTTCTTTTTTTAATTGGGGTCTCATTCGCTTTTACACAAACGAAGCCCAATGTTATCGTTATATTAACGGATGATCAGGGCTGGGGCGACCTGAGTGTACAGGGGAACACCAACCTGTCCACTCCCAACGTCGACAACCTGGCGGCTCAGGGAGCCAGGTTGCAACATTTCTATGTGGCACCTGTATGCTCACCCACACGGGCCGAATTCCTTACCGGCCGCTACTCCCAAAGGTTGGGAGTTACCTACATAGACCATGGTAAGGAACGTATGAACCTGGGTGAGGTTACCATTGCGAACCTGTTTAAGGATGCCGGGTATGCCACGGGTGCATTTGGTAAATGGCATAATGGCAGCGAATACCCCTATCATCCCACCGGAAGGGGATTCGATGAATTCTACGGCATGATTGAGGGTTCCTGGGCCAATTACTTCAGTCCCCTGCTCGACAGCTGCGGAAAAGTAGTAAAGGGAGATGGTTTTATTGCCGATGACTTTACCAACAAGGCCATGGCTTTTATTGAAAAAAATAAGGGCAATCCTTTCTTTTGTTATATCCCCTACAACACTCCTCATACACCCCTGCAGGTTCCTGACCAGTATTGGGACCGCTTCAAGGACAAAGACCTGGTCATGCGCCACCATTATAGAGAGGACAAATTGGATTTTACCCGCGCAGTCCTGGCTATGTGCGAAAACATTGACTGGAATGTGGGCCGGCTAATGCAGAAGCTGGAGGATTTGGACCTTGCTGAAAACACCATCGTGGTCTATTTCAGTGACAACGGACCGAACAGCTACCGATGGATCGATGGATTAAGGGACCGGAAAGGTTCCACCAACGAGGGTGGGGTCCGTGTACCCATGTTTATCCGCTGGCCTTACCATATCCCGAAAGGTAAATCGATTCCACAAATCGCCTCTGTAATTGACCTTCTACCTACCCTGGCCGATCTTACAGGTATCTCCGGCATTGTTCCTGATTCCGTGGACGGTATCAGCCTGGCTCCGATTCTTACAAGCAATCCAGCCAACTGGAATGAGAGGATTATTATCAACGCATGGAGGGGCAAGGTAAGCGCGCGCAACCAGCAGTTTCGACTTGATCACCAGGGAAATCTCTTTGACATTGAAAATGATCCTGGACAGAACACCATAGTAAATGATACCTATCCTGCAGTATTTTCCGAACTTACCGAGGCTGTAAATCGGTTCAGATCAGATGTGATGGCCATCGAGTTTCCACCCCGCCCCCATACCATTGGTCACCCAGCTACCCGTTACAACAATTTGCCAGTAGGCATTGCCCAAATCGAAGGAGGAATTGAGCGCTCCAACAGGTGGACCAACTGTTCCTTTTTGCAGAACTGGACATCCACTGAGGACCGCATCACCTATAATGTTGAGATCCAGGGAGAGGGAACATTCGAAGCTGAGATCTACTATACATGCCCCCATGCTGATGTGGGTTCCCTAATCAGGTTAAGTCTGAACGGAAAAACTGTTGAAGCTCGTGTAACCCGGGGCCATGACCCGCCACTGACTGGTATGGAGAATGACCGTGTGAAAAGGACCGAATCCTATACTAAAGATTGGGCTGTCCTTCAGCTAGGCACCATTGACCTTGAACCGGGAACAGGCACCCTGACTTTACAGGCTCTTGAAATCCCTGGCCATACGGTGTTAGACATTCATACACTTACCCTTACAAGACTATAAAAATGAATAACCCTGTTACTATGAAAAAGCAACTGATCGTACTTTTCTTATTACTCCCGGCTTTTGGTTTTACACAAACCGGTAAAGTTTTCGACAACCTCACCATGCAAAGTGAGATCCTGCAAATGGAAAGGAAATACGCCATCTATCTTCCACCCGATTATGAAACCTCACAACGTAGTTATCCGGTGCTCTACCTGCTTCATGGTGGCGGTGATGACCAGACCGGGTGGGTTCAGTTTGGCGAGGTATTACATATTGCTGATCAAGCGATTAAGAAAGGAGAAGCAACATCAATGATCATTGTCATGCCCGATGCGAATGAAGGAAAACGAGGATATACAAATGATGCAACAGGAGAGTGGCGATATGAAGATTTTTTCTTCGATGAATTTATGCCATATGTAGAGAAAACCTATCGTATCAAGGGCGAAAAACGGTATCGTGCTGTGGCGGGACTATCAATGGGAGGCGGAGGAACATACTATTATGCGCTGCATCGACCTGATTTGTTTGCCTCTGCCTGTCCGCTGAGTGCATCCGCGCGTATTATTGATAAGGAGAGTGTGAAAAGTTATATGGAACGAAGGGGCATGGCCAATGCGACAGAAGCCCAGGTTGAACAATGGCTGAAAAAATACAACATTCACGAGATGATACAGAATATCCCGGAAGACCAGAAAAAAGGAGTACGTTGGTACATAGATTGTGGTGATGATGATTTTCTCTATGAGGGTAATTCCCTGGTACATATTTCCATGAGGAAAAATGAGATCCCTCATGAGTTCAGGATCCGTGACGGAGAACATAACTGGACCTATTGGAGAAAATCTTTGCCTGAAGTATTAAACTTCATCTCTATAGGATTTCATCAGGGTACAGACTAATTTATGAAATCATTGTTAGGTATACTCATCATGGTTATGTGGCCCCTGGTGGCCATATCACAAGATGGAATGGGCGATCACCAGAAATGGCAGCCCACCCTGGAAAGCATTTCGAAACATGAAACACCAGGGTGGCTTATGGATGCTAAGATCGGCATCCAGTTTGTTGGGGAACCCATGGAATTTGATGACGAGCTGTGGTACCACTGGTCCCGTGCCAATCAGCGTGCCCGTCAGCTTGGCTTCGATGAATCGGATGAAGCGCTCCGCAGTCACAAAGACGGGGTAAAGGTGGTTGGTGGCATCCCCTATGTTTGGGATATGAAACCTGCCGATGACCTGGAGAAAGTCATGCAGGCTTATAAACGAACCGGTGCAAAATACCTGGTATCCATGCTGCAGGCAGCCTACCCGGGAACAGAAGGTCTGCGTATGATGCCAGGCGAAGTGGAAGTGGCCAGGAAGAATGGTTTTAAGGTGGGACTTCACTACAACCTTCTGCGGCGAGAGGGCTTGCCCTCCATGGGCGACCCGGGCTATGTGGATTGGTGGCAGCACAAGGTGAAAAGTGAGGTGGAAATCATGGGGTCCGACTTTTTATTTTTCGATGGTTGCCAGGCTCCAAGTGCCTATTTCAAAACCCCTGAACTCGTTGCTTGGTACTACAACCGCTCCGATTCCCTGGGCAAAGAAGTCTGGGTAAATGAGGACCTGGGGGTCGATACCCGTGAATCGCTGAAGTATGGTGATGTGCTTGAAGGGGAAGGCTTTACCATGAGTGCTGTGTCTCCCAAGCACTTCATTAACTGGGATAACATCCGGAACGAATGGAACTGCTGGGTCAATGAATTTGGCATTCATAAACGTGACGGCACACAATGGACATGGATTTATAAGCCCGTGGAGGAACTGCTTCAATTATTCGTTTACAATGTAAGTATAGGAGGTGGCTGGTGTGTGCAGATGGTCAATACTCAAAAGGCATGGGAGCAAATGTGGGAGATTGGAGACTGGCTGGCTGTGAATGGCGAGGCCATATATCAAACAAGACCCTATTTGCCAGCGGATGCGGGTGCCATACGGCTGCCCAATCAAAAGGCACCCCCTGGACACGATGGATCCAGACACTGGATGTGGCGTTTTCATCAGACGGTGGATGTGGCCCAATCCAATGGTCCGGTATATTTTACACAAAATGAAGGGACAGTATACGCCATACATTTTGGCTGGCCGGGCGAATCGCTGACCATCCCGGGTCTTCATGCCAAGAAAAAATCAAAAATCCGGATGCTGGGTGTCGCCAAAGCCTTGGAATGGAAGCAACAGGGTGACGATGTCATTATCCGGCTTCCGTCAGAGCAGCCCTGTAAATATGCCTGCTCAATTGCAATTGAAATCAATCAAAAGGCATCAGAATGAAAATGTTCCGTCAGCATACCTGCCTGGTTTTACTTCTCTGTAGCATCTTAATTGGATGTCGGCAGGCCAGATCAAAGGACCCAGGCAAACCCAATGTGGTGATCTTTTTATCGGATGACCAGGGTTGGGGTGATTTCAGCATCTCAGGGAACACCAACATTGCCACTCCCAATATTGACAAGCTTGCCGGCAAAGGGGCATTTTTCAATAATTTTTATGTGGAGGCTGTTTGCTCTCCCACCAGGGCAGAACTATTAACGGGCAGGTACCATACACGGGGAGGGGTATACAGTACTTCTGCTGGCGGCGAAAGACTTGACCTGGATGAGACTACCATTGCAGAAGTGTTTAAGCAGGCGGGCTATGCTACGGCTGCATACGGCAAATGGCATAACGGGATGCAGCCACCTTACCACCCTAACTCGCGGGGCTTCGACGATTATTATGGGTTTTGTTCGGGCCACTGGGGAAATTATTTTAGCCCAATGCTCGAACATAATGGAGCGTTAGTCCAAGGGGAAGACTTCCTGGTGGATGATTTGACAAACCACGGAATAGAATTTATTGAGACGAATAAGGACAGGCCATTTTTACTCTATCTCCCCTATAATACCCCGCACAGTCCCATGCAGGTACCTGACAAGTGGTATACAAAGTTTGAAAATATGGATCTTGAGATGCGAGCCAATGATCCTGATAAAGAGAATATCATATTTACAAAAGCGGCATTGGCGATGTGTGAGAACATAGACTGGAATGTTGGTCGTGTCGTAAATAAGCTGGAAGAGCTTGGAATAGATGACAATACAATCGTCGTCTACTTCAATGACAACGGCCCCAATAGCTGGCGCTGGAATGGAGGCATGAAAGGGCGCAAAGGATCCACAGACGAAGGAGGTGTCCGAACTCCGCTATTTGTGAAGTGGCCTGCACAAATAGAAAAAGGTTTGATTATTGATGAAATAGTTTCTGTGATAGATTTGCTGCCCACTTTAACCGAACTGGCCGGGATTAGTCATAACAACAAGAAACCTCTCGATGGAATAAGCCTCAAACCCCTATTGCTAGAGGAAGATCCCGATTGGAGCAACAGGTATATTTTCAATCAATGGAAAGACAGGATCAGTGTCAGAAACCAAAAATTCAGGCTCGATGCCAAAGGCACTTTGTTCGATATTGAAAATGACAGGGGACAGCAGGTAAATGTGTCAGAACAATTTCCTGAAATCCGGAAAGAATTACTAAAAGCCAGAGCAGCGTACATCGATGATGTTGTTGCTGAATTGCCAGAAAGGGATGTACGTTCATTTCCAATTGGGTACCCGGGGGCAAAGTATACACAGATACCGGCGCGCGACGGGATTGCATATGGCAATATTAAACGTTCTAACAGGTGGCCGAACTGCTCTTTTTTCACAAACTGGATTAATCTTGATGACAAGGTTACCTGGGATGTGGAAGTACTTGAAGAAGGAGATTTTGATGTTACTTTGTACTATACATGCCCGGAGGGGGATGAGGGTTCTCTCTTTGAATTGACATTTGGTGATAACAGCCTGAAAGGGCGGATAGAAACAGCCTTTGACCCGCCGTTAAGAGGGATGGAAAACGATCGGACCAACCAACGAGGTGAATCGTATGTGAAAGATTTTAAACCATTAAAACTTGGCAGCATTCACCTCCATAAAGGCCCTGGTCAGTTAATTCTAAAGGCATTGGAAAAACCTGGCCAAACGGTAATGGATGTCCGTTTACTTATGTTTGAGAGAAAATGAGCAGGAAGTGTGTCCTGATAATATAATCCGAAATATACCATGAAAACAATTCTTAAACATAACACCTTGTTGTTCATGCTACTCACAACGGCACTGGTGTCCTGTGGTGGCAATGAATCTGGTGGAGAAAATTCATCTCAACCAAATGTTCTCTTCATCATTATTGATGATATGAACGTGGATATAAATTGTTATGGAGGCCCGATTAAAAGCCCTAATATTGACCAGCTTGCGAAAGGCGGTATTCAGTTTAACAACGCATATGTGCAGCAGCCTGTTTGCGCTGCTTCCAGGGCAAGTTTCTTAACCGGACTCCGTCCAAATTCTACTGGTGTGGATTACCCTTACAGCCACTACTTTTTAGAAGAGGTAATGCCCAGGTATGGCACTATATCCAGGTTCTTTGCTAAGAATGGCTACGATGTAAAGCAGTTTGGGAAAGTCCATCATGGTATTGAAGATGAGAATCCAACTTACAAGCCCAAAATAAAAGGTAGATACTATACTGATGCTATCATTGAAAGTGTAAAAAATGGTGGACCCAAGCCGCCTATTGAGAAAACTTTTCATGGAGATTCAGAATATGCCGATTTCAAAGTTGCCGATTCGGTAGCCTTAGCCATCCTGAGCAACACAGTGTCATCCGAGCCTTTCTTTTATGTGGCCGGTTTCTATAAGCCGCACCTTGTCTTTGCTTCCCCGGAAAAATACTGGAATATGTATGAAGAAAAGGATATTGCACTTCCGGTGCCGAAAAATCTGGCCCAGGGTTCGCCGGATTTTGCAGTTGACCGCTATTACCTGAACCAGTATGAATGGGAAACCGATGATCCTTTGGTTCCGTTTTCCGATGATTATGCTAAAATGATCCGGCACGCCTATTACGCCAGTTCCAGTTTTGTGGATGCACAGATCGGTCTGGTGATGGATGCCCTCAAAGAGAGCGGACTTGAGGAAGAGACCATTGTGCTGTTTGTGTCTGATCATGGCTTCCTAATGGGTGAACATAATTACTGGGGAAAGACAAACCTTTACGAAAAGGGTTTACAGGTGCCACTCATCGTTTCCTGGAAAGATCACATTAAAACCGGATTGGAAACCAGGGCCTTGGTTGAAGCTGTGGACATATTCCCGACCCTGGTAGATTTAGCTGGCTTAGAAGTCCCTCAATACCTTGAAGGCACAAGTTTTAAGCCAGTTATTAAAGATCCTGGAACCCCATGGAAAAAAGGTGCCATCAGCCAGCAGCCCCGCGGTTTGATAGCAGACAGGGAAGGGATAAGCCTGCGGACAGCAAAGTACCGATATACTGAATGGATTAATAACGTCACCGGCGAGATCATTGCGCAGGAACTATTTGATTATGAAAAGGATCCCACTGAATCAATAAACCTTGCCATGAAACCCGAGAATGCTGAAATATTGAACGAATTATCCGAGCAACTCAATGCGGGATGGAAATCAATGCTTCCGGAGGGCGTAACAAACCTGTCTGATAATCCGGTTGCACCGCCAAGTTATGCCTGGGGTGGTGAAGGAGTAAGCCGGCGTGCAGAATGGCATGCAACATTTGGCGGATCGGAAGAAGAGGGCTGGAAAAAATCTACAAAAAGGAGGCAGGAATATCAAAAATAAGTTTAGATCCAAAACATGATCCCCAACTTTTGCCATACAATAGTTAGTAAGCTTTGGTCCCTGACCTTTCTCCTTATGCTTACCTGGATACCGAATATTTTCGGTCAAGACCAATCAATACCATCGCTGGAATCAAAAATTGAGGGTATGCTAATTGGTTCAGCGATTGGTGATGCAGCCGGCGGACCGGTAGAATTTGTGGTTCCTCCTGAAAGAAGCTACTGGAGTACCACTGATCAGAAAATTACCAAAGAGGGAATTGAGGCATTGGGCGGTCTGTTTAAGCTAAGGCCTTATCCAAAGGATGTGGAACCATTCGCACAATGGGAACCATACGGACCGGAAGGCACCATAACAGATGATACACGATTTAAACTGATCCTGTTCAATACACTTCAAAACTATGACGGAGAATTGACCCAACAGAACTTCGCCCAATCGGTTTTGGATTTCAGGGAAACCCTACCGGAAAAATACAAAGACAATTATGACGAGTGGATCCCGGAAATAGCATATGCGACAAACTGGGCCCTTGGAAAAAGAGAAAACGCCTTTCCGGTAGAACGCATCTGGGGCGGCATCCCGACCATGGAAGGCCAGATGCCCTTCTTGCCCATTGCCGCACTTAATCCGGGCGATCCGGCATGGTGCTACCTGAAAACTTACGAATTAGGTTATTTTGATATTGGCATCGCAAAGGATATTAATTCCGCTCTTGTCGCCGGACTAGCAAGGACATTGCAGCCAGATGGAAACTGGGAGAATTTCGAGAATTCCATGAGAAACATTGATCCTTACAAATACAATGAAGTTTTGTATGTTGACCGGCAACTTTTAAAATGGCTGGATCTGTCCCATCATTTGGTTGTAGAGGCTGAGGGGAATATTGCGAAGCTCTTTACGCTGCTTGAAGAGAACCTTGAGACTACCTATTGGTGGGAAGCCTGGGTTCCCATCGTTGTGGTAATGACATGTGCTGAGATAGTGGACTATCATCCACTTGCCTCCATGCAATTGATGATTGAATTCGGGCATGATACGGATTCCTATGCACAGGTGATGGGAGCAGTATTAGGGGCCATCCATGGAAAAGATGTCTGGCCGGATGAGATGCGCAAAATTGTGAATGACCGAATGAAAGAACAGTTCAATCAGAATGTGGATGATTGGATGAACATAATAAATGATTATAAACAATAAACTTGCCGTGCTGAAAACAACAATAATTACGATCATCACTGTAATATCTGTTTCGATATCATCCTGTGGTTCAAAACCGGGAATAACCACCGACCGTCTTGCCATTGCCGATGAAATGGAGGCAGTACTGACAAAGGGCATGATGGATATATGGTATCCTCTTTGTATTGACAAGGAATACGGCGGCTACTTAAGCAGTTTTGACAAGGCCTGGAACCAGAAAGAAAGACAGGCAAAATTTATTGTAACACAGGCTCGCCACACATGGGCTACTGCCCAGATGGCCAAGATGTATCCTGAAAATAAACTGTATAAAGAGTATAGTGAACATGGCTATAAATTCCTCAGGGATGTGATGTGGGATAAGGATCATGGTGGCTATTTCACTATGACCAACCGGGAAGGCAAAGTATTGGAGAATGAGAGATATGAACTAACAAAGCAGGCCTATGGAAATGCATTTGCTATTTACGGGCTGGCCGCCTATTTTGAGATCTCACAAGATTCCTCGGCACTTGAATTGGCCATCAAATCATTCCAGTGGCTGGACAAGCACAGCCATGACCCGGAATATGGCGGGTATTTCCAGTTCATGCTTAGCGACGGTACACCCCTGGTTGAAGGTCACAGGGGGGCTCCACCAAAAGACCAGAATAGTTCCATTCATATCATTGAGGCATTCACCGAGTTGTACAAGGTATGGAAAGATGATCATCTGAAATCAAGGATCAATGAAATGCTGGTGCTAATCCGTGACACCATAACTACTGAAAAAGGCCACATGAACCTTTTCTTCAGGCGTGATTGGTCTCCTGTATATTATACTGATGAAACCTACAAAGGCGGAAGAAATGAACATCAGTTTGACCATATCTCCTTCGGGCATGACATTGAAATAGCGTATTTATTGCTGGAAGCATCTGAAGTAATTGGTATTGAAAATGATATAAAGACACGCTTGATCTCAAAGAAAATGACGGACCATACCATTTTGAATGGGTGGGATCCTGAAATCGGAGCCACCTATGATGCGGGATATTATTTCGGGGATGACGAAGAAATGACCATCCTCAATAAACATTCTCAATTCTGGGTTTCTACAGAATCATTTAACACGATGCTTATCATGTCCGGTCTCTATCCCGATGATCCAATGGATTATTATGATAAATTTGCGCTGACGTGGGACTACTGTAAAAAATACCTGATCGATCATGAGAATGGGGGTTGGTATATCGTGGGACTGAATGAAGACCCCGAGGCAGTGAACTCAGATAAAGGTGGTATCTGGAAAGGAAATTACCACAGCGCAAGGTCCCTGATAAATGGTATTAAAATTTTACGCAATATTGAATCTGCTCCTCAACACTAAATCACATAAAATCAATGAAAAATCTTATTTCGCTGGCATTGTTATTTATCCTGACAATGTCATTGGTTTCTTGCCATCAAAAAATTGAACCGGTTAATAAAAATGCTTCACCAGAAGCAAAAGCTCTGTTGGAATATTTATACTCGATAAGTGGTGAAAAAATAATATCCGGCCATCATAATGGCAGCAGGGATATGAACCGCTGGCATAAATATGTTGAAGATCTAACCGGGAAGTCTCCTGCTGTTTGGGGAAGTGATTTCATAAATTACTATAATGAGGGTAACCCGGAAGCAGTGATACAGGAAGCCATTCAAAGACACAAAGATGGATATATTGTCACCTTAATGTGGCATACCGGCAGACCGCAGGATGATCCCCCGTTTGAATGGAAAACAAGTACCCAGGGAGAGATGAGCGATCAGGAATGGAAAGATCTAACCACGCCAGGGACCGCCATCCATACCAAATGGGTGAACAGGGCTGACACCATTGCCACATATCTGAAACAATTGAGAGATCTAAACATCCCTGTGTTATGGAGACCCTACCATGAAATGAATGGTATCTGGTTCTGGTGGGGAGACAAAAAAGGGGAAGAAGGATTTGCAAAATTATGGAAGATGATGTACGATCGTTATGTCAACCACCACAACCTGAATAACCTGATCTGGGTATGGAACACTAATGCACCGCGTGATAGGAAAAATGATGAAGCATATGCCTACGAATTGTATTTCCCGGGATTAGAATATGTGGATGTACTTGCGGCAGATGTTTACCATAATGACTACAGGCAGGAACACCATGACCAGCTTGTTGAACTGGCGGAAGGAAAGGTGATTTCACTTGGAGAAGTTGGAGAAGCTCCTACACCGGAAATCCTTGACCAACAGCCCATGTGGACATGGTTTATGATATGGAGCAGGTGGGTTGAAACCCATAATTCCCCTGAGAAGATCAAAGATCTGTATAATTACCCCAGAACTTTGTCTCACGGGGAAACAGACTTTAGTCAATAGATGAAAAAACTGCTTCTCATTTCCGCCATAATACAAATTCTTATTTCTTCTGGTTGTAATGAAGAAGATCGTAAACCAAATGTGGTCATTATATATACTGATGACCACAACTTCGAACATATTGGAGTGTACGGCGGCAAGGTTTTAACTCCAAGTATTGACCGCATAGCAAACGAGGGAGCCCGTTTTAACAGGTTCTATGTGAGTTCTCCGGTTTGTACTCCAAGTCGCTATTCATTGATTACCGGCAGATATGCCGTACGTTCGAAGATACTGCAGAAAAATCAGCCCACAGATCAACCCGCATTCCTCAGGTGGAATACATTTTTAAGCAAGGAAGAAAAGACAAGTGCACACCTGTTTAAAGATGCCGGGTATGTAACCGGCATGGTAGGCAAATATCATATGGGTGGTGAGTTTGGCTATCTCGGTGGAGATGAAAGCTATGATGATCCTTCAGTGAAAGATACCATTTCGGCAATATACAGGAAGTGGCAGCAGAATGTTAAGGATGTGGCCGGCTTCGATTATGTGGAAAGTCTCTATGGGAACAATATGCATATCATTGGAGTGCCCTTAAGTATGCAGTATCACAATATGGAGTGGATCACCAAAGGTGCTCTTGATTTTATTGACCGGTATAGGGAAAAGCCATTCTTCCTCTATATGGCACCAACCCTACCCCATGTTCCAGGTCCCCTGAAATCTTTGAAAGCTGATCCAAGGGTCACAGCAGCCGGTATGCTGGATGAACCCATTACAGGTGTTCAGGCTTCCCGTGAATCTGTATTTGAACGAACAAGGGCAGCTGGGGTTGATGACGAAAATGCTCCCATGACCTGGTTGGATGATGGTATCGGCGCAGTTCTTGAGAGACTCGAAAAATATGGTCTGATGGAAAATACCATTATTGTTTTTGCCAGTGACCATCAGAGTCCCCGTGCAAAAATGACCTGTTATGAATACGGTGCCAATGCACCCGGAGCCATCATGTGGAAAGGTAAAATCAAGGCCGGCCTGGTGTATGATGCACTGGTTACCAATGTGGATATTGTCCCGACAATTCTGGAATTGGCAAGTATAGACCAACCTGAACATTATGAAATGGATGGCAAAAGCTGGGTAAGCTTACTAAATGGAACGACCCCAAGCGTACATGAATCACTTTACCTGGAAGTCGTTTACCAAAGAGCCGTAGTCACAAAAGATTGGAAATATATTGCCACGCGATTCCCCGACAAGGTAAATGAGATCATCACTCCAGAAAACAGGAGGGAATTCACCATAGAAGGAAAAAGAGGAAAGGACAGATATCATAATGAATCACAATTTCCAGGCTATTATGATGATGATCAACTCTATTACCTGGTAGATGACAGGGATGAACAGAACAACCTGGCCAATGATCCAAAGTATACTGATAAGCTGGAAGAAATGAAGTTGATTATGCAGGAATATTCTAAGGGTCTCCCTTATGCATTTGGTGAATTCAAATAAACAAATACCATGAACAAATCATATATCCTTACACAAATCACGCTACTCATAGCATTTACCCTGTCAGCTCAAACGGTTACCCTTGATAATGGTATTGCGAAGATGGACATATCCTTAAGCGGAGGAGTGATCACAGAACTTAGTCTCAATACAATTGATTTAAATCCCATTCATCAATACGGCCATTTTATTTGTTTCGATCGCTGGGGACCCTCATCTCCGGAAGATCTGGCGCTGGGTATTCCCTGGCATGGAAACGCATCAAAAATATCCTGGACCCTTCACCAGGAACCCATTCAGAAGGAGGATCACTATTTTGCTGAAATGTCCTGCATCTTACCGATTGTAAAATTAGGATTGAATCGAAAAATATACCTGAACGGCAATTCTTCAGTATTCAAAGTTGTTGAAGAGATCTCCAATCATAATGATAGCGCGAAAGTCTTCAACCTTGTTCAGCATCCTACCATTGGTGCACCCTTTTTGGATGAAACTACCATTGTAGACACCGAAGTGGATAGCGGATATTCACAGGAAGGGAACCTGCCTCCAACTCCTGCGGATGTATTCACATGGCCTGAAGCAATGGTTGATGGAGATTCTACAGATTTAAGATACCTGACAGGTGATCATACATGGTGGCAGTCGGTGGTATCATTCATCCTGGATGAGAAGGAAGAATTCAGGTGGGTTACAGCGGTGAATCCTTCATTAAATCTGATGGTGGGTTATATCTGGCCAACTTCAGATTATCCATGGTTGAATCTCTGGTTAAATTTAAAAAGCAATGCACCTTTTGCCAGGGGATTGGAATTTGGTTCAACAGGACTCCACCAGACCTGGCCTGAATTACTGGAAATGGATACCATATTCGGAAAGAAACTGTATGAAGAAGTAAATGTAGATACGACAATATTGAAATCGTACTATACATTCCTATCAGAAATACCTTCCGATTACAAAGGTGTTGAGTCAGTCACTATTGTTGGAGATACGATCATCGTGGAGGAATATGGAATGGATCCGGAGAGAAGTATCGAATTGGATATCAGTGGTTTCTTGACTGGTATTGAGGACACCTGGACAACACAGTCTGAAGGATTTGCTTTGTCACAGAATTTTCCGAATCCATTTAGTTCAGAAACAATTATTGAATACAGTTTACCTATCGAGGGCAAAGTTCATTTGGAGGTGTTTAATGCCAGTGGCCAAAGCGTCCAGATCCTGGTGGATGAATTTCAGAGAGCTGGAAAATACAAGGTCACCTTCAATACTTCCGGATTATCAAGTGGCATGTATTTTTACCACATAATAGCCGGGAACAAACGACAACAGAAGAAAATGATCCACTTTGGCGGTTAAATCTCTGTTACCTGTTGAACCATACATTCATCTTACCTATATCCCGGTTTGCCCAGGCATAATATGGGATAAGTTTCAGACCCTCACCCTCTAACACATTGACACCTCCCAGCAGTTCCGGTTGGAAATGTTCCTTGAAAACAGGGTTATTACTAATCCGGGCATCAATTACATCCACCTGGTTATCCACTTCCTCTGCACAATAAACGATCGGACCATACTGGACAGCTCCCAGTCCAGCTTTCTGATCCACTTTATCATTGGCCATGATGATCTGTGCATCCATGGGCAGGTTCAACTCGATAACATCTCCATCTTTCCATCTACGCTTCAAGCTTACATATCCATTCACTGGTTTGGCCTGGATATTTTTCCCGTTAACCTTAAGGGAGAACTCCTCCTCCTGTTTGTCTGTGAAGCTGAACAGATCCGATGGGACCGGCCTGTTCTGAGCCCATCCCGGTATACGAATGAAAATGTTAGCATTCGCAGGTTTGCTGTTCAGTATCTCCAGGCGGACCTTTCCATCCCATGGATAATTGGATTCCTGGGAAAGGGTCAGCTGGCCTCCCCGGGTCTCAAATGAAACCTCACTGTTCATAAAC
>RCNC010000716.1_pt1 | contig 21582 bp, 18 predicted proteins | sample 2041301 | NCBI WGS metagenome assembly RCNC01 (sample SAMN09708231, study PRJNA481090) | Marine sediment metagenome, whole genome shotgun sequencing project. | biome: marine sediment; feature: ocean; material: sediment; isolation source: Sewage treatment plant 13A marine sediment (STP13A) ...
CTGATTTTCGTGTAAATTGATTACAGCTTTCTGATTTTTAGCCATCGGATTTAATTTAAGGGTATTTTATATATGTTTTATTTGAAATGAATCCTATTTTAACATCAATCGAATCCATTTTCAATTAGATATTCCATGGGAATTAACCGTTATATCGAACAATATAATGAATCCATACTTACTTTTCAAAGTTATTTAGAATTAGATTCAAAGGCTCTCCCGTTCTGGGAAATTGCGCCAAGTGTTTGGAAGGAATATACTTATTCCTCAAGAAGACTATATTTCTTTAATATCTCGGCCCATCCTGTGGATTGTATCTGTGTGATAAGTTGTTTATTAATCTCATCGAAGTAAGGATGTGCTTTGGGCATAATAAAGCTTCTATAATGTTTGCTAAAGGTCAGTGGCAACAGTTTTGCCTTTTCCTCCAGTTGATTGGAATGTATCAAGTACCCCAAGGCGGTCTTATCATGAATTAGTACATCAATTTCCTTTCTAGACAACGCCCGCAACGCTTGTAAGGGTGTCCTATATACCTGGTAGGGATCCATTCCATGTTGTATGGTGAACAGCTCACCCTTCGAGGCTCCAACAACCCCTATACGTTCAACGGTCTGCAAATCATCAAGACCATTAATTTTTGACTCTAATGTATTGACTGTCAGTGTAGAAGCTATAGTGGCGGTAAAACTAGAAATAATGATGACGGCAGTAAACATCCATACGATCGCGATAGTCTTTCCCAATTGTGTTTTTGGGGCCTTATCACCATAACCAACCGTCGTCATCGTCACAGCAGCCCACCACAAGCCGTCGAATAATCCTATTATTCCCGGCCTGAACTGGTACTTGTTTTTTCGTTTTTCAACAAACCACAGAATGGTTCCAAAACTCGCTAGAATAATCAGAAGAAATAACACCACATTCAAAAAGTCTATTGAGAAGAAATTATTAATAAAAATCTGGAATTGACTCCGGCGATTTGCCGTTGTTGCAACACCAATGCTGGAATTATAGAAGGGTTGGCTTACCTGAAACCGTTCAAGGCGACTGGGGCTATTTGACATCGGATTAATCGTAAGATCCAATTCATTATAGTCCAAAGAACGAATAATTCCCACTACATCACTGAATTCTTTATACTCAAAGGCAATCCCCAGCTCTTTGGCCATGTGTTCCCATAGGTCAATAGAGACTCCTGAATAACCTTCAGTATCCTTGATTACAAATGGCGGGTCCTGATGAATACCAACCAACAGTGTATCCCTAAAGGTATTATTGGCACTGCCAAGGGTTCCTTGCAACAGGACCAAACAAAGCATTATGCCTGATATGAATCTACTTTTAAACATCTATTTTAACTCATCTTTTATAGTGACCGACATAAATGAGGTCAGTATCTGTAGAAGCGTGAAATTACGTTGTGAGAACATGGCTTTCTCTTTGTTGTAAACACAAAATACGGCCATAGTTCCCTTTTTTTGTTGAAAAGGTAATAGCATCCGTGATGCATACCCCCTTTTAGTTTTGCCCGTTATATACTGCGAGGCTTCTACATTATAATCGTCAATCGAAATTGGCTTACCGGTAACTATAGCATAGCTGGCAAGATTATTTTTTTCGTTGAATTCTTCTTGCCGGACAACAGCTTCGTTGCTGTCATGTTTATAACCCCAATAGATAATATCGTCTCCTTTCTTATAGGCCAACTCAAAGGCATGGATCCCGACAGGTAGATCAACAAGTTTCTTTAAAACGGGCATAGTGTCTTTCCACGAAGCGTTTTTGGGAATCTGGCGAATCAACCGTTGCAACAGATATATATTGGTGCCGGCACTTTTGAGTTCTTCGTCCTTGTCCTTAAGTGTTGTTGACTGTGAGGCCAACTCTACCTCTTTCTGGTTTAGCTCTGTTTGTTTCTGGTTCAGAATATATTGTAAATCACTAATACGCTTTATAAACCATCGCCTCGCGAAGTACCAGAAGAAAATAAGGCCTAAAATACCTAAGAAGAGAATGCCCCACCAGGTAGTATACCATTTTTTGGATATCCTAATGATCACTTCTTTGGACTTGCTCCAAGCATAACCCCCTTGTTTCTGCCCCTGTATCCATAGTTGATAGTTTCCTGCTGTTATTTCCTTTGGGATAATATTCGAAGTTTCAGAAGTAATCCATAGTACATCTTCTAGTTCATCTGCCGGTGTGTTACTTTCAAATAACTTGTACCGATAATTTACGTCATCACTGGGGAAGGTAACCGTTGTCATTTCCAGCTTTATGGTTTTTCCCTCACCCAGTTTAAGCTCTTCACCCACTGACACTTCCTTATGATCTATGTTCACTTTTCTTATAATGGGTATCTTGGTCTCCAATGGTCCTGGTAGCGTTTGGGATGAATACACCAAACCTTCTACAGTACCTACCCAAAGCTGCGAATTACTATCTAATGCCAGACAACGATAGGCCGACACTTTGGAAGGTGTACCGCTCTTTTCATCAAAAACCACATAGTTACCTTCAGGGTCTAGGTGGATTAATCCGTTAGTATCTGTGGTAAGCCATAAGACGCCATTAGGCATGGAACTTAGAGATCTAACCTCTCCATGCGTAAATTCTCCAAGATCGACTTTTCTGATTGTTTCGGTATCGTATTTTAAAAGTCCATCAGTTGTGGCCATCCAAACAATTCCCTTGTCATCTACAGCGATATCATGAACTTCGAAGTTAACACCTACCTTGAGCGGTAAAGGCAAGCTCTTGTTCTCGAAGAAATCCGATTCCTTATTGTATTTATATAGATAGGAAGAGGTGCCAATTCCTGCCGCATAAAGTTCGTTTCTCCCACCCTCTCTAATGACCAGAACGCGACTATCGAAGCCCTTTTCCCTTCCATAAGAAACAATATCTCCTTTAGCATCAATCTTGGCCACACCAACCAATGGCTTATCAGAAGTGGCCTGACAGAACCATACATCACCCTGTTGATCCAAAGACATGAAGAAAATACCACTCCCCCTTTCTGAAAGGTCTGTGGTCTTTATAAGCTGGCCTTTACGGTAATGATAGATAAACCCAGCCGTTGACCCATACCAAGTATCCCCATTGTTAGAAGCAATACCGGTAATATTATTTAAATCATTCTCTTTCTTTAAGCTAACTGAAGTGCCTTGATTAAGTATCTTATGTACCGGCCCTTGTGAAACCAAAATTTTACCGCTATTTGTGGTGTGCAGACCCATAACGTTATCAAAACCCAAACCGGAGACATTTTGAAAAAAGCTTGACCATAATAAACACAGCCCATTCTTATGGCTAACCCAAATAACATCATTGAAGTTCATCTCGTTCAAGGTAAATTCCAAATGGTTTATCGATTCGTAGGGCAGCTCTTCTACCCTATGCGGATCATTGGAACCAAAAACTCTTTTCATCCTTACCTTCTTGCCAACAATGCTAAAAGTGTAGATTTGGGTCTCTGTTGCTAAATACAGTGTTTCCGTACTGGCTTTGCCAATGTACTTGAATTTTTTATCCGTTGCATAGGTGCTTCTGCTTTTAGCCTTACTTTTTTTGTCAACGGTTATTTTTTTGAGGTGTTCTCCAGCCAACCAAAGCACATCGTCCGACACCAAGAAATGAGTTACCTTCCTATGGTCTTCAAAAGTCTTGAATTCTTGTGAAGCTTCATCGAAATAATAAATTCCTTGCTCGGGAATCAATGACCAAATAGTTCCAAAGCTGTCTTCTCCAAAATAAATGTGCGTTGTTTTTTTCTTTCTGGCTACATTAAAAATCTTGCCAGTGCTTTTATTGTTTTCAAACATCTGTATGGAGCTGTCCATCTGACCAACCCATAATCTATCTTTAGTGTCCTTATAGAGCATTGTGGGGTATTGCCCTTCTTGTGTCTTTATGAAATCGCTCACCACCGGCTTGCTATCGACATATGCTATTTTATGGATGCCCAGGTCATTTGCAAAAAGAATAGTGCTATCATCCCACTGAACAAATGAGCGTATACTTTTACTTTGTAATGCAGTATTGTGATCTTCAAAGGTTTTGCCATCAAATCGAAACAGTCCTTGTTCGGTGGCCAGCCAAACATAACCTTTAGCATCTTGGATTACCTGATTCACCTCTTTGAAAGGAACAGCATCTCCTTCATAGTATGCATATTGAAACTTCTGACCATAGGTAAAGTGGCAGAAGATAAAGATTAAGAATAATGAGAAACGTCTAAGTAATTGCATACACTTTAAAAAGCCAATACCCTAAAGATAAAGAAAGAACCTCATATCTCCAATGCAAATGATAAGAGTTCCAATGTACTTTCATCAGCTATGCTAGCCTCTATTTTTAAAGTACCATATTATATAGCTCTAAAAAGCTGTAATACCGTACGAACCTTCGAAAATAGCTACAAAAAAATGAAAAAAATATGGTTTTCTTCTTTTTTGGTTCAAGTAAAAGCTTGTATATTGTATACCCAATGTTTTGACAACTTTTTGATAAGTAAATTCGCACAATCCCATGTGCGAATGAATTGATAATAACTTTAGAGTATTATAAACCTTTAAATTATTATTATGTTGAAAAAGTATTTAGTAGTATTGGCAGTAACAATGTTCACAATTGGTCTTACTTCTTGTGAGCCAGAATCAACAACAGATGACCCAACGGAAAACATTCTTTCACCGGATAAGGACAAAGTGCAATGTACGGGTTGCGACCACGATTAGCATTATTGCATTCATAACCTTGGCGGCAAGGTTTATGTATGTATTCTATATGGGTGACAGCGATTTAAAGGGTGATTTTTCAGGCTTTAAGTGGCTGTCTGCCTTTTTATATAGCTTTGGCATTGAATTGTCAATGGTAGGAATGGGTGCCTTATTGTGGATTTCCACCAAGTTTCATTCAAGGAAGAGTATGTCTAAAAAACTATTCAGGGCGATTGGTGTTTCATGGATGTCTGTGGGCTTTTTCTTTATGGCTTGGATATTTACCTCAGCAACTGTTTTTACCAAATTGTATGAAGTGATATTTGCTGCTATCATTGCTATTGCAGCTACCATAATTTCCGTACTGCTGATTATGTTCATTTCAAAAGAACTCACTAATGTAAAGGATCTGAAAAATTCCTTTTTCGATTTCATTATAGAGTTCAGATTACACTATAAGAAACTATTGGTCAACGCGCTCCATAGAAATGAGGAATACAAGTCAACTTATAAAGAGGTTTTAGACATTGAATTACTTGATGACGCCTACGATGAGATGCTGAAGAAGGATACTGAAATAACCGAAAACAGTATGAAAAACGTAGTTCAGGAAATCGATGGTTGGAATAATTAATAAACTATACGCTAACATTTCCCCTAAAAAGGAAAGACACCCTGTCCACTATATTTTAGGGGCTAATCTTTACAATGAAGCCAAAACCATGGTCCAAGAGAGCATTGACAATTTCGACAACGTGCCAAAAAAACATAATCTTTCTGAGCACTTAATTGGCTAATAAAAAGAAAAAACCAACCTTGATTTATCCTTTAATAAAAAACTCCCCAAAATAGGAGGAGTCTTGAAATAGTTGAAAAGCTCGGACGGCACGAACATAAATAGTGTCAGTTTCCTTATTTCCGAAGGCCTAAATACACCAAAATTCTGGACCCACGCGAACAGTTCGGCATTGTCGCGGTTAGGGAAGGCGCCCTCCGTGGAACTCCAGTAGAGTACAGACCCTAATGCAAAGCAGCCATGTCCTTGAAGATGTAAATTGGTGTTCATTAAATCTAACTCGCCACGAGAAGGTAAAATCCATTCAGGACCTAAACTTTAGAAGATACTGAGCGGACTTATCAATTCGATGAGAATAATGCAACACGCAGAATTGTGGGTAGGTGGAAGAAAGGGCAAGCGGCCTTTCGTCGCCTATGCTTTCGCCCAGTGCCGAGGGGATTGTAAAACCGGAAGCGGAAAAACCCCGAGCGTGGACCAGTATAGCGTATCCGCACGGGAGACCTAGAGGTATAGGGGTCACCTTCTGTAGAGAGTTGGCATACACGTTTAAATAAAATATAGTGTTACTAGTTAATTCAAAACCAAAAATAAAATAACTTGTACGTACAAGTAAGATTCCCTATCTTTACAGACAGCTAAACTCTTTTTGGGATTAATCCGCTATTTTTAAACTTGGAAAAAGCAATCAACAGAAGAGAATTCATTCAGAAAACGAGTTTCGGCGCTGCTGGTATGCTTTTCCTGCCAGATAAGGAATAGGGAATTCGTGAAATAAACTTTCCAATGGTAATAATCGTAATATAATATTCTATGAAAATCGCAATGCTGGGGTCAGGTTTTATTGCCCGTTTTTATGCCGAATCGCTACACGCACAACGCCGTAAAGACCATGTCATCATGGTTTATTCAAGAAATGAGGACAACGCCAAACGCTTTGCCAATGATTATGGTCTTCCCCATTATAGCACGTCTATGGAAGAGGCCATCGAACATCCTGATGTCGATGTGGTCTTGATATCCCTTCCCAACCATTTACATGAAGCGGCAGTTTTGGCCTGTGCAAAAGCGAAAAAACATGTGATTTGCACAAAACCCTTGGGACGTACCGCCGAAGAAGCAAAACGAATGCTCGATGCCGTGGAAGAAGCGGGAATTTTCGGTGGTTATTTGGAAGACCTTTGTTATACCCCAAAATTCCTGAAGTCGATGGAGAGCGTCAAACGGGGCGATATTGGCAGGGTACTTTGGGCTAAATCCCGTGAAGCGCATCCCGGTCCGCATAGCGACTGGTTTTGGGACAAGGAAAAATCGGGTGGTGGGGCCATTATCGATTTAGGCTGCCATTGTGTAGAAATCAGCCGGAATTTTATCGGGAAAAATATAAAACCCATCGAGGTGATGTGCTGGGCCGATACTCAAGTTCACCCCATCGATGCGGAAGATCATGCCATAGGATTGGTGAAATATGCCAACGGTGCCATCGGCCAGTTCGAGGTTAGTTGGACGTTCAGGGGCGGAATGGACCTTCGCGACGAGGTCATGGGCACCGAAGGAACAATCTGGGTCAATAGCTTTTTGCGTACCGGCTTTGAAATGTTCACGACAGGAAAAGGCGGCGATGGTTATGTAGCCGAAAAAGCGGAATCCAGTTCGGGTTGGTTATTTCCAGTGGGGGATGAAGCCCATGAACTTGGGTACCCGCATATGTTCACCGACATGTTCTCGGCCATCGAGGAAAATAGACAACCGTTGGAGTCTTTCTACGACGGCTATGTGGTCAATACCATTTTAGACGCCGCCTTTAAATCGGCGGAAAGCAAACTATGGGAACCTGTAGTACTGGAAGACTGGCGCGGAGATACACCGGAAGACATCGAAAGAAAATGGGAATCGTATGACGACGACCATTACGTAATCAAGGAGGAAATACTGCCAAACGGTGACGTTACGGTCATATTAAAACATAAAGAAACCGGGGAAGTCTCCCAAAAAGTGACTCTGGCTTAGGGAATGGAGCCTTCAATCAGGGCGATAAACCTTGGGCAACCCAAAAACTATGAATTTTAAAAATACTACATACATCATCATGGGCGGTACTACCGGTATGGGTCTCGCCGCAGCTTTGGCCTTGAAAAGGAATGGAGCCAATGTACTCATAATTGGTAGAAACCCAGAAAGCTGTAAAAAAGCAAAAGAGGAATTAGGACAGAATGCCTTGGCCTTATCTGGTGATGCTACCGATGCCAATACTATGAAAAAGGCTGTTCAAATGGCACATGCAACTTTCGGCACAATCACGGGACTCTTTCATGTAGCTGGCGGGAGTGGTCGCAGATGGGGAGACGGCCCATTGCATGAAATCACATTGGAGGGTTGGAACAAGACCATGGAACTGAACCTAACGTCTGTGATGCTTTCGAACCAAGCCATGGTCAACTATTTTTTGGAACAAAAAACCTCGGGAATCATTTTGAATATGGGATCTGTCTTGGGCTACTCTCCTTCACCAAAGTATTTTACGACCCATGCTTATGCAGCAGCTAAATCGGCAATTATTGGTTTCTCCAAATCCATAGCGGCCTATTATGCAGTGCACAGTATTCGTGTTAACGTTATTGCACCCAGCCTATTCATTACACCAATGGCGAAACGGGCGACAGAGGATGATGAAATCCTTGCCTTCCTAAAGACAAAACAACCTCTGGATGGAGGCCGTCCTGGAGCATCTGAAGATATTAATAATGCAGTAATGATGTTCTTGCATCCAGATTCCAAATTCATAACTGGTCAAGTTTTGGCGGTCGACGGAGGATGGACACTAAGCGAAGGGCAGTACTAATCTAGAAGCGGAAATGGACACATATTACTTGGGTATTGACATCGGTGGAACCAAAATTAAAACCGTCGTTCTGAACGAACAGGGAATTATTCTGGAGCAGAACGAGGTGTTGACCGAAGACGCATCCCCGGAAAAAGAGCTCTGGAAGAAAAAAATAATTACGATAATTAAAGAGAAGCACGAACAGTACGCCAATTCAAATTCCAAAACCTTAAAATGTGGCATTTCCGCCCCTGGGCTAGTCGATTCAAAAAATAAAATGACTTTACATATGCCCGAACGGTTGCGGGGCATCGAAAATTTTGATTGGTCTTCAGAACTTCAAAGAAATATTAACGTCATTAACGACGGACACTCGGCCTGTTTGGCTGAATATGAGTCTTTTTACCGTTCCAAAGGAATCCAGCATCTCGTAATGCTAACATTGGGTACCGGAGTCGGTGGTGGAATTATAATAAACGGACAATTGTATCAGGGCAATCTACAACGCGCCGGACACGTAGGTCATATGACGGTTGATTTAAATGGCGCACCTACCATGACCAATATGCCCGGAAGTTTGGAGTATGCCATAGGGAACTTTTCCGTTTTCGAAAGAACGGAAGGGAAGTTTAATACTGTTCGTGAACTGGTCAATGCTTATGAAGGAGAAGACCCAAAAGCCAAAGCTTGGTGGTTGGAATCCGTTAAAAAGTTGGCGGTTGGCTTGTCTTCCCTAACAAATATACTTTCCCCGGAACTTATTGTTTTGGGTGGAGGAATTTCTGCTGGAGCTGGCAGCTCTCTTTTCGAACCTTTGAAAATATTTATGTCCGATTATGAATGGCGGCCCGGGGGATATCGAACCAAAATCATGAGAGCAAAATTGGGAGGATATGCCGGTGCGATAGGTGCGGCATTCTTCGCAAAAACAACAAACCATTAAAACATTTACATGAGTGTTACAAATCAGTATTTAGAAAAAGGAAAAGAAATTATTTCCATAATAGATAGGCAGGAAGCCATAATACAAGAAGTGGCGCAACTATTTGCCAAATCTATCTTAGATGGTCGCATGGTGCATCTTTTCGGGTCAGGGCATAGTCGGATGATGGTCGAAGAAATGTGGCCGAGGTATGGTTCTTTTCCTGGATTCAATCCAATTGTAGAGCTATCGCTTTCATTCCACAATTTAGTAGTAGGTGCGAATGGGCAACGACAGGCGATGTTCTTGGAAAATGTTTCAGGACTTGCGTCACGTATTCTTCGTAATTTTGATACTAGTCCGCAGGATACCGCTTTGATTATTTCCTCCAGCGGATGTAATGTTGTTCCTATTGAAATGGCAGAAGAATTCCAAAAACGAAAAGTCAAAGTCGTTGCCTTAGTAAGTAGTTTGCACTTGGAAGGAAGTACTTCCAAAAAAATCGATGGCAAAAAACTTATTGATTTCGCGGATTATGTTTTGGATACAGGAGCACCTTTAGGTGATGCCATGATTTACTTGGATGGTCTGGATTCTCCAGTTGCCCCAGGCTCAACGTTGGGCGGGGTACTTCTCATCAATTGCTTAAAGGCCGAGATCGCTAAAATTCTGCATGAAAACGGAAAATCCCCTAAAGTGTTAAGCAGCGGTAAAATCGTGGGCGAGCAAAGAGCAGTACATCTGTTCGAATCGGCTTATGATGAACATGCCCACTTAATGGCCAAATTGTATGAAAACGTAGGGCCTTAAAACTAACAATATGAATTTCACTTCAACGATTGCAAAAACATTTCAGACCGACATTCTTGTTATTGGCAGTGGTAGCGCGGGATCCACGGCCGCAATTGCCGCATCTCAGGGCAAACACAAAGTGACCCTTGTTGAACGATACGGATTTCCGGGTGGGACTTCAACACAGATGTTAGATACCTTCTACGGCTTTTTCACGCCCTCTGAAACGCCCCGTAAAATTGTCGGTGGCATTCCAGATAGAATAGTTGACGAACTCAATAAATCGGGAGATATCTTTCTTCGTCCTAATACCTATGGTGCTGGTACGGGAGTCAATTACAATCCTGAAAAGCTCAAACAGGTTTGGGACAAGCTTTTACTGGAAAGCGGTGTTGACCTTTTTTATCATTCCACATTAGTCGGAGTGGAAAATGTCGGAGAATCTTCTAGCTGTATCTTTTTCCACAAGGGAATCGGGTTTTTTTCGATTACGGCAAAACGTATCATCGATGCATCAGGAGATGCCGACTATTGCCATTGGGCAGATATCCCATATGAAAAGGCCGGTGAAAAAGAACCCGCCCAGAGTATGACCACCACCTTTAGAATGTCAAACGTTGAACACGGTGAATTCGAAGCTGCTGGAGGTAAAAAAATGCTGAAGGCAAAAATGGCCGATGCCTATGAAAAAGGCACACATCCCCTTTCCAGAAAGGAAGGTTCTGCCCATGAAATGTGTCAACCTAAATGTATTTCTACGGTCGCCGTAAAAGTGGTGGATCTAGATCCACTTGATGTCGAAGGGATTACTAAAGCCGAAATCGAAGGGCGCCGACAGTCCTTTATCTTCGAGGATTTCTTTAGGGATGAAGTACCGGGTTATCAAAACGCAAAGATTATCGGTCTGTCCCATCAAATCGGGGTTCGCGAGACCAGAAGGGTTTACGGGCATTATCGCCTCACCAAAGAAGACTGCATGTTGGCCAAGACTTTTGACGACCAAATATTTTTATGTGGCGCACCTATAGAAGACCATCGTAAATCTGACGATGGCCGTTCGGAAACCTATTGGCAATATGTACCGAATGGAGGCACCTACGGTGTTCCCTATGGTACTATTGTGCCTATGGAAAGTATGAACACCTGGGTGGTAGGCCGTTGTTTTTCGGCCACCCATGATGCACATGCCTCTTGCCGTTCCATGGCACAGACCATGAGCATGGGGCAAGCCGCCGGACTTGCGGCCATTCTTTCTTTGGATTCGGATTTGGATGCTAAAAACATCGATGTAAAACAATTGCAAGATTCACTATTGCAACTCGGGGCAATTTTAGAAATGCCCGATAAAGTTGCGGATACCACCCGTAATGGATGGGAAAATAATTAAGCTTATGTCGAATAAATTTTTCAGAACAGTTTTAGGAGACAAACCCAGCTCCGAAATGGGATTGACGTATTCCCATGAGCACATTGTAATCGATGATTGCTATGTGACCGCAAAGCATCCCGAGTTTTTGTTGAACGATGTCGAGAAGATTTCCGAAGAGCTGCGTAATTTTTATAACATAGGCGGAAGAACCGTCGTCGACACCATGCCAGCCAATTCAGGGCGAAATGCCTTAAAACTGGCCGAAGTAAGCCAAAAAAGTAATGTGAATATTATTGTTCCCACAGGAATCCATTTGGAAATTTATTATCCAGATAACCATTGGAGGTATCACATTTCCGAAGATGAACTCACCCAGCTTTTCATTGCCGATATCGAGGATGGTATTGACCAATTCGACTATTCAGGCCCATTCGTGAAACGTACACCACATAAAGCCGGACTTATAAAACTGGCCACAGGAAACGACCCTTTTTCAAAACACCACGAATTGATTTTCAGAGCCGTGGTCAATGCCCATTTAGAAACGGGCGTACCCATTCTGACCCACACCAATTTCGGACGGCAAGCGCTGGAACAAGCTCGCCTTTTCGAAAAATTGGGGGCGAACCTAGAGCATGTTGTGCTCTCCCATGTAGACCGGGCAAAAGATGCGGATTACAATCGTGCCGTTCTCGATGTCGGGGTTCGTGTAGAATATGATAGTGCCTTTCGATGGGCGTTGAAAGACGAGCCGAATTATACATTGGCACTAATTGAAGAACTACTGCCAGAATATCCCGACCAAATTACCTTGGGTATGGATATGGCAAAAAACGCCTATTGGAAAAGCTATGGGGGTGACCCAGGATTGAATTATCTCATAGAAACGATTCCGGATTTTCTAAAGTCGAAGGGGTTGAACGAATACTATCAGAAGTTGTTTTTTGATAATCCCAAAAGGCTGTATTCGTTTTTTGAAGCCTCCAAAAAATTATAAAAAATAACTATTTCGAATAGGATATTCAGTTGTGTTGCAGTATAAATCGCCATAAAGAACAAGTCCAGGCTTACTGGTTTGAAACCGTACTGAAATGTGTAAAATAGGCGTTCCGATTTTTATCCCAAGGTTTTTGGCAACATCTTTAGCGGCCGGTATTGATTTCAGCTCTTGTTCGGCCCCCATTATCTCTATCAGATATTTTTGACTTAATGTCTTAAAAAAAGAACCCTCTATAAACGCTTTTGATTTAATCGGCTCCAACGCATTCATGGCGTACCAATTATTCTCCAAGACAACGGGCTTCCCATTTATATATCTGACCCGCTGAAAATAAATACATTTTGAACTTTTTTCCTTCTCTGTCAATGAAAAGGGAATTGAAACATTCCATTCCTGTATGGCAGGCTCTTTGGTAACTACTGTTTTGACTTCGTAATCAGTTGAGCCCGAGAACCCTTTTACCGTTAAAAGTCCCAAAGACTTTTGCCTTTCCAAAACCTTGCTCCCCTTGCCCTGTTCTTTTTCAATGAAACCTTCCTTTATGAGTTCATCGAGCGCTTTTCTTACGGTGGTTCTTGTGGTATTGAATTGGTTACAAAAATCGTGTTCAGAGGGCAGGTAGCTACCAACAGGGTATTTACCAGTTTGTATCCTCTTCTTTATATATTCTAGAATCTGTTGGTATTTTTTAACTTTCTTCAATAATAGCTTTTAACCCATTTAGGGGTAATATACATCATAATGCAAACTTTTACCAAACCTCTGATGATAAAGACAAAAGATGGCCAAGTGTTTTATGGTTTTCTACTATCTGAAGGAGAGACAATAGTTCTAAAAGATCTCATAGGCAAAAAAATCGTGATAGCACCTGAAAAAATTGAGCTGAAATTACACTAAAAGGACTGGACAGGGTATTGTTTATTTACAACATGGTTCAACCAAGCCATAATCTCCTGAGTATGAAGTTTGTAATCAATAATTTCTTCTGGGATTCTCTTTTGCTCGGATAATCCAAGGGCGTATTTCCTGGCTTCATCGATGGAATCAAAGGAACCATTGTCCACCAAATTTTTTGATAAAAACGAAATGATCAACGCCATAATGGAGGTTTTAAATTCCGGATGGTATTGAACCCCAAAGAATGATCCTTTTTTGTAGTTAAAGGTCATTGCCTGTACTTTTGAATGCTCATTATAAGCTAGCACCATGGCATTTTTTGGTGTTTTCGCCACTTCATCATAGTGAATACATAGTGCTTGGTAATTATCATTTCTATCCTTAAATAAGGGACTGTCCTTTCCAGCATCGGTCAACAATATTGGCTTGGATATTCCTATTTCCAATTGATTTTTACTTTTATCCACTTTACCACCAGCCACAACCGTAGCAACTTGCGTACCCCAACAACTACCATATAATGGTGTGCCACTATCAAAAATTGTTTCCGCAAAATCCAATTGCCTTGTAACTGAAGGAACGTCATCTAAAACGCTCAAAGAGCTGCCCGACCATAAAATACCGTCATACTCTTTTAATTGGGTTACAGTGGGTAATTCTTTTGTACTATCTGCCGGAAAAACAGATTCTGTTTTGGCATAAGGAACCAGAAAGTGTAACATTTCCTCAAAAAGTAAGTGGTACGGTATTATTCCGAATGCTTCCCTAAGGCTTCTTGTCTCCTTGTTATTTCCTTCTACAATTAAAAGTTTCATTTATAAACTGTTTAATTCTCCCGTTACCGCTGCTCTAAATAACCTTTCCAAATCTTTTGCATTTACAGGTTTTGCATTGGTGGGTGTTGAGGGATCTTTATAAGCCATTTCCCCAATTTTAGTGGCATTATCTTCGTTAACACCTATTTCTTTAAGGGTATTGGGTATGTTCAACAGTTTTCTAAGCGTTTTCACGTATTGTATTATCCCATCTGTACCATGGCTTTCCAACGCTAAAACTTTAGATAAATAAACCATTTTCTTCTCAATGGCAGATTTATTTTGTTTCAGGGCATAGGGTAAAATGATGGCGTTTAACAAACCATGCTGCTTGTTGTAAATTGCTCCCAACTGGTGGGCTATTGAATGTACTGAACCCAAACCTTTCTGAAATGCGGTAGCTCCCATAGAGGCGGCAACCAACATTTGACCACGAGCCTCAATATTTTTTCCATCTTTAAAAGCTATGGGAAGATATTCCGCTATTAACCGAATGGCTTCTATGGCAATGCCCTCAGCCATTGGATGATAACCAGGAGCACAATAGGCTTCCATGGAATGTACCATAGCATCGACTCCTGTCCAAGCGGTAATGCTAGGCGGTAGCCCAACTGTCAATTCGGGATCTGATATTACAATACCAGGTAGTATTTTAGGGTGGAATATTATTTTTTTGGTATGTAATTTTTCGTCTAAGATTACAGATGCCCTACCTACTTCTGATCCAGTACCCGCTGTGGTAGGTATTGCAATAATAGGTGCAATGCCATCAAGACTGGCGTTGGTCCAATTGTCCCCCACGTCTTCAAAATCCCACAAAGAACGAGTTTGTCCTGACATGAATGCAATGGTTTTGGCAGCGTCAATCGCTGAACCACCACCGAAAGCTATGACTCCATCATGCTTATGCTTATTGAAATGGACTACCCCATCCAACACATTTTTTTCAGTGGGGTTACCTTGGACATTACTATATATGCTGTACTCTATTCCTTCTTGCCTTAATACCTGAACAGATCTTTCTACGATATCCAAGTTTACTAATCCTTCATCTGTAACAAATAGAGGCCTATTAATACCCAATTTTTTGCATGCGACTGATAAATCATTGATTCTACCTGTTCCAAACCAAATCATGGTAGGGAAATTCCAATTCGTTTTTGTTAATCCCATAAACACTTCTAACTTTTATACTTCAAAAAATATGACTACCAAATCTTTTACTGATTGTTACCTTCTAAAGTGAAATGATTTGACCTTTGTCAAATGGTCATATCCGAATTTTGATAAAGTAACCCCTCTTCCAGAATTTTTCATACCCGTCCATGCTAGTGCCGGGTCCAAATAATCACAGCGATTCATAAAAACTGTTCCGGTTTCAATTCTTTGCCCCAGAACCGCTGCCTTTTCAACATCTGTAGTCCATATGGAAGCTGTTAAGCCATACTGTGAATCATTCATCATTGTTATTGCCTCATCATCATTCTTTACTTTCATGATTCCTACAACTGGCCCAAAGCTTTCTTCGGTCATTACATCCATTGTGTGGTTAACATCTACCAAAACATGCGGTGAAAGATAAGGGCTATCCTTTTTTGAAGCGGTAAATAAAGATTCGTCAATTAATGATCTTGCACCACTTTTAATAGCACTACTAATTTGATTTCGTACGTAATTGGCGGCCTTTGTTTTAACCATTGGGCCTAAATTAATACCTGATTCCAACGGATTACCCAACTTATATTTTTTTGTGATTGAGACAAATCCGTCAATAAATGTATCATACAAAGACTCATGCACATAAATTCTTTCAATACCACAGCACGATTGACCACTATTAAAAAATGATCCATCCGCTAAATTTTCAATACTCCGATCTAGATCAGCATCCGCTCGAACATATGCAGGGTCTTTTCCTCCCAATTCCAATCCGCAAGGAATAAACTTATTGTTTAAGGAACTTTGAACTGCAATACCTCCCTGAACGGATCCCGTAAAACAAACGCCATCAATATTGGGGTTACCGATAAACTCAGCTGTGTTCTTATGGCTCAAATGCAAAATTTGAAAAACCCCTTCGGGTAATCCTGCTTTTTTTGCTGCTTGTGCATATTGCTCTGCCACCAAAGGCGTTTGAAATGAATGTTTTAAAATAACCACGTTTCCTGACATTAAAGCTGGAATAATGGCATTGACAGAAGTTAAAAATGGATAGTTCCAAGGGCTCAAAACACTTATAATTCCAAGTGGAACGCGTTCAACCCATCTTTTGCTTACTACCCCATCTTCAACTTCATAGGATTTTAAGGATTCTTCTGCAATTGCGATCATATAATTGGCGCGATCGGCAAAACCTCCAATTTCACCGGGAGATTGACTCAAAGGCCTTCCCATCTGCCAAGTAATTTCCTTGGCAATATCCGCCTTGTTATCTTCTATGTACTTTACAAATTGCGTTATATATTTCCCCCGTTCCCCAATGGATAGATTAGACCAATCAGGTAGGACATTCTTGGCCGTGGCTATCGCATTTTTGACATCCTGAGAACTGTGCTCTGCTATGGAGCAGTAGACTGATCCGTCTATAGGTGAAATAGTGTCTCTCATATTTTATATAATTTCAAAATACCTATTTAATTGCCAGTCGGTTATTGCTCTTCGCTGTTGTTGATCTTCCCACTCACGGGTATAGGCATAATGATCTACAAAAACATCTCCAAACAAGTCACGTGCTGCATTCGAATTTTTGAATAATTCGGCTGCATGTGTCAAGGTTCTAGGTAATTGAAGATCTTCAGGAAAATCCACTTCATAGGCACTACCTGTAACAGCTTCCAAAGGTTCTATCTTATTTTCAATACCCCAAATTCCAGAGCCTAAAGCTGCTGCCATTGCTAAATGGGGGTTAATATCAGCGGCAGAAACTCGATATTCCACACGTTGGGATTTGGCTGTCCCCGGTATTGCCCTTAGCGCACAAGTTCGGTTATCAATACCCCATGATGCCGCTGTTGGTGCCCAAAATCCGGGAATGAGTCTTGTATAGCTATTACAGGTAGAGGCTATCATTGCCAATACCTCTGCCATCAATTTTTGCTGACCCCCAATAAACCATCGCATAACATCAGACATGTTTTCCGCCTTGTCTTTATCGTAAAAGGCCGATGCCCCATCCTTTTGCTGTAAAGAAATATGGATGTGACCAGACTGGCCGGGGTAATTTGGTGACCACTTAGCCATAAAACTAGCCATCATATTATGCTGCTGGGCCCATACTTTCATGAAGGTTTTGAACAATACACCATTATCAGCTGCCCTTAGAGCCTCTGAATGCTCAATGGCACCTTCCAAAACACCTGGGCCTGTTTCAGTATGTAATCCCTCCAATGGCATCCCCATTTCCTCAGCAAGTTGCATAATTTCATGATATAGATGAGCGTGGGTAGAATTTCGTAAAATAGAATAGCCAAAATTACCTGGTGTAATCGGGTCCAAATTATGAAAGTTTTTGGCCCTTGCTGTTTTGGGCGTCTCATCGAAAAGAAAAAATTCAAACTCACAAGCAGCAGTGGCCGTATATCCCAAACCATCCAATCGTTCCAAGGTTTTCTTTAGAATAGACCGTGGACAAACTGTAGCCGCCTCACTTTCCGAAAAATCTGCTAGAAAAATGATAGACTTGTGATCCTCTGTTGGCAATATACGCAAGGTAGATGCATCAATGTTCGCTTTGGTATCCGTAAATCCGTCGCGCCATCCTGTAAATGAATCCTTATTATACAAAACATCATCTGAGTCCCAACCAAAAATCACATTACAAAACCCTAAACCCTTGTCCAATGCCGATAAAAATTTGCTAGCGTTGACATATTTACCGCGAAGTACACCATCAATATCTACAACGGCCAATTTTATGTTTTTTATTTGATGGTCCTTAATGTATTTCTTGACCTCAACAGCGGTCATCTTTTCATCTTTATTTTCCATGTGGCTCATGATTTATTTTTTGGCGCATTCATTATTCATACCAAAGACATCATTCGAATGTCCTGTCCTATTATCAAATATACCCCAGTAACACCCATTTTGAAAGTTAAATATTTATTCTTCCTATTGGTTCGGTTGATGTTCCAAAGCGAATTCCTCCTCAGGAGAAAGTATTAAACGATGTCGACCTTTTACCGCAAAGTATATCAAACCTATGATCAAGTATGCAATGGCAATAAATACCGCAGTTCTATACGACTTGTCCTGAAGTTGATAATAAATTATAGCGCAAGCCAGTACTATCGTAACCCAAGCCCCTGGATTTCCAAAGGGACTTTTGTAGGGGCGGTCCAAATTCGGTCTCTTTTTTCGTAATAGGATAAACGAAGCACTTTGCAAAATATAGGAAAGCATCGCACTAAAAACAGCGATATTCAAAAGAGCGCCACCCACAAATACTTCACTTTCCTCACCTGCCAAATAACGGGTTACCAAGAGGACAACAAATCCTATGACCGTACCCAATATCAAGGCAGTGTAAGGTGTTTTCCTTTTACTGTGTGTTAAGGACAGGAATATGGGAAAATAGCCCGCTCTTGATAAGGAATATATTTGTCTGCCAAAGGCAAAGATAATCGTATGAAAAGAGGCCATTAGGCCTATCGAGGCGACCAAAGCCAAAAGTTTGGCTATGTTATCACCGAACAATACCTTAAAACCATCCAATAAGGGTTCCCCAGATTGAGAAAGTGCAAATGACCCCAATGGAATCGAGGCATTCAACCATAGAATTAAAAAGGCCGATATAATCAAGGTTATCATACCATAAGTCAAACCCTTTGGCATATCTCTTTTTGGGTCTACAGATTCCTCAGCGGCCAAAGGCAATTGCTCAATGGCCAAGAACAGCCAAACGGCAAAAGGCATGGCCTTTAGTGCCCCTGACAATCCGAAGGGAAATAGTTCTCCACCACCACCATCTAAATGTTCGGCCTCTCCATTGTCCCCAGCTTTGATATCCAAAGCAAACTGGCTAAAATCCACACTTCCAATGGAAGATATCCAGTAAACAATCAAACAAGCCAATGCCAATAAGGTTAGTGTAACCGTGAATTTAAAAGAAATTTCCACGCCAACTATATTTAAGAGCGTAAATACAGTGTAGAATCCAAACCACCATAAAGGCAGCATATCTGCTGAGGTTTCAAATATTCCTGCCATATAATGGCTCAAGAAAAAGACAATTACTGCTGGCGTCAAAATAAATTCCAAGTTTTCAACCAGACCGGTAAAAAATCCACCCCAAGGGCCCATAGCCGATCTGGCAAATGAATAGGCCCCGCCTGTATGTGGTAGAGCTGGTGACATCTCAGCAACGCTCTGGGTCAACCCAATATACATGATGGCCACAATGACAGTTGCTAGGAACATACCGCCCCAACCACCTGAGGCCAAGCCCAAATTCCATCCAGAAAAATGACCGGATATCACGGCACCGACACCTAAGGCCCATAAGGACCAAACTCCGGCATGACGTTTTAATTCCCTGGATTCAAAATAGGATTGATCCATTTTTTTATACTTCACACCATCTGCCATTTACTTTTTATTTTGGTTTGTTTTTGAATTTCATAATAGTTATGATTCTAAAATAAAACCAACAGCTCAAAAAAGCTTTACAAATTCGAGAATCCTCAGATGTACTTTAATGCCCTGTCTCTATTTTGTTGAGAAAATTCCAATATTGGACCAATCACTCCAATTCAGGTTTTGGTCTCTATATCGTACTCGCCAATAATAGGTTTTATTTGGTTTTAACCTGTTGGTTTTCTCATCGCTCAGGTCATCATATTTTTGCCTATTTTCCTTATAATACCAATTTTCAAGTTGTTACCAACTATCGGAATCAGGTGAATCTAAAAATTTTGATTTTATGAAATTTTTAGTTCTTTTAGCATTGACTCGGGAAAAAAAAGGCTGTTGAATCTTTTGATATAAGAAGACAAACCGCCTAACGATTTTTTCGCAACACTATACGCAACTCTTTTTCAAGGGTCTGTACGGCTATTGCACCGCTCATTTCCCCACGAAGGACTCGGTTGAATGTTCGGGATATTCGGGGGGCCATTTGCTGATAAAAAGGCGTAATGGGACGAACACGGGCATTTTCAAGGATTTCCTTGCCTTGGCGGATAGAGGGCATGGCTCCAAGAATTTCCTGATCGTCATACAAGGATTTATAGGTGGGCAGAAATCCGCCATTCAATGCCATATATTTTTGTTGTTCGGGAGCGGTCATAAAGCGAATAAATTTCCAAGCGGCTTGCTGCTTTTCTTCCGTGGTATACGCATTGATCATGAGGTTCCATCCCCCTTGGCAACTATACGATTTATTAGAAGAAGATGAGGTAGGAATTGGTGCTATACCCACCTGATCGGGACTAATTTTTGACAATTCGGGATTATCCAAATTGCCATAGGCGAAGGGCCAATTTCTCATGAACACGGCGTTACCCCCTGCAAAAGCCTCCCAGCTTTCCAATTCCCGAAATTCCGAGACTACTTTGGGAACAACCCCTGTACCGATCATAGTCCTGACTTCATCCAGACCCTTGGCCGCATTGGTGCTGTTTACGGTGATTACATTGGGGTCTATTACCCGTTGGCCAAAAGAACCGGCCACAGAAATGTTTCCGGTCAAAACTCTTCCCCCTGCATTCCATATATATTCAAGGGCATTGGCAACTCCTCCTTCGTAATCGGCACCCTGAAAAACATAGCCATGTTGGGTCCCCGAATCGGCCATGACCTTTTTGGTCATTTCACTGAGTTCGGACCATGTTTTGGGAGGCGAATTAAATCCGCTCTTTGCCAGCAGATCGCGGCGGTAATACAACATCCCGATATCTGTGTACCAAGGAACACCCCACATTCTGTAATTGTAATAGGTAGATTTTAAGGTGTTGGTCAAAAAATCCTCTGGTGTATAATCGCGGTAAAACCCTTTGGTGAGTTCTGCTATATATTCTTTACTCGAGAATTCGGCGGTCCAGGGTACATCTGCACTAAATACATCGATCTCCCCAGATTCCACATTAAAATTGGATACCAGTTGTCGGTGCATGGTATCAGATTCCCTGGCCAAGGTTTTCCAGACCACCCGGATTTTCCCCTTATACCTAACATTGAACTTGTCGATTACTGCCTGGATTGTCCCCGAATCATCGGAACCATGACCAAAAGTAAGCACAATCGTGCCACTTTGTGCAGGGAAAGTGCCTGCAGAAAGTAGCGTTGATCCGGCTACTCCAGCTCCAGCAAGTGCTATAAATTTTCTTCGTTTCATTTTATAAAATCAAAGCAACAGCTTCTGTTTTTTATGTTTCTTACTACTATTTTACTCCTCCATTTTGGGTCTTACCAAAACCATCCTACAATAACAGCGGTGATAATAAA
>RCNC010000717.1_pt1 | contig 21577 bp, 20 predicted proteins | sample 2041301 | NCBI WGS metagenome assembly RCNC01 (sample SAMN09708231, study PRJNA481090) | Marine sediment metagenome, whole genome shotgun sequencing project. | biome: marine sediment; feature: ocean; material: sediment; isolation source: Sewage treatment plant 13A marine sediment (STP13A) ...
CGCCGAAAACGGCATGGCTGGTTGGCTTTGCTTTGCTTGAGAGAGCACATTACCTGCTGGTAGCAAGGTACGACGTGTTTGGAAATGTTGGCCATCAAATGCTGACCCGTCTGTACATGGATTTTCTGCGGATGGAGGGTGAAACAGCTTTCCTGATGATGCTACCGCAGAACGCACGCGATCGTGAACGTGCGTATTGGTATCGCGAAGCGGACAAGAAGGTCATGCAGTACATGACGCTGCCACGTTTTGAGAGCCGCATGGTTCCGGCGATCGAGTATAAGACCAACGATGAAAAAACTGAGCTATTCGGGTTGCTGCGGGAACGGCTCAAACCGGTCTTGCCAACCACGCATGACCTGGACTCTCTTGCGAATGCCTCCATTGGCGATACGCTTGCCCCGCTGGAAAACCTTAAAGGACAATCAGTGACGCTGTTGCCGCAGATAGCGTTCGTCGAAATCCGTGGCCAGTCGGATAATAGCTATGTTTCACTGGTTCGCAATAACGCACATCTGAATATCACTTCCATGTTTGGTGAGAAAAAATCCCGTGCTCCCCAAGAGGACACGCTGACGGTGGTGCCGGGTTTCCTTGGCACCTACCCAAACGTTTTCCTGACTGTTAATGAATCTGACCTGGAGCAATTCGTTGGTCTGGTCTCCACGATGCGCAGCGAGGACGACTACTCAAGCTTGCTGGACAACTTCGGAGTACGACGGACCAGTGCGGAATTCTGGAAACAGGGCGATGCTTTCCACGCGGCATATCAACAGGACGCGCCGGTCGAGTACGGGCTTTTTGACTTTAGCCGACTCGAGAATCGCTAAGACTCCTGGGTCAGCTGAATGCTGTAGTATCACTCTCGGACTGTTCTGAAGGGCTCTTGATCGAATCATTTTATGGTGACCTTTCCTTGTCCGGCCATACGTTTTCAAACGATTTGCTCCGCAACCGCGGTTGCATGGTTGGAGTGACTATTAAAGGTAAACTGGCCCTTGACCCGGTTAGCCTGGATTTGAGCGGTAGTGTGATCCCTCTTGCCAAATCCGGGACTCATCGCTTGTATGTGGACTGTGAAGTGTTCCCTGATGTTGAGAATACCGAGTGTCTCTGATTTGAGAGCTCGTAGAGTGGGTAACTCGTTACCCACGTTTAACCACCCACAAGCGACAATGCTTCAGTCACCACGTGGGTAACAAGTTGCCCACCCTACTGTGCTAAAAGCCCTCACGACTCAGTGAGGGTTTTTGGCTTATAATGCCCTCCATTCGATAGCGGCTTCCGGCAAACACACCCATGCTACAACTCAAGCAAATTGAACTACGCCGTGGTACCAAGCTGCTGTTTGAAAACGCCAGCTTGCAGGCCCATGCCGGTCAGCGCATGGGGATTATTGGCATAAATGGCAGTGGTAAAAGCTCCCTGTTTTCCATGGTCCTCGGGTCTCTGGAAGCAGATTCAGGTGAGCTGCAACTCAACCCCAAAGATGTCATCGCACATGTAGCCCAGGAAAGCCCACATTCCGACAGGTCTGCACTGGATTTTGTCCAGGATGGTGATCATGGTTTGCGCCAACTCCAGGCCAGTATCAATGAGTTGGAAGCACTGGACGATCATGATGATCGACTGCATGGCCTGTATGAGCAAATGGATAACATCGACGGTTTTACGGCCGAGACGCGAGCTGCGAGGTTGCTACATGGCCTGGGTTTCGAGGCCGAAGCTGTACAAAAACCTGTGAATGAATTTTCCGGTGGCTGGCGCATGCGTCTGAACCTCGCCCAGGCACTGATGTGCCGCTCGGACATCCTGTTGCTGGATGAACCCACCAACCACCTCGACCTACCCACTATCGTCTGGCTCGAACGCTGGTTGAAATCCTATACGGGTATTTTGCTGCTTATATCACATGACCGGGATTTCCTCGATGGTCTGTGCACACATGTCGCGCACATCGAACAGGAGACCATAAAAACCTATACCGGTAATTACAGCCAGTTCGAGGCCGTTCGCGCAGAACAGCTTGCATTGCAGCAGGTGATGTACACCAAGCAACAAAAAGAAATCAAACACATGGAAAGCTTTGTAGATCGGTTCCGTTACAAGGCGACCAAGGCAAAGCAGGCTCAAAGCCGACTAAAAATGCTTGAACGCATGGTGCAGATTGCACCTGCGCACGTTGATTCCCATTTTCAATTCGAATTCAAGAAACCCGAAAAACAGCCGCAACAATTGATGCAACTGGAGGATGCAACGGTGGGTTACGGACAGGCCGTCATCGTCAATGAAATTCGCCTGAGACTGGGTGAAGGAGACCGGATCGGTCTGCTGGGGTCCAACGGCGCCGGCAAATCTACACTGGTCAAAACGCTTGTGGATGGCAGCACCCTGCTCGCTGGTGAGAGAACCGTCAATAAACACACGCATATTGGCTATTTCGCACAACAACAACTGGAGTTGTTGCGCATGGATTGCAGTCCGTTATGGCACCTTCAACGCGAAGACCCGGAGGCGAGAGAGCAGGAACTTCGCAACCACCTGGGTCGCTTCGGGTTTCAGGGTGATCGGATCAGCGACCCCGTCGCACCTTTCTCAGGGGGGGAAAAAGCGCGTCTGGTGCTTGCCCTGCTGGTATTGCAGAAACCCAACCTGTTATTGCTCGACGAACCCACCAACCACCTTGATCTTGATATGCGCCACGCACTTGGTGTTGCCTTGATGGAATACAGCGGCGCGTTGCTGGTGATCTCGCATGATCGCCACCTTTTGCGAAGTGTCTGTGATGATCTGTACATTGTTCATAACGGCAAGTTGCACGAATTCAGACAATCACTGGATGACTATCCCAACTGGCTCAAGGCACAGGATGAAGAAGCCGCAGATCAATTTTCAACTACGCCCAGGCCTGCACGAGTCCCCAGCAAAAAGCAAAACCGCCAGGATGAAGCCAAACGACGTCAATTGTTAAAACCTCACATGGACAGGGTCAGAAAAATTGACAGGCAGATGAATCAACAACGAACCGATTTGGCCGGACTGGAGAAGATCCTGACCGACGAAACACTTTATACCGATTCGAGTCGCCAGGAAGAAATGACCGGGCTGTTGCAACAACAGGCCGGTTTAAAATCCTCGCTTGAAACATTCGAATGGGAATGGCTGGAGGCAAGCGAAAAGCTGGAGGAAGCTGAAAAGGAATTATAGATTTATGCTCTGCTACACACTCCCCTGAATACTGCTCTACAATACAGCCTGGCACCTTATTCATTCCCGATGGAACAGGCAGTATAAAACATGATCATGGAACCCTCCCCGACTCTAAAACCACTACTCGAAAAAGTCCGAAATTATATTGACGAGGCCGTCATTCCGCTGGAACAGGAATATATCGACGAGATCAACAATACAGGCCGATGGCAACAGTCACCACGCCAAAAGGTAATTCTCGATCAATTGAAGCGAGGTGCCAGAGACCAGGGTCTGTGGAACTTTTTCCTGACCGAAGGTGAACATTGTAGCGGTTTGAGTACGGTCGATTACGCATTTATCGCCGAGGAAACCGGTCACAGCCTGCTGGCTGCCGAGGCCTTCAACTGCAGTGCGCCGGATACCGGCAATATGGAGGTGCTGGCAAAGTATGGCAGCGAAGCTCAAAAAGCCCGCTGGCTTACGCCCCTGTTGAATGGCGAGATCCGCTCGGCTTACGCCATGACAGAACCGGGTGAAGCCTCCTCGGATGCCACCAATATTTCCATGACGGCAGAATTGGTTGAGGGCCAATGGCGTATCAATGGTGAAAAGACCTATATTTCAGGTGCCGGTGATGAGCGCTGCGCAATTCTCATCTGCATGGTTAAAACCGATCCGGATGCAGCGCGTCATCAACAACACTCGCAAATCCTGGTACCCATGGATGTAGCAGGTGTGGAAGTCGTACGTCCGATGGAAGTATTCCGCCAGGATGGCGCACCGCACGGCCATATGCACATGAAATTCACCGATGTCCGTGTTCCGGAAGACAACATTATTGCCGGTCGTGGTCGTGGTTTTGAGGTTGCCCAGGGAAGACTGGGACCGGGTCGTATCCACCACGTCATGCGCGCCATCGGTATGGCCGAAAAAGCCTTAAGGCTGATGTGTGAACGTTCGCTTTCGCGTGTTGCTTTTGGCAGGCCACTGGCCAAGCTCGGTGGCAACTATGACCGCATAGCAGATGCGCGAATACAAATTGATATGGCCAGGTTATTGACCCTGCAAACAGCGCATGTCATCGATACCCAGGGCGTGCAACAGGCACAGGTGTGGATTTCCAAAATCAAGGCAACTGTACCGCTAATTGCACTTAAAATTATCGATGACGCCATCCAGATGCATGGGGCTGCTGGATTGTCACAGGACTTCCCATTGGCTGAGATGTATATGAATGCCCGCACACTGCGCCTGGCTGACGGCCCGGATGAAGTTCATCGCATGGTGGTTGCACGTCACGAACTGAGAAGGACAAGAACTTAAACAGGGTATGGGTTAGTTACGAATCAAGCCTCGGCAATGCTCACCAATTTGCTGGACGAGCTTGCCGAATATTGCAAACCGCTGATCCTGTGTTTGACCGTGAAAATACCGGTAGTAGATCTGTTGCAAAATCACCGTGTTGCGCCAGTAGCCATAGACCTCGTAGAAGGTGAAATCAGAAGTATCGACGCCGGTTTTCTCCTGGTAAAAAGCCAGGATCTCCTTGCGACTTAACATACCGGGCGCGCTCGAGGGTTGCATGATCAGATTTTGCAGGTAGTGAGGATCATCTGCCTGTGTCCAGTAGGCCAGCGCATTGCCGAGATCCATCAGGGGATCACCCAAAGCACAAATTTCCCAGTCAAGAACCGCCAGGATGTTGCAGGGGTCGTCTTTATCCAGGATGACATTATCGATACGAAAATCACCATGCAAAACTGAATGACGACCGCTCTCAGAAGGCAGGTTTTCGACCAGCCAGTTGCGCACATCCGCGAACTCACTTACATCGGGCGTGATGGCCCGTTCATAGCGCCCATTCCAACCCAGCACCTGGCGCTCGGCATAGCCCTGGGGTTTACCGAAATCACCTAGACCCGCAGCACCATAATCCACCTGGTGCAGTTCGATCAGCTTTTCCCAGAAGCTGATGCAAAACCGACGGGTATCTTCGGCTGTGAATTGCCATTGTGGGGGAATAGTCTTATTGATGACCTGTCCTTCTACCTGCCGCATCACGTAAAACTCAGACCCGATGATGTTTTCATCATTACTGTAATAGAGTGTATCCGGCACGGACGGATACACTGGCTTGAGCGAGTTCATGATCCGGTACTCACGAATCATGCTGTGCGCCGACTTGGCCTTGGTGCCAAATGGGGGACGCCTGATCACCAGGTTTTCATTTCCGTATTCAAGACGATACGTCAAATTAGAGGCACCGCCTTGAAACTGACTGACCTCAGGTTTTCCCTCGAGACCTGGCAGAACGGTCTTCAAATGTTGGTCCAGGGCATCCCAGTTCAGCTCTTCACCTTCCCGTACGGGTTTGGTGGTGTTATTGGCAATATTTTTTGTCATATTTGTATGCTAACAATTGTACAAGGTGGCGTAAAATATAAGCTATGAAAAACAATGATCCCTTACATATACTTTTAACCAATGACGACGGTCACCAGGCACCTGGCATCCGGGCATTGCAGCGTGTTTTAAAGCAAGCGGGTCACCGCGTCAGCATGGTGGCACCAAGTACAGAGCAAAGTGCTACCAGCATGGGGGTGACCAGTCGCCGAAACCTCACGCTGGAACAACTCGAAAGCGATAGCTGGCACCTTGACGGTCAACCGGTCGATACGGTTCTTGTGGCACTGCGTCATCTGTTAAAAGACAAGCCGCCAGACCTGGTGCTTTCCGGTATTAATTTCGGCCCCAATGTTGGAACTGCGCTATATATGTCAGGGACCATTGGTGCCGCTATCATGGCTTCGCTCAATGGTGTACCAGCCATTGCTGTCTCTGCCGGGATGCGATTTGACGAAGTTGGAACAGAATTTCCCAGTACCCATGACGTACTGGAGCCAGCAGCAGAGTTTGTTTGCTCGGTGCTTGACTCGCTGCAATCATCAGTTGGAAACAATGGCCGTTTGTTGCCAAAACAAGTGCTACTCAACATCAATTACCCGGCACTACCAAGGGATCAGATCAAGGGTGTGCTGCATCCGGAAATATCCGCCGGGCATATCATCGATTTGGCTTACCACCGTTGCGATGAAACCGGTCACGTCGTTCCCCGCTTTTACCCGGGTGTCGACCCGGCGGAACCCCAAAAGGAAGATGGCGATGTGCGGGCACATCTTGAAGGGTATATAACGATATCTGCCGTCAAGCCACGCTGGAATCCGCCGGCAAAGCAGGCAAGAAAATTACGTAAGAGACTAAATGGATTGGTCAAGTAGGGTGGGTAACTTGTTACCCACGTTGTCCGAGATGACCCCGTGCGTAATAACACCGCACCCTACAAAATTCCGTTACAACCTCGTGCGTAATGAATTACGCACCCTACGAGACATTCCGTTCCCGCGCGTAATAACACCATACAATATGTGATTTCAATTGCCGAGGTATTTGAGCCTCGTGGGTAACAAGTTACCCACCCTACGAGAAATTCCGTTCCGACCCCGTTTGTAATAAATTACGCGCCATACAGCCCATCAACAATCCCAACAACGATTGAACGAATCGGGGCGAGATCATCTTCCAGTATCTGTCGTGCGCCGCTGCCCTCATCCAGAATCAGAACTGTCTCACCCTGGCCCGCACCGATGGCATCCATCGCAATAAGGTAACCACCCGTGGGTTTTCCATCCTGATCCAGTCGCTCGGCGAGGAGTAGCTTTTTACCGTCTACAACAGAGTGATGGATGGTCGAAACGACACTGCCAGTAATGCGTGCAAGAATCATTTGTCCAGTTCCTCCGGCGTATAGTTCCGTACCTCATCAACCAGGCCAACAATGGCGTCGTCGACTGGAACGAACGACGGGTCCAGCGTCAATGCAGCCTCGCGACTGGCCACCCAGTAGATTATCTGACCAGGGCCCGCCATACGGGTGCCATCAGCGCAAACCAGTGGCTCGCCGTCTGCCTGGCCCTCGCGGTCAAGTGGCTGAACCCACAACAATGGAGTGGCGTAAAGCTCGTCTACCAACATTGCAGGAACCACGGTTCCTATTACGCGTCCCAGGAGCATGCAACCTCCGCTGGATATTCGGCCCCGGCGGGCTCAAAGACAGGACACTGACCAAAGCGTGTACCCTGATCAAGCAACGAACGTAAGCCCGTATCGAGTCGTGGTAAAAGTGTGCTGGCGAGAAGCTGGTCACCGGCCCGTTCGGAGCATATCTCAAGCGCAATTTCGACATCGTGCAAATCGCCGCTCAATAATGCCAGCGCGTTGCCGCCCAGATCGTCACCCAGACGAACCTCAGAGAGCATCACAGGAGTACTCTTGATAGCAAAATCAACGGCAGCCAACAGCGCGGGCGAAGAGCGTGTTTCCACTACCGCCAATGCGTCACCTACCAGGTCTTTTCGCGTACCAAGCACCGCATCATGCAGAGATGGATGGACATCGCCGAGGAATACGCTACCACTCAGGCTGCGCTCGTTTTCGCCCAGCTCTACGCCGGCCGAATAAGCCTCTTCAGTGCTGGCCACACTGCCACCAATAAGGATCAGGAATCGACCCGGGTGAATGGTTCCACAGCGCAATAAGGCGATAGGCGAGCGCTTCACCATCATGTCGCTCGCTAATATGCCGACGGCAATGGTATTGAATTCCAGCAGTGCCAGGGCCCCATGTCTTGTTTTATTCTGCACCCTGCGCCTCAAACGATACGAAAGTGATCGACAAGGACGCAACGCCGCAAACGGCTGAAGGCGACCGGTCCGGTCAGACCCTCACCAGTCGGGCTGGCAATGGTGAAACTGGTGTGACCTTCCCCTCCTTCGCCGAGACCGGCGAAAAACGGTCCATTCTTTGTAAAAATGCTGGTATTAATTGTACGGGCCATGCGGCTGAGTGCGTCGATGTCTCGTGAGTACATACCGGCCGAGTGCCCGAATCCATGCTCGGCTTCCCTGGCCAGTTCAATAGCACCTTCGACATCGGGAACCGAAGTCACCGGCAGCACCGGCATCATTTGCTCGGTCCAGATCAGTGGATGGCCGTTTGGCACACGAGCAACCAGAAGTGGCGGATCACCTGCGCATGAGATACCGGCCCGTTTCAGGATTTGACTGGCATTTTTGCCGATAAGATCCTTTTCAACCACCGCGCGCTGCCGAGGCCCACGCTGTTCATGGAAAATTGCCTGCTCTACTCTATGAAGTTCGCCTTCAGTGAGTAAGTAAGCACCCTGCCTTTTCATTTGTTGCAGCAATTCCCCGACGATGCTTTCGACGGCGATGACTTCCTTTTCGTCCACGCACACGATGTTGTTATCAAAAGACGCACCTGCAATGATGCTGCGGGCGGCGTGTTCAAGGTCTGCTGTTGTATCCACGACCACCGGTGGGTTACCGGGGCCGGCGCAGATAGCGCGTTTACCGCTGGTCATGGCCTGGCGTACCACACCGCTACCACCGGTTACGGCAAGCAGACGGACACCTTCGTGACCCATCAGTGCCTGTGCGGATTCGATGCTCGGCTCAGCCACGGTGGTAACCAGGTTGGCCGGTCCACCACCACGTATAATGGCCCGATGTAACAGGCGAACATTGGCCATGGAACACTCGCGGGCGTTCGGGTGTACATTGAATACAATACTATTACCAGCTGAGAGCATGGCAATCGTGTTGCAGATAATCGTAGACGTTGGATTGGTCGTTGGTGTGATAGCACCGATGACACCGTAAGGTGCATACTCGGTCAAAGTGAGGCCATTATCTCCGGTGACAGCATGCGGTGTGAGCACCTCTGTACCGGATGTCTTGCGTGCGACCAGGCGGTTTTTGATCACCTTGTGTTCAAATCGACCCAATCCGGTTTCGCTATGTGCGTGACGTGCAAGCTCTTCGGCGTGCTCGGTCATCGACTCCCGAATGGAGGCGATGATCTTCTGTCGTCCTTCCAGAGACATACCATCCAGTTCACGGTAGGCATTTCCCGCCGCCTTGACAGCGTCATCCACCGTGGCGAAAACACCTTCGCCTAGCACACCGCCAGAAACGATAGCTGGCGCACTGCGTGGCGCGCTGCCTGTCACGGCAGTGTTTGTATTTGCAGACCTTGGAGCAGAGAGACGTTCGGCCAGGCGTGTGGCAATGATATCCACCTGCTTGTCGCTGAGAGAACTGGCGTTGCCGCCTGGACGGCTCATGCGTCAGTCTCCCCCTTACGGTATTTCTCGTCGCCTTCTATTTCCCAGCTGTCAACAATCGCCATGACGACTGCGTCAACCGGTTTCTGGTCGGTGCGCTCTGTTTGGCGGGCGGAAGAACCGCTCGCGAAAAGAACCATCTCACCGACCCCGGCACCAACGGCATCTACCGCCACTACCGATCCGCCTGCAGGCTTGTTATCGTGCCCCCAGAGACCCAGCATCAGGAACCTGAGCCCGACAAGCTTGGGATCTTTTTCGGTGGCAACGACGGTACCGAGGACTTTTGCAAGTTTCACGGCAGCATCCCTCCTGCAATCACTATGTCTCTGAAGTTTCGGGACTGCGGCCCAACGGGATCGCCATGTCGACACCGTTATGAGGACGTGCAATCACATGTACGGCAACAACGTCACCAACACGTGCACCGGCAGTGCGTCCAGCATCACAAGCCGCCCTGACTGCTGCGACGTCACCTCGTACAACTGCAGTGATGTAACCACCACCTGTTTTTTCATAACTGACAAGTTCGACCTTGGCAGCTTTGACCATTGCGTCGGCTGCTTCCACCATCGCCGGAAAACTCCGGCATTCGATCATTCCTAGTGCTTCTGACATTATCTTGCTCCTCACTATTCGGGCCATTAAGCCCGGGTTAATCTATGTGACTAAAACCTGTGTATTACCTTTTTGTCTTCTTACCCGTAACCGCCTCAATTGCCAGCGTTGCCGCTTTATGAGCCTCCACAACGTCCCTCTCTTCACCACCGATGTAGACACGTCCGAAACTACCGACAGCACGTACATCGAGAATATTGATATCCGCTGCCTTTTCGGCCTCATTAGCTGCCAGCGCAGCATAAGCCGCAGGCTCTACTTCGAGCACAAACAGAGTTTGCCCTGCCAGGATCATGTTTCCATAACGGAAACGGTTGATCAGCATGGTCTGTGTGTCTTCGAGGTGACGAATCACCTGGTTGGCAACCACCCGTGGTTTATGACGATCCTTTTCTTCCAGACCCAGGTAATCGAGAATCGCCTGTCCGGCCTGCCTTACATCGGCCTGGCTTTCGGAATGCAACTCGAGCATACCGTAATGCCGTTCAACGATCTGCATTCCGGCCGTGACATCCGTTGACTTGAGCGCAACGTCTAAAATCTCGTTAATTGCCATACCAGGGGCAATTTCTACGAATAGGCTCGCCTGCCCTACTTTTGGCAGGTAACCCTTTGAAATTGTTGCCTGGTAGGAGGCAAATTGGGGCTGCAACGAATCAAGAAATACGTAAGCTCTCAAATCGACCATGTTTAATACTCCTCTAAGCGCTAACGCTTGTTGATTTTGCTTCTCGCACGATACCAATACTGGCGCTGACACCCAAACGGGTAGCGCCGGCCTCAATCATGGCCATGGCATCACTATAGGAACTGATTCCACCGGAGGCCTTGACCTCCATGCCTGCACCACGCACGACGGATGCCATGAGTGCTACATCGCTGACGGTGGCACCGCCGGTCGAGAAACCAGTAGATGTCTTGACGAAATGGGCGCGTGCCTTTTTGGCGAGTTCCGAGGCCCGCCGCTTCTCTTCATCTGTTAAAAGTGCTGTTTCCAGGATCACCTTGCATACTGCATTGCCATCGACACAATCCTCGACCACGGACTTTATATCACGAAGCACAAGTGCATCGTTGCCACTCTTAAGTGCGCCAACGTTGATGACCATGTCGATTTCGCGGGCGCCATTACGTATGGCACGGCGGGCTTCCATGGCCTTGATCTCGGGTTCATTGGCACCGAGTGGGAAACCAACAACCGTGCAGGTAAGAACCTCACTACCCCTTAACAGGCTGGCTGCCAGTGATACCCAGGTCGGGTTGATACACACTGACCGGAAATTAAACTCAAGAGCTTCGGCACAAAGCTTGCGTACTTGTTCCTCTGTTGCGTTGGGCTTAAGTATGGTGTGATCGATGTAACGTGCCAGGTCACCGGGAATGTTTCCAGGCTGCTCTGCCGGAGCCACGCAGGTCAAACCTGTAGCACCCAGTTTTACAAACTCACGTGCCGCTTCGGGGTTGTCGCTAACGGACTCACCGGCGGGTTCGGCACTCGACATCGGCCCGATAATCTGATGTAACCTGTTGACAACCCTTTCAATATCCTGATCGGACAGGTCCAGATTGCCACTTTCTTCGGTGAACATAGCAACACGATTCAAATGGCGGGTCTCGGTACAATCAGTCGTCAGCCAGGTGTCAACCAATTGCTCTGCGAGTCCGGTACCCACCTGGCCTGCGCCCAGTGTCAGTACGTTGGCATCGTTGTGCTCGCGGCTATGGCGTGCAGTTAACAGATTATTGGCAACCGCCGCACGCACACCGGGTACTTTATTGGCAACCATGCAAGAACCGATGCCGGCACCGTCGATAATGATTCCGACATCTGCTCTACCCTGTCCTACGGCTTCTGCGGCCGCACGGGCAAAGACGGGATAATCTACAGCTTTGCGAGATGAAGTGCCAAAATCCTCCACCTGGTGTCCATTCTTGCGTAAATGGGCTACCAACACGGCTTTCAGGTCAAAACCACCATGATCGGCACCAATTGCGATTCTTTTAGGAGCTGTCACGTCCATACCGCCGAATCATCTGGTCTTTTTGCGCGCTGAACAAGTCGATTGGGACTTGTATCCGCGTCAAGAATCTTTTGTAACTTCATAATGTGTAGTTGAAGACGCTCTCGTCCCAATTCAGAGATACGAAATTCGGTTAAAGTGCGTCGACCTTTCATGATTTTGTTGATTTCAATGTAACCAGCTTCATCCAATTTGCGTGTTTGTGCATGTAAATTGCCATCTGACAGGCTGGTGGCAGCTTTTAACGCGGAAAAGGAGACTGGTTCGCCCGGAATGAGCGCCGCAAGGATGCCTAGTCGGCATGGAGCACTGATCATTTTGTCAAAAACATATTTCATATTGGTTTTAACTCTATTTTGCAAAGTATCTGTTATGAAACATGTCAATGTCAAGAGTTATCTGGAGTAAAACGGAGACTGTCGGTGTAGTTTGCTTTATTTCAGAAAGCTTTTGGCATTGAAGGTTGACGCATCATGCGGGCTTTAGAGTGTGTGTAGTCCAAGTACTTGTGTTTACAAAGGTTCAAGAGCAACAAAAAAGGGAGGCCGTGCAGAAAACGATATCGGTAAGGTGTTCCGAGACTCGCCGTAAATACGTCCTTGTAGGCTCGGGCGCGACATCCTTGTCGCTCACGGTCTCAGAACACCTTACCGACACCGTTTTTGATCCACTAATGTCGTTTTATTGCACCATGGTAACTCAGTATTTGCCCATCAAGAGCCGTTTTGTGGCAAAATACGCGCTGTTTTCAATCACTGTTTGACTAATCGTAATGACCAACATATTTCGGGTGGGACTACTGGTTTCACCCTTCCTCTTATTGCTCTCACAAAACACCCTCCTGGCGGATGATGACACCGGTGAGGATATGTATGAGAACGATATTCAGGAACATGTGCAGGTTACCGCGACGCGCACCAATAAACGTGACATTGATATTGCTGCTGCTGTAACCGCAATTGATGAGGAATCGATTCTTGAACTCGCTCCTGATGTAATTGCCGAGATGTTGCGTGGTCAACCCGGTGCCTTTTTCCAGCAGACCACACCCGGACAGGGAATACCGATCATACGAGGGCTCAAGGGGTCACAGGTATTGCATATGGTCGATGGTATGCGTTTGAACAATGCCTTTTTCCGCAATGCCCCCAATCAATACCTTGGACTGGTAGATTCATTTGCGACCCAACGGATAGAACTGGTACGTGGCTCCCAGGGTTCACTTTATGGGGCCGATGCGATGGGTGGTGTGCTTAATATTCTCACCCATGAACCCAACTATGATGATACTGAATGGCAACAGGAAGGCCGTCTCTACGGAAGCTATGACAGTGTAGATAAAGGCTGGATTATCAGTGCCCGCACACAGGGTGGCAAGCAGGGCTGGGGCTTTGCGGGTGGTGCGAGCTACCAGGATCACTCTGACCGCACTTCCGGAAGTGGTGAGAAGCTGAGTCCTTCCGCATATAAATCAAAGGCAGCTGATCTTAAGTTTGTAGTGGATACCAGTGAACGGTCCAGCCTGATGTTATCTGCGCAGGTCATGGAGCAACCATCGACGCCACGATATGATGAACTGGCACCTGGTTTTGGCCAGGAAGTGCCCTCTTCCGAGCAATTCCTTTTTGAACCAAACCGACGCAGCTTTGTTCATGCCCGTTTCCGTCTCGATGGACAAGCCGCATGGTTTGATCAATTTGAGGCCCATGTTGCACGGCAAGTTATCACTGACGACAGGTTGACGCAGGAGTATGGCAACCCGGAAATTGTCACTGAACACAACAGCAGCACATTGGATGGTGTAACCCTGCAGTTTAATTCGAGCCTGGCTTCCGGTATTCAGTTGGTATGGGGTGCGGAATACTACACCGATACAGTTGACAGCAGCAGGTTCGTGCAACTTGAAGATACAACTTCACAAATTGAAGTACATAGCCGCTTTCCGGATGGTTCCTCCATGGATAGCGCGGCAATCTATCTTTCCGGTGAGTGGTTAAGCACTGAAAACTTCGATTTGAATGCGGGTTTGCGTTACAGCTGGTTCGATATCAGTTTGCCAGCCGATGAAAGCCACGATGGCGTACTTCTAACGCCTTCCGACCTCACCGGTGACGTCCATGCCGTATATGCTCTGAGCCCGGAGCTCAAATTGGTGGGGAATTTTGGCCGGGGGTTCCGTCCACCGAACATTTTCGACCTGGCCACTCTTGGTCCCCGCCCAGGCAATCGTTTCAACGTGGCCAACACCGATCTGGATCCAGAATCAGTCTGGAGTTATGACCTTGGTATAAAAATGGAGACCGACAGTGTGGAAATGGAGGTATTCGCGTTTTACCTCGATTATTCCAACAAAATCACTTCGGTGTACACCGGCGAGACCACTGAAGATGGTCGTGATGTGGTACAAAGTGAAAATCGCAACAAAGTTAATATCTATGGTCTTGAAGCCGGTGTTTACTGGGCTGCAATGGAAGACTTACGTATTTTTGCTATAGCCAATTACACCCGTGGTGAAGAACAAGGTGAACAAGGCCCTGGCTTTCCTGCCGACCGTATCCCTCCGCTGAATGGAAAGCTGGGGCTGGAGTATTTCCTCAACGGTGATTGGCGTCTGGAGCCCTACCTTCTATTTGCCAGCCGCCAGGATCGGTTAAGTCCCCGGGATGTAAGAGATCCACGTATCAATCCAACCGGCACCTCCGGTTGGGGCACCTTCAATGTGTTGCTGGATTGGCAGGCGACCACCTCAATACAACTGGGATTAAGACTGGAAAACCTGTTCGATAAACCATACCGGGAGCACGCTTCCGGAATTGATGCCCCTGGTCGCAATATCGGGCTCTGGGTGAACTACAGTTTCCCTTAATGGTTTGTCAATGAAACACCTTCCCGCCCGTATTGGATTCTGGCTTTTTCTCCCGGTTTCTGCCGTACAGGGCTTATGGCTGCGCAAAACAGCCACACGTCTGCCGGAAGCATCGGGTGACAGAACGGGTGTCTGCGGCCAGGGCACGCCAAAGTACCTGTTGGCCATGGGTGACTCCATTATCGCCGGGGTCGGTACCGGCACCACTGACCGATCTTTGCCGGTACAGTTCGCTCAAGCCCTGGCAGAAATCCGATGCTGCAGTGTGCAATGGCAACTGGAAGGCAAAAATGGCGCCGACATATCACATTTGCGCCAACAGATCAGGTGTCTGGATCAAGACCAGAAAGTAGACGTGATACTGATTTCAATCGGCGTCAATAATGTGACCGGGCTTAGCAGTACCCGGGAGTGGCGAACTCAGTTCAGGGCTCTGGTGGTGGATTTAATAATAAAATGGCCAAAGGCCCGGGTCATCTTTACAGGCTTGCCACCGATGGGAAGGTTTCCATTACCACCTCAGCCACTGCGATTCACCATGGGACTACGTGCAGCATCATTCGACAGGATTGCTGCAGAGGTTGTTTCACATCATTCCAATATGCTGCATATCCCAACCGATATTGACCCTGTAGAACAGGAATTTTGCGAAGACGGTTTCCATCCATCTGCGGAATCTTGCGCTTACTGGGCAAAGGAGCTTGCACAAAGATTTGAAGCTGATAACTTAGACTCCTGAAACTCAGTCAAGGGGTCGAAATGAGCATTAATATACTAAGCTGCATGGCTATAGCACGGACGATACTTGACGGGTTCGACAAGCATTATTTTATATTCAGGAGATTCGGCAACGAGGCCAGTTTCTGTTTTGAACATGCCGACTGGTCACGTGCTGGAGAAGGCAGAAAGGAACGTATCCTCGGTTATGAAGAACGTGTCTCCGAGACCGTCAATGCCCTGAACAGGCAATTTCCGGAAGCGGGTGAGAGTTCACAGATGTGGCCTGATGTCAAAGCGGCATATATCACACTACTGTTGAACCACCTGCAGGTCGAATGCGCTGAAACATTCTATAATTCAGTGGTTTGCAGGGTTCTGCATAGAGATTATTATAGCAATCACAACATTTTCTGGCGTCCGAGTCTAAGTACCGAGCACCTTCACGGATCAAGCCCTACCTACCGCAGTTACTATCCACCTACCCAGGGCCTGCGTCGCTGTCTGCTTCAAACCGTGAGCGGATTTGATCTCAGCAATACCTTCCAAAATCTCCGTCGTGACATACGCCGTCTGGAAACCGCTATCCTGGAGCATCGACGCAAGGGCTGGAAACAACAACCCAACTACCAGATACAGGTGCTGGGCTCCTTATTCTTTCGTAGCAAAGCGGCCTATATTGTCTGCCGAATCATCAATGGCGACCACGTACAGGCGCTGGTCATTCCGCTTCTTCTTGACCCTGAGCGGCATGTCTACGTGGATACAGCCCTGTTACGCCGCAAGGATGTCACCATCGTCTTCAGTTTTTCACGTGCCTACTTTATGGTCGACATGGAAGTGCCATCGGCCTATGTCAGGTTTCTGATATCCATCATGCCCGGAAAATCACCCGTGGATCTGTACGCAATGCTGGGCTTGCAGAAACAGGCCAAAACCTTGTTTTACCGGGAAATGCTCTATCACCTGAGTCACTCACAGGATAATTTCCAGATAGCACCCGGTATTCGCGGTATGGTCATGCTGGTATTTACCCTGCCCTCTTTCCAGTTTGTATTCAAACTCATCAAGGACCGTTTCGATCCACCCAAAACCTCTTCCCGCGAGGAAGTTCGTCAAAAGTACCAGTTGGTCAAATATCATGACAGGGTGGGCAGACTGGCGGATACACTTGAGTATTCAAATGTGGCCATTTCTCTGGATCGTATTGACCCGGAATTGCTCGGCGAACTGCGTGAGAAAGCGGCCGATTCAATTGAAGAAGTGGACGATAAACTGGTCATTAAACATATTTATATTGAACGACGTATGGAACCGTTGGACCAGTATTTAAGCCAGGCTTCACCATCCAAACGGCGTCGTGCTATCCGGGACTTCGGTCAGTCCATCCGCGACATGGTTGGTACCAATATCTTCCCGGGTGACATGCTCAAGAAGAATTTTGGTGTGACCCGAAGCGAACGTGTGGTGTTTTATGACTATGACGAGATCTGTTACATCACGGATTGCAACTTCCGTCGTATTCCGCCGGCGCGCAGCTACGAAGACGAGATTTCGGACACACCCTGGTACTCCATCGGACAAAATGATGTATTCCCCGAGTCCTTTGCACCGTTTTTCTTCACCAATTACAAGGACCTGACCGAGTTCAAGAAAAACCACGAGGAGTTGTTAAGTCCCGAATGGTGGAAGAGCATGAAAGACACCATACTCGACGGCGATCTGCCCGACGTTTTCCCCTACCCGGTCAAGCGCCGTTTTTCGATCCGTTTTGGAAATCATCGAGACGCATGACAAAATTCAAAACAAACACCAACGGAAATTCTTGTCATGGCTATGTTTAGTTTCAAAAACCTTCTTATTCAGCGTGGAATAACACCAGAAGAACGACGCGGTGTGCTCGAGGATCTGTTCGTATTCGGCAAGGACAACCAGAAACCCTACCTGGTTCGGATGAGCATCCTGCTAATCCTCTCCACCATTATAGCGTCCGCTGGATTGTTGTCCGACTCGGCTGCCGTGGTGATTGGTGCGATGCTGGTCGCACCTTTGATGAACCCGGTCATGGCAGCAGCAGGGTCAGTCGTCATGGGTTGGTCACACAGGTTCTACGCTTCTTTATGGCTGGTATTTCTGATGGGCGTGGTCGCATTGTCGCTTTCGGCATTGATTGCGGCGCTCTCACCCGAACTCATATTCATACCAGAGCAGGTACAGGCGCGTACCCGTCCAACCTACTATGATCTGCTGATTGCGCTGGCTGCAGGTTCCGCAGGTGCCTATACCATTGCACGTAAGGAAAGCGGTGCAATCCCCGGTGTGGCAGTGGCCGTTGCCTTGCTACCACCGTTGGCTTCTGCTGGAATTCTGCTGACCACCGGTGAGTTCGAACTGGCGACACGTGCCATCGTGCTGTTTCTTACCAACCTGGTGGCGATGATACTGGTCGGTGCGCTGACTTTTATGGCCGTAGGAGTTTCCCCGCCTACTGCGCGTAAGAAAACCGCCATGTTTGTCAGAGCACAAATCGGCCTGTTTATTGTGCTTACACTCGCCATTTCGGTACCGCTGTGGTTTTACAGCGAAAAAGTATTGTTCAACGCCCATTACCAGGCCGCAAAATCCGAGATCCTGCAAAGCTGGCTAAGGGAAAACAAGCTGGAGCTTGTCGATGTGGATATTTTTCGAGAGACCCAAACCCTGACACTCAGCCTGGTCGGTCCGAACCAGCCCACCAATGTCCACAAGCTGTTTAAGCAACTCACTGACGCGCATGATATGGAGAATTTCACCATCGAATATGACTGGACCCAAAAAGTAAGCGGAGTCTGGCCGCAACGTGGTACATCGATAAGTGAAATTGCTGAAGAAGCCGGGATTAAGGTAGACGCACTAACGAGCCGTCACTGGGTTTGGCGCGGCACACAATACGACAGTGACAACACCGCTCTCGCCAGGAATAGTGAAAGATACACGCTGGTTTTTGAAAATAACGACAAATTTCGCTTGTTGGCAGACTGCGGCACACTCAAGGGCACCTACACCTTTAGCGGACGCTCGCTGGATATCGAAATGAACCGCAACTGGTTTTCGGGCTGTCGCAAGGACAAGGTCCTGAAAATATTCCTTGAGGATCTGGTTAGATCTCAGACGGCATTTCTTGAGGACAACACCTTGCAAATTGCCCTCGCCGGTAGCGAGGGCATCATGTATTTCACACAGGACTAAACTGATCTAGGCGAGTGCCAAAGCCTGCTCGAGGTCCGCGATAATATCCTCGATATCTTCGATACCGATGCACAGACGTATCATGTCCGGTGTCACACCCGCAGCGACCAGTTCCTCGCCGGCTAACTGGCGATGTGTGGTTGATGCCGGATGGGCGGCCAGTGATTTAACGTCACCAATATTCACCAGGCGTAAGAACATTTGCAGGCCATCATAAAACTTAACGGCTGCTTCATAGCCCCCCTTGATACCAAAAGTCAGCAAGGCGGATGGTTTGCCGTTGGTGTATTTTTGAGCCAATTCATAATAAGGTGATTCCGGTAAACCAGCGAAGTTAACCCAGTCGACCTTTTCGTGGTCTTTCAGATAGTTGGCCACTACCAGTGCATTGTCACAATGACGCTCCATACGCAGTGGCAAGGTCTGCATTCCCTGGAGAATCAGGAAGGCATTCATGGGGCTCAAAGCCGAGCCGGTATTACGCAAAGGCACCGTGCGGGCACGTGCTATGTAGGCGGCCTCACCCATCGCCTCAGTGTAGACAACACCATGATAGGAGGCTTCGGGTTCATTTAACATATGGAACTTTTCGGGGTATTTATCCCATGGAAAATGTCCACCATCAACAATCACACCACCCAGCGAATTACCATGACCACCCATGTACTTGGTCAAAGAGTTGACAACAATATCTGCGCCGTACTTGATCGGCTTGATCAACGCCGGTGTCGCTACGGTGTTGTCGACGATCAACGGAACACCGTGCGCGTGTGCCATATTGGCCAAGGCCTCGATATCCACGATATTGCCCGCCGGATTACCGATGGATTCACAGAAAATAGCCGTGGTCTTCTCATCGATCAAACCTTCCATGGCTTCGACGCTGTCATCGGCGGCAAAGCGCACATCAATTCCCTGGCGTGGCAACATATGTTTGAACAATGTGTAACTGCCACCGTATAGCATCGGAACCGAGATGATATTGTTGCCTTTCTCCGCTATATTCAGCACTGCGTAGTTAATCGCAGCACTTCCCGCACTCACGCATAAAGCCGCAATACCGCCCTCCAATTGGGCACAACGTTGCTCCAGCACATCGGTGGTGGGGTTCATAATACGTGTGTAAATATTACCGGGCACAGCAAGATCAAACAGGTCCGCTCCATGTTGGGCATTATCAAATTCATAAGCAACAGTCTGGTAAACAGGCACCGCTGTCGACTTGGTGGTAGGGTCGGATTTAAAACCCGCATGGATAGCAAGTGTCTGATCTTTCATATTTTATTCCTTTAGTTAAGTGTTGTTATTTTTTAACGCCAAGTGGATCATCCGGATCAACATTTTTCATAAACTGTTGTTTGCGATCAAGATTGGTCACCCGATATACGAGACCGAGCCAGTTATTTACCACTGCTTTGGCGGTATCGCCCCAGGTATTGTCCAGCATCGGCTCGAGTTGTTCTTCCAATAGAGCGGGTAAAGACTGGCCCTCGGCTTGTGACTGGTTTGCAGCCTCGAGAAATTTCCCGGCGATCATTTCCGCATCAGCAGAAAAATAAGATTCCGGAAAAGGCGGTGGTGTCTGTAATTCTCCGACCAGGTAACGTCCTACTTCGCGTTTGTATTCTTTTAACAGGCTGTTCCTGTCGTACTCAGGGTGGCCCTGAAAATAGATCATACGGAACTGGTCGGGACTGACCGCCATATGAACACCACCTTCCACACTTTCTGCCAAAACCGTGAGACCAGCCTGTTCCAATTGTTGCCGGCTAATTTCGTTGTGACGCGAATGCGGAACATCAAAACGTGTATTGATGTCTCTTAGCAACGGGTGCCCTGGACTGGAGATTTTGTGGCTGTAAACACCCCAGCGTTTGCCTGGCAACGGCTGACGTTCAATCCCATGCAAGTACTTGAGCAAAGCGTGCGTTGCCAGGCAGGAACACAGCGTCGAAGCGACATTCTGATCGGCCCAGCGCACCACTTCCATCAGGGGTTCCCAAAATGGTTCCTGTTTGAGGTCGGGGTTGGCGACATTTGCACCAGTGATAATCAGCGCGTCCAGACCCTGTGCCTGCAAATCTTCGAATTTACAGTAGTACTGCTCAATGTAATCCAGCGTCTTCTCGCTACGTAGTAAACCTGGCAGTGAGAACGGATATACATAAAACTGTGCAATACGATTACAGTTACCCACCAGGCGGATAAACTGCCGCTCGGTGGCCTCCAACGCAGCATCCGGCATCATATTCAGAAAACCAATATGCAGTTCACGAATATCCTGATGTACTGCGCGATTAAGTGGCAGAACTTCATGGCCTTGCTCACGCAGGCGGGAAAAGGTGGGTAATTTGAGATGTTCGACAAGAGGCATGCTTAGAGTGTAGCTCCGAATCCGGAAAATAACCGGCTGATCGTATTTGCAGAGTAAAGATTTATACCTGCCCAAAAAACAAAACCCCGGTATAAAACCGGGGTTTTATTAGAAAACGCTAAATCAGGCACTGGCTATAGATTTGCCTTTCGAGCCGAGATCTTCACAGGCTTCCTGTAAACGGTCAACAATACCCTGCTCACCAAGACGCAAATAACCTCTTGGATCATAGAACTTCTTGTAGGGCGTGCCATCATCCGGATCAATCTGGAACTCAAAAGCACGGGCATTCTCCGCTACAAATTTACCAACTGGCTCGGAGAAAGCAAACTGCGTGTCGGTATCGATGTTCATTTTGA
>RCNC010000718.1_pt1 | contig 21576 bp, 20 predicted proteins | sample 2041301 | NCBI WGS metagenome assembly RCNC01 (sample SAMN09708231, study PRJNA481090) | Marine sediment metagenome, whole genome shotgun sequencing project. | biome: marine sediment; feature: ocean; material: sediment; isolation source: Sewage treatment plant 13A marine sediment (STP13A) ...
CAGAGCAAAAAAAATCGCCCCGATCCCTCGGGGCGACATTTGGTTGAAATAAATCAACCAAAATCAACTAACCAAACCTTATTTTAAATATTTTTATTGCGTTTTGAGTCTTTCATTTAACTTCTAAACGCTTACGTTTCTAATTTGTTGTTCGCTTATAAAAAGAATTTTTATCCTTGCTATTGTGTTTTTTACACGCCCTTTTATTAACGCAGAAATTCCTTTTTTTAAACCTTCCTATCTTCAACTTTAAAGATGCAAAAATAAACACACTTTATTTTAAAATGTCATAAGCTAATGTTAAAATATTAGCCCTCCCGCACCTTCCTAATTCAAAGAACTCTTTTCGTCTATATTTAAATCAACATTCGTGCCAACTTAATGTGATAAATCTTAAAAAATGTTAATTTTTTGGATCTTATGGTTTTCACTAAGACCAAGCTAAAGCCTTAATATTGATCCTCCTATAAATCAATTCGACGTATTCGTTTTATTTTCCTTACAAGTATTTTCATCTTAATAAATCTAAATCATTCATCGTAATTGTTTTTAATATGTTATGCTAATTTTAATTGTTTACGCACATTGATTCCGGCCTGATATATGGTTTTTTAATTGGAAAAATGCAGCTTAGAAATTATACTAAATCCTTGAATATTTCGTTTTAATAGAAGGAGTTTAATGTTTTAAACTTTAGCTATGAAAAAAATTGTAATTATCCTTTGTATCCTTTTGGGTACAATCACCGTGTATTCTCAATCCTATGACGGAAAGGGCGATAAAATGATAAACCTTGGATACGAGGCCTATGGTTATGGTCAAGGTGTTAAGGCAACTTTCGATTATGGCTTAACTGATCTATTTTCTATAGGGGCAGGAGCCAGCGTATATTTAAATGATGATGAAAATGATTATTTTATTTATGCCCGAACCAATATACATTTAGGTATCGTTTTTGACCTACCGTGTAAATTTGATATCTATCCCGGATTGGCTATGGGCTATTTATCAAGTGAGAAGGTTGGTATTTCAGGTTATGTCGGATTCCGGTATTTATTTACCGAAAAGATTGGTTTATTTGCCGAAATTGGAAATAATGGAGCTATTGGCCTAAGTTTTAACTTGTAAATTAGGGTCGATATACTTTGTCCAGCTCTTTAATTGCGGTAACCTTATGATAGCCTTCTCTTCCATTAACTGAATAGAGAATAATGGCCTCATCATCTTCAAGATCAAATGGGATATTTTTTTTCTCGTTTGGGGGCTTATTGGCATCTTCTATAACTGGGCTGGTGCCCATAATGTTGACTGGCTCCCTCATTTCTGAAAAACTGGCCTCTAACAAGAATCCTTCACTGTTAAATTGAGGAACGACTCCATATTCTCGATTTTGAAAAAATATTTTAGAAAATGACACATTCAACGAAGAAGTACGACCTCTAAATCTCACAGTAGTTCCCTGGGTTCCTTGTTTGCCTCCCACCCAATTAAAATACTCTTTTTCATCTATTGAAAAAGGGGCAGATGTTTCCAGGCTTTGGGTTTTGCACCCAATTGCCAAAAATATGACAATCATTAATAAGACAAACTTTCTTTCAGATTTGAAATTTTTCATATACTCATATTTGATTAATATGCTCTTCCCTTTTTACCTTCATAAAAATTCATAAAGGCCTTATTTACAATTCTTATACCTCCTGGAGTCGGGAAATCTCCCGTAAAGTACCAATCACCAGTATCATTAGGACAAGCTTTATGCAGGTTCTCTATGGACTGGAAAATAATTTTGACTTCGGCTTTAATATTTTCAGTTCTTAATAGGTCAGCAATTTTATCAGAGATTTCTTCGGGTGCAAAAGGTGCATAAATTCCTTTCACATAATTTTCGGGATGCTCTTGATTCAAGCTTTCCTTACATTTCTTGTAGACATCGTCAATAATGTGATAAAGATTCCTGTCCTTCAATAATTCAAGAGTAGCTTTAAACGCGATAAATTCATCAATTCGGGCCATGTCAATTCCATAACAATCAGGATATCTAATTTGGGGAGCTGATGATACTACCACAATTTTTTTCGGCCCTAAACGGTCAAGAATCTTTATAATACTCTTTTTTAAAGTTGTTCCTCTAACAATGCTGTCGTCAATAATCACCAAATTATCGGTAGGTTTAACCACCCCATAAGTAACATCGTAAACGTGAGCCACCAGATCATCTCTACTGCTGTCATCAGTAATAAAGGTTCTTAATTTTGCGTCTTTAATGGCTATCTTCTCTATTCTCGGTCTTTCCGAAAGGATCTCTGTAAGTCTTTCGGCAGAAATGTTTTTATTTCCTTTTAAAATCGTTTGTAATTTATGTTCATTCAAATATTCCTCCGCGGCTTCGGTCATTCCATAATAAGAGGTTTCGGCCGTGTTTGGTATATATGAAAACACACTATTTGAAATATCATTGCCAATTACTTCCAGAACTTTTGGGAATATATATTTTCCCAACATTTTTCTTTCCTGATAAATTGATGCGTCACTACCCCTGGAAAAATAAATTCGTTCAAAAGAACATGATTTTTTCGGAAGTTGATCCATTATTTGATCAACGCTAACGGTGCCATTCTTTTTAATGATCAGCGCATGAGCTCTGTCAATTTCCTTAACATCGTTAATATCGACATTGAAAACGGTTTGAATAACTGGTCTTTCTGAAGCCACAACGACAACTTCATCGTCTTGATAATAGTAAGCTGGTCTTATTCCTGCAGGATCTCTAAGCACAAAAGCATCTCCATGACCCATCATTCCGGCCATTGCGTACCCGCCATCCCAATTCTTTGAGGCTCTTTGTAATATTTTCTGAACATTTAACTCTTTGGCAATCAAAGGAGATGCATCTTTTTTACTAATCCCTTTCTGTTTGAATCGGTAGTATAAATCCAATACTTCATCATCTAAAAAATGACCTATTTTCTCCATGACGGTTACAGTATCCGTATATTCTTTGGGATGCTGCCCTAATTCAATAAGTTCCTTGAGAAGTTCGCCTGAATTGGTCATGTTAAAATTACCGGCTACGATCAAATTCTTATGTTTCCAGTTGTTTTGTCTAAGAAATGGATGAACGCTCTCCAGACTATTGTTCCCAAAGGTTCCATATCTAACGTGCCCAAGATATATATTGCCCAGATAAGGCATGTTTTCCAATTGCCAGTCTAAGTCATTTACTTTATCCGGGTTTTCACTGATAACGCTATTGAGACGAGAATTGATCTTGGCAAAAACATCTTGTATGGGTTGCTGGTCATTTGATCTGACGCGGCTTATATATCTTGTTCCGGGAGGAACGTCGAATTTTATACTGGCAAACCCTGCGCCATCCTGGCCTCGATTGTGTTGCTTCTCCATCAAAAGGTACATTTTATTAATCCCGTAAAATGCCGACCCGTATTTGTCCTTATAAAATTGTAGAGGCTTAAGAAGCCTTACTAAAGCAATTCCACATTCATGTTGTATAGCATCACTCATTTTTATACGCTGTTAATGTGTTAACTCAATTTCAAACTGCGTGAGCTGTTTAAACTGTTTTAATCGTATTTGAATTTCTTCCTGACTGAGGTCAAACATTCTTTCAGCTCCAAATTTTTCAACACAAAAAGAAGCAAAATTTGACCCATAGATAATGGCTCTTTTCATGTTTTCAAACGAAATATCATGAGTACTTGCCAAATAGCCTATAAAACCTCCCGCAAAAGTATCTCCGGCTCCTGTTGGATCAAAAACTTCTTCTAAAGGCAGCGCTGGTGCAAAAAACACATCGCCATTATTAAAAAGCAATGCGCCGTGTTCCCCTTTTTTTATGACCACAAACTTAGGGCCCATTTTATGAATTTTCTGAGCAGCTCTCACAAGAGAATACTCTCCACTTAATTGCCTTGCCTCTTCATCGTTAATGGTAATAACATCAACTTTTTCAATCACCTCCATCAACTCATCAAGGGTATTATCCATCCAAAAATTCATTGTATCCAAAACGACCAGTTTTGGCCTTTTGGGAATTTGTTGTATTACTGACATTTGTACGGCAGGGTGTAAATTTCCCAACATTAGAAAACTACAGTCAGTAAAATGGTCAGGTACTACCGGTTTAAAATCCGCTAACACATTTAGGTCAGTGATAAGGGTATCCCTGGTATTTAGATTATAATTATAGCGACCGCTCCAAAAAAAAGTCTTTCCATCTTTTACAACTTCTATCCCACTCAGATCAATTTTTTTATCTCTTAGCAGCTGTAGGTATTTTTCTGGAAAGTCACCCCCAACTACTGATATCAATCCGGAATCTAAATTAAAATAGGATGCTGACAGTCCAATATAGGTGGCAGCCCCTCCTAAAATTTTATCCGTTTTACCAAAAGGTGTCTCAATTGCATCGAATGCAACCGTTCCAACAATTAAAAGTTTCCCCATGTATTTGCAAATTACTTATTTTTGCAAAAATAACTTATAAAAATGACTATTGAAGAAATACAGAAAGAAATTATTGAGGACTTCGATTTATTTGAAGACTGGATGCAACGCTATGAGTTCATTATAGACACGGGCAAATCTCTTCCTTTGATAAGTGATCAAAATAAATCTGATGACAACTTGATAAAAGGATGCCAATCAAAGGTGTGGTTACACGCCGACTATGAAAATGGAAAATTGATTTTCTCTGCTGATAGCGATGCAATTTTGACTAAGGGTATCGTCTCTCTTTTACTCAGAGTTTATAGCCAACAAACTCCAAAAGATATCCTTGAGGCTGATCCATTTTTTATAGATGAAATAGGATTAAAAGAGCATTTGTCGCCAACACGCGCCAATGGACTTTTATCCATGGTCAAACAAATTAAGCTTCTGGCACTGGCGTATCAAACCAAATACAGTTGATTTTTTCAATATTTGCAGGTAAGGATACATTGACTTATATTTGCCCTTATTTAGAATCATTTTAAAGAAACGTCATGAGTGAGATAGTGAAGGAAGATCTTGGAGAAAAAATTGTGGCCATGATCAAAACCATTTTTGATCCCGAAATACCTGTGGATATATATGAATTAGGACTGATCTATGACGTTTTTGTCAACCAAGATACTGACGTAAAAGTGCTAATGACCTTAACTTCGCCTAATTGTCCGGTGGCCGAAACCCTCCCTATGGAAGTCGAGGAAAAAATACGGTCAATTGAAGAGGTAAGGAATGCCGAAGTAGAAATTACATTTGACCCAACATGGACTCAAGACATGATGAGTGAGGAAGCCAAACTGGAATTAGGTTTCCTTTAAATTAATCCTTTCTGATGGCTAGTGAAATAATAAATAGAGTTGCTAACAGTAAACTTGTTACCATTGACTTAGAGGATTACTTTCCTGAAGGTGATCGCATACTTCTTGACATACAAAATTGGCTCTATGAAGGGCTTATTTTAAGAGAGAAGGATTTTAGGGAAATCATCAAAAATCACGATTGGCAACAGTATAAAGGAAAGTATGTTGCAGTAACTTGCTCAACAGATGCCATAATTCCTTCATGGGCTTATTTATTGATAAGTGTCTCTCTTGCTCCTTTTGCTAAAATATTTATCATTGGAGATTTGGATTTACTTGAAAATTTGATCTTTCAGGAAACTGTTGAATCTATTAACATCGAGCCCTTCAAAAATGTGCCCGTGATTATAAAAGGATGTACTGATAAACACATTCCTGAATCAGCCTATGCCCTTTTGACCAAAAGACTTCTGCCAAAAGTATCGTCCCTGATGTTTGGTGAGGCTTGCTCCAGTGTGCCCTTATTTAAAAAGATAAAATAGACGCTACGTTAATTGCTAAAATTAGTTATTTTTACAAAAAATTAACAAAAATCAACTCCCCCATGAAAAATTTAATTTTTGCTTTACTGCTGCTGTCTGGATTAAGTACGCTCAACGGACAAACCAAAGAGGAATTAAAAGCCTTAAAAAAAGAAAAAACCGATTCTGTTGATGCCCTACAGGGTAAGGCTGATGCAATTCAAGGCCAGATTGATGCCCTCCCAGGATGGCGATTGAAAGCTACCGGAACTATCGGTGGTAGCGCTTCGGGCTTTAATAACTGGTACTCTAAAGAATCTCCGAACTCTTCAGTAGGAAATTTTGGAATAAATATCAATGCCTATGCTGACCTTATAGAGGATAAATACTTTTGGAGAAATGCAACAAATATTAATATTGGGTGGGTGAAATTTGACGATGAAGACGACCCTTCTGACAGTGATAAATACGAGGTGTCTACAGATGTCTTTTCTTTAAGTTCGCTTTACGGATATAAAGTGGCAAAGAACTTTGCCGTTTCAGCTTTAATGGAATACAGATCAACCCTGGTAAATAATTTTAATGATCCCGGTTTTTTAGACCTTGGGGTTGGTGGTACCTGGACGCCAGTATCTAATCTTGTTGTTGTGATTCACCCTGCCAACTACAATTTTGTTTTTAGTAGTGGAGATGCGCAATATAAGTCTACATTTGGTGCCAAAGTAGTTGCTGATTACACACGTACTTTTAAAGGCATCAATGTTAAATCCAATCTTTCCGTATTTATGAGTTATGAAGGATCTGATTATTCAAATTATACCTGGACAAATTCATTTAGTTATACCTTTTGGAAGTCTCTCGGTGTTGGATTCGACTTTGGATTGCGCAAAAACAAACAAGAAGCCCTTAATTATGATTTAGAAACGGATCCGGATGCTACTTTTGACTCAATCGACAATAAATTGCAATCTTACTGGCTCATTGGGTTAAATATAACCTTGGATTGATGAGCTGGGTCTTATCCAATCAATGATAAAATCTAAAGTTTTTTGCTTTTTTTTAGCATGCGATGTTAATTTTAATAAATTAGCATAAACGAAGATATATGTCCTTATTAGTTTTTTACGGCGTTCTTTCGATCTCTTTTTCCTTTCTATGTTCCATTTTGGAAGCGGTACTCCTGAGCATCACGCCTACTTTTATTAGCTTGAAAATTAAAGAAGGCAGAGCCTACGCCAAAACACTTAAAAAACTTAAGGAAAATATTGATCAACCCCTGATCGCCATTTTAACTGTAAACACTGTTGCCCACACCGTTGGTGCCATCCTTGTTGGGGTTCAGGCTGAAAAAACTTTTGGGTCAGGTAATAATGCAGTAGGTATTGTTTCTGCAATAATGACACTGCTCATACTCATTTTATCAGAGATTATTCCTAAATCTATTGGCGCTAATTATTGGAGAAAGCTGTCGAAATTTGCGTCTATGGCTATTGTCACTTTGATGTTTCCATTAAAATATACTGGACTGCTTTGGTTACTTGAATTTACAACCAAAATTATCGGTAAAAATAAGCATAGTACAAATGTTAGTCGCGAAGATTTTCATGCCATGGCTGATATTGCACAAGAAGAAGGGGTTTTTCAAGAATCCGAAAGTAAGGTAATCAAGAATATTATCGACTTTAAAAAGATCGTTGTAAAAGATATTATGACCCCAAGAACCGTTGTAAAGACAGCTCCTGAAAATATGAAGATCAAGGAGTTTTATGACAATAATCCTAAATTGAAATTTTCACGTATTCCAATTTTTAATCAATCTCAAGATAATATTTCGGGATATTTTTTAAAAGATGAATTGTTTGAATCTATTATCGAAGGCAAGGGAGATGAGGTATTAGCAAGTATTTCAAGGGAGATCTTTGTAACAAATAGAGAAATGCCAATAAAAACCTTATTCGATAAACTCATTGAAAAACAAGAACATATCGCCTTGGTGGTAGATGAGTTTGGTTCTGTAAGCGGAATTGTATCACAGGAAGACATCATAGAAACACTGTTGGGATTTGAAATTGTAGATGAAAGTGATGGTCATGAAGATCTTCAGGCTCTTGCTAGAAAATTATGGAAAATACGTGCCAAAAGACACGGAATTATTGATGGCAATGATCCTGATGAACAAGACTAATTATTCTCATCATATTCCTGATATAAAAAATCATTGTAAGGGAACCTTGTCATATGGATCTTTTTCACCTCGTCAAACACCAATGATTTAAACTCTTCCAAATTCTCCTTGTTAAGTGCAGATATAAACACGCAGCTGTTCTCCCTTTTTGCAAACCAAGATTTCTTCCATTCATCGAGTGTATAATGGCTTTTTGTCTTTTCTGTTGTTAAATCATCTTCCTCAATGGTCTCATGAACGTAGGCGTCAATTTTATTGAACACCATGATTGTAGGCTTATCCATTTTTTTTCCATCCGGGGTAATTTCAGCAATGATCTTATTTACAGAGTCAATATGATCTTCAAAATTAGGATGTGAAATATCCACGACATGTAATAAAAGATCCGCTTCTCTCACCTCATCCAGCGTTGATTTAAACGATTCTACGAGTTGGGTGGGTAGTTTTCTAATAAATCCAACCGTATCAGTAAGTAAGAACGGAATATTTCTAATGACCACTTTCCTTACAGTAGTATCCAAAGTCGCAAATAATTTATTTTCAGCAAAAACTGCACTTTTACTCACTACGTTCATCAGGGTGGATTTACCCACGTTTGTATATCCAACAAGAGCAACTCTCACCATTTTCCCCCGATTCATTCTTTGCACCGACATTTGCTTGTCAATTTTTTTAAGCTTCTTTTTTAACAAGGTTATCTTATCCCTAATAATCCTTCTGTCGGTTTCTATTTCTGTTTCACCAGGGCCCCTTAATCCAATCCCTCCTTTTTGACGTTCTAAATGTGTCCACATCCTTGTTAGTCGTGGAAGCAAATATTGACATTGGGCCAATTCCACTTGGGTGTGGGCATAAGATGTTTGCGCCCTTTGTGCAAATATGTCAAGTATTAAATTGGTTCTGTCCAGGATTTTACATTCGAGGATTTTTTCAATATTTCGCAATTGACTAGGGTTCAATTCATCATCAAAAATCACAGTTTTCACCTTCATTTCGCCAATAAAATCCTTTACCTCACCCAATTTACCAATACCAATAAATGTCTTGGGGTTTGGGTATTCCAATCTTTGTGTGAATCTTTTGATCACTGAACCACCAGCGGTATAGGTTAGGAACTCCAGTTCATCCAAATATTCTTTAGACTTAAGCTCATTTTGCTCTTTTGTAATAACTCCTACCAGTACAACATTTTCAATATTAGAATCCCTTTTTTCTATCATAATACAAATTTACAATCCTTTTTACATTTATCTTATCGATTTTTCCTATTTTGGACTATAAGTCATAATTATTAATGTCCCAAATCTTTTCCATAGCTTTTTATAATCTGGAGAATCTTTTCGATTACGAAAATAACGAGTATACTTTAGATAAAGATTATACTCCTGAAGGAATTTATAAATGGGATCGCACAAAGTATTTTCAGAAAATAAATAACCTTGGACTTGTGATTTCAAAAATAGGTGAAATGAGATCAGCCGTTCCTCCTGTTTTGCTGGGCGTTTGCGAAGTTGAAAATGAAACCTGCTTACAGGATTTGATCGATTCTGAAAATTTAAAACCCTATGATTATCAATTCGTTTTTCACAAATCTGCCGACCAGCGTGGTATCAATGTTGGCTTTCTCTATCAAAAAAGTCATTTCTCTGTTAAAGAAAGCATCAGTTTTCCTGTTGATTTGTCTCAAGATCACGGAATTGATACCACCAGAGATGTCGTTTTAATAAAAGGGGAATTATTTGGTGAGAAGGTATCAATAATATTGAATCATTGGCCCTCACGTACTAACGGGACAATAAAAACGGATTCAAAAAGGCTTGAGGCTGCCAAATTAGTTCAAGGTATTGTGAGAGAACTCTACGTCGAAGATCAGCATTCAAATATCATAATTATGGGTGATTTCAATGACGAACCATTAAGCAAAAACATAATAAAACAACTCTCGGATGGGTTTTTTAATCCCATGATCCGTTTCCAAAAAGAGAAAAAGGGATCGGTTAGGTATAAAGGTAAATGGATCATGTTTGATCAAATCCTTATGAATACTAAACTCCTTAATTCAAATTGGTTTGAATACATGGAGACTCATATATTTGTTGCACCTTTTCTCAGCCAAAAATCTGGCAGGCACAAAGGTAGCCCGAAAAGAACCTTTTTAGGTAAATTCTTTCAGGGAGGGTATAGTGATCATTACCCCGTTTTTACGTATTTCAATACTACTAAAACGGAAATTGATTGATTCACCTGATAAATTGATAACAAAATTAATCCCCTATGATTAGTATATTATCCAGATCATAAGTGGTAGATATACCTGGATCGGATCCTAAATATCTGAAACCAAGATTTACGTTGCCATTAAGACATCCCAAATCTACTCCTCCTGAATTTTTAAACTCCTTATTGCTACCATCTCGTGTCCCATCAGAGATCATTACATCCAATAACTGCCAGGAAGCCATTGATACAATTCCATTAAAATCGCTGCAAACCCAAACGCTTAAAATCCTTCCTTCTTCAAAAGTAGCTCTGGTATTAAATGTCAATCGCTCATTTTCAGTTTTTCCAAGGTCTATAGATGGGCTTACCAACCAAACATCCATGACATTATCTCCAGAATTATATGCTGATACCTGTAAAAATGAGTTTTCATCAGTGCTTCTTTTTTTAAATTTCCCATTCCCAAAATTGACATTTATATTAACCCATCCCTTCTTTTCAATATCAGATGATGATTTGAACCCATCAAAATCTTCATAATATACAACCGTATTCCCGATCTCCTCCTCATAAAAGCATTCATAAAAATTGGGATCACATCTATCGGTATCATCAGAAATCAAAAAACTAGGGCCGTTTAAAATCAAAACTATTTTGTCAGAATAATAGTCCTTGGTAAGCACAGCGCTTATATGAAACCTCTCCTGAGGTAAAAGATTTGAACGAAAATCTGAATAAGTACTGGTAAAAAGAAAGCTTTTTACCAGGTTATCACATTGCTCTATGATGCGTTCCCCATTATACCTGTCAAAATTTTCGCTGGCAAAGGTTTTGCCTAATGCGTCTTTTGAAAACTGTAAGTCTGTAATCTTTACGTAGGTATTGATCATTTGACCCGAAATCTCTTCCAATCTTATTTCTCTTGGCAAAATTTCTTCTGTCGTCTGCGATCGGATAATAAAATGATCCAATAGGGCATCAGGTATATTTATCATTTCATTTGCATTCAAATATCCCAATAGATACTGACCTTTTTCTTCTTTTATACTAAGACCGGAGAGTTTTATATAAATTTTTCTCCCAAAATTATATTTGGTATAATAAGCCTTCAAGTCAATAAGGACTACAATTCCACAATCTGGGTTCTCTATTTCATCCTGAATGATCATCGTCTTATAAAAATTACCCGCCTCATCACTTGAAATCACAAATCCTTCGATAATTGCGTTATCATTCTGGCTAAAAGTATAGGTCTTTTCCTCAGACTGTTTCAAGGCATTAATGGTTGCCTTAATGTTCGAATTTGCTAAAACTTCTGTATTACTTGGAAGGATCAAGGGTAAGGCAAAATCATTTTCAGGAATACATCCATAAAACGATATTACAATAGCAATAAGGGGCAAATTGAATTTAATAGGCATTTATTGTTTTTTAGATTCTTATATAAAAGGAAGTGAAAAATGCGGTGCCATAGCCAAACCAGTATTTTGGTCCGAAGAGTGGTTTGTCACGATTTTTATCTTGTAGTAAGGTGTTGTAATTTGCGTTTCTGGCTTGTTCAAACCCTCCTGTTTGGTAAAAGGTGTTTGTAATGTTATTTACCGAGGCAAAGAAACCAACATATTTATTTTTGAATTTCCAGGATTTCCCACCAACCATATTAACAATCGAATAAGGAGCAATGCTTTCCTGTTTTAAAAGAGTCTCAGCAACATCCGGATCATATTCAATGATAGGATGACCATCTGGGTCTAAATAAAAATTTCGAGTTCGGTTAATTGGAGCGATGTCAGGATAAGCCTGTTCAAAATGATTGAAACTTATTCCAAACCACCAATAACTGGGGCTTGAATATTCAAACCCCAAAGAAAAGGCTCGCTGGGGGCCTCCTGCAACAGAATAGTTTTTTAAATATGAAGCTCCAAGTTGAATTGGATCGTCAAAATCATCTGAAGTCAAATATAGATTGGGGTTGCTTGAATAGACGGATTTGCCAATAGCTGCAACTCCCTTTAAGGTAAAATTGATCCATATGGGAACTTTGATACTTACTTCAATTCCCATGTTGTTTTTATCAATTCCTGTAAGAATTTCTTGTACATAGGCATTTGTGTCTGAATTTTCAAGGCCCGTAAGCCCGTCGGCATAATAAAATGAGATTTTGGATTGATCTTTTAATGATACATAATATATGGTCATCTTGGCGGTTATTGAAGGATGTCTAAATAAATAGCTTCCATCAAATGCAATTGCGCTTTCTTTTTTAAGCCCAAGAACCGCGTCATTATTCTGTCGCGCATTGGAAAATGCATTCCTCATTGGTGGTGGCGTTTCCAAATAATTAGCGTTGATGTAAAAAAGATGTCTTCCTGTTAGTTTATATGTAAGCCCAGATTTAAAACTCATGGTAGAAAAACTCAATTTCCTACTTTCACCCAAAGATTCTTTCCCAGGAAATGCACCATTTTCGTAATTTCCGGTTCTTTGATAATTAATGGAATTTATCTTAAAGGCCAAAAATGCTTCTGTTTTTCTTGAAATGTAATTACCCGATATAAACCCTTTCCATTGACTTGCATCCAGCACATAATTATATTTAAACTTCTCTTTTTCACCTACTATTCTATTGATTGTCAAAAGATTACTTTGTGCTTCCTTCCAGTTGTCGGCATAAGTGTCAACATCCAAATACCCATTACCTCCCAGTAAATCAAGCATATAAGCATAGTTTTCTGAGCGAAATAAGGCCATTGAAAAAGAAGCATCCATGGTGAAATGATCATTTACCTTTTTATGAACCGCAGAGTCAAGGGATAGAAACGTATCGTCATGTCGGTCCTCGTATAAAACATATATTGAATTTCCTGTAATCGAATTTTGTTGATTCGCTTCGTATAAGTTGGCCCAATCAACTTGTCCCTTAGATGAAAATTCCTTTTCTGCTAAATATGCACCAGTATAATCAGGATGCTCAGTGTCTCTCAAAAAATAGCTTGGCAATTTTTGATAATAAGTAGGATCAGGATTATTTCCTCCACCCACAATGCTTTGTGCCTCTTCTATCCAACGCCCTCCACCATAATCCAATCTACTCGAGCCTACATTCCCAAATTGATAGGTAAGGTGACTGCGAAGAAGGGTTGTGGCATTGATTTTAAACTCATGATTGAACTGAAAAATGGGTTCAACGGTTCTTTTTAGTCGGGAATTTCTTTTGTTTCCTTCCTGAAACCCCCAATAGGAATTGTATTTAATATCCTTCAAATCGTAAACCTCCTGTGTCATGGGTGCTGACTTTCCTCTTTTATTATATGCGTAAATTAGGGTTGCATTCACAGCGTGTTTTGTGCCGATTTTCTTGTCTATAGAAGCCAATACAGAGTAGGCCTTATACATGGTTCCCGATCGAAATCCTTCGTCGCCAATTCTTACTGAACCCGAAAAGGTATAGGCCCACCCTTTTTTTAAAAGACCGCTTGAATAAGTTGCCATCAATCGATTTAAATAACTTTTGTTTGATGCGGCATATGATATTTTTATGGTCTTCCTTTGCGCTAATGCACTGCTGTTTATATTAATCGTAGAAGACAAACTGCCCAAATCATAGGGAGAACTCATTAAACCAGGGTAAACTTCCTGATTTCTCAAAGCATCATTGAGGCCTCCCCAATTACTCCATTCCGGGCGATTGTTGAAGATTTTATTCATTTTAACCCCGTTTAGCATGATTAGGTTATACTCTGATCCTAGATTCCTCGGTTTGAAAAATGTCATGCCAAAATCAAAGGCAGCCGTACGTGCAAAAAGACTCTTTGAAGCAGCCAGTACACCCGTTATATAATTTGAATCTTCATTTTCTTCTTCGAAATCCTGAGGGCTTAATTCCACCCATTTATCTTCCGGTTTTTCAAATTGTTTGGGCGTTAATCTGATCTCTCCAATAGAAACTGTGTCTATATTTTCGGGAAATTTAATTGGCATTTTTAACCTTTGATATCCTTCTAAAATGAATTCTAAAACCAGCTCCTGGTTGGAAAATGTAAGCAGCGAAAAAAAACCGGCTTCATCTGAAAAACCTTGTGCCTTATTTGGCGACATCTTGATTAACACATTTCCCAAAGCTTCTAGACTCATTTTATCAAATATCCTTCCTTTAAGCTCGTATTGAATTTGTCCTCTAATGCTGTTCGAAAATAAAAAATATGCTAAAACCAAAATTTGAAATTTCATATACGCCGGAGTCTAAAATTAACTGACTTCTTATTGATGCCTAAAGGGTAATCATGTAAACACCTAAAATATAAATCTTAAAAGGTGCTGACCTTTAAGGTAGTCTCAGACTAAATAAAACCTTTGGTATTCACATATTTTGATTGAGAAACTTCACATATCGTATTCATTTGCTTTTTTGTTCATTATGACAACGCTTCATTGTCAAAATACCAGGTACAAAATAAGAACGGTTGCTTTTTACAATGTTGAAAACCTATTCGACACCATTGATGACCCGGATATTTTGGATGACGATTATACCAAAGAAGGGAAAAACAATTACACCGCGTCTGATTACCATCATAAAATCGAAAATATTGCCTCCGTAGTCTCCAAAATTGGTGCTGGTTTAGCTAAAACCAGCCCTGCGATTCTAGGTCTTGCTGAAATCGAAAATCATAGCGTGCTTGAAGATTTAATAAGATCAAAGCACATTAGACCTTACCAATATCAAATCATTCATTTTGATTCACCTGATAGACGCGGAATAGATGTTGCTCTGATATATCAGGAAAAGCTTTTTAAACCAATCCACCAGGAAAATGTTGAATTGCGAATATGGGATGAAAAGGGAGCGCGAATATATACCCGAGACCTTCTATGGGTTAGCGGAATTATGGATGATGAAGTAATCCATATTATAGTAAATCATTGGCCATCAAGGTGGGGAGGAAGAAGCAGAAGTGAGCCAAAAAGAATGAAGGCCGCGTTTACAGTAAGGCAGATAATTGGGAGAATTTATAAGGAACAGCCCAAGGCAAAAATAATCATTATGGGCGATTTTAATGATGACCCAATTAATAAGAGCCTGGTAAAAGGATTGATCGAAAATTCAGAAAACGATCAAACAATCTCCACACAGCTCTTCAATCCTATGGAAGGAATGTATAAAAAAGGATATAACACCCTAGCATATAGAGATGGAATAAACTTATTCGATCAAGTGATTATGAGTAAATATTTATTAAATGAAGGGCCCTCAATTGAAGGCCTGGTTTTTTTTAAAGCCGGCATTTACAATCCTGAGTTCATTACTTCCCAATCTGGAAAATATAAGGGTTATCCTTATCGAAGTTTTAATAATAACAAATACGTTGGAGGCTTCAGTGATCATTACCCCGTTTATGTTCACTTGATTAAACCACATTAAGATTAGTTCCCGATATTCACTCTATCTCCATCTCTTCAACTTCTATAATCTTATTGTTTTCATACACAACCTTGGTCTTTTTATCCATAAACCAATAATACCAGGTTCCAATCTTGACGCCATGGTCATAAAGCGCAACACACTTTCTGTTTCCATTCTCATAATAACTTTCCCAGGAAGCGTGTAACTCGTTTTCCGCAGTAAGAAAGCCATGTTGCATCACGGCTCCACCGTCGTAATATATGGTAACCTCGAACAAATCTCCTATGGCTTCTATTTTTTGATTCTTTTTATCTTGAGAAAATACAAAGACAGAAAAAAAACTCAATAATAGTAATATCTTTATTCTTTTCATTATTTTAGTCTTTTTAAGATTCATACTCAAAGTTAGATGGTTAATGCTCTTTTACATATGACAATTATCAGTATTTAAAATGTTAACATTGAAATTATTATCCTCACATTGTTATACCTATTTGGCCCTTACCATAGGCTTTTTTTTTCTTACTAATACAAGTGTAGAAGCTCAGGAAGACTGGGTAGAATATATTACAATGAAAGATAAAGGGGTGATGTCAATTGCCATAGACCTTAGTGTTGACATGGCTAAGCCAAATTATAAAAACCTACTCATCGTTGGTACTCGCTACAAGTCCTGTTTAAAAAACGGATTTCCTAAAGAAGAAGGTCTTGATAAATTATACGCCTATTCTGATTCCACCTCAGTGCTTATCAACAAGAGCACCCAGAACCGATTAGTCGGGATCATTACCTATCAATGCATGGGATTTGATGTATATTATGTAAAAGACACCCTTGATATAAGAACGAATTTAAATAAGCTTATTCAGGAAAATTTTAGCGCACAAGATGCTTATATTGACATTAAAAAGGATAAATCATGGAATTATTACTATGATTTTCTTTATCCAAATAATATGTCATTAGAATTTTTATCCGACCAGGATTATTTGCGTGATTTAGTTCTTCAGGGTGATGATTTGAAAGGGCTCAGAAAGGTAAATCACTGGCTTTATTTTAAGAATGTGAATTTAAGAAACTCCGCAGGAAAGCGTCTAAAAACACTAAATTTTTCTCTGGACTCAATTGCCTATAAAAAAGAAAGGAAACTCCCTTACGAGCTTAAAATTTCGAGACACGATTCTATCAATCCCGATTCCGTAAACCAATTAACCACTCTGTTAAGAATACTTTGTGCTTCTTATAAAGCCCAATATGATGGGTGGGGTACTGAGGTAAAGGATTTAGAATAAGAATCTCAGGCAATGATCAAACTTAAGAACATCAAATATCCCTTAATTCTTGACGGAGGAATGTCAAATGTTTTGGAAAATCAGGGTTGTGATCTCAATCATAAACTTTGGTCAGCTAAAATTATTGAAACCAATCCTCGGGCCATCATCAATTGCCATTTAACCTATTTGGAGGCAGGTGCCAATTGTATTACCACTGCTGGCTATCAAGCAACTGTTAAGGGCTTTATGGAATTAGGGTTCGGGCTAAAAGCGGCAAAAGAGCTCGTCTTAAAATCCGTGAAACTTGCGGAGAAAGCGAAATCAGAATTCTTGACTAATAACAGTATCAAAGACAATATTTATGTTGCGGCGAGTATGGGACCTTACGGCGCCTATTTGGCAGATGGTTCAGAATACAGGGGAGCTTATACTATTTCCGAAAAGGAACTAGAAAGCTTCCATTTAGAACAAATCAAAATCCTGGATGCCTCAAATGCAGATTTTTTGGCCTTTGAAACCATTCCTAGTTTGCTTGAAATCAAAATCCTGTCTAGGTTATTGATCGATACGGTAAAACCCGCATGGATTTCCTTTTCCTGCAAAGATGAACTTTATTTAAATGATGGTGAAAAGATCAGCAAAGCCGCAAAAATATTGGCCAATCACCCATCGGTTTTTGCCATAGGCGTCAATTGTACTGCTCCAAAATACATCACAAGTATCATTCAAACCTTGAAAAAATCAGCTCCTGACAAACGGGTTATTGTTTATCCTAATTCAGGTGAGGTATATCGGGCTGACAGTAAATCATGGCAAGGTATTTCTGATCCCAATCTTTTTCAAAGAATGGCCAAAGAATGGTTTGCAAGCGGTGCTGACATCCTGGGTGGATGTTGCAGAATTGGCCCTGATCATATCAAAAAAATCAAAGCTTTAATAAAATCTTAATGCATTAACTTGTTTTTATGCCTTAAATAACACGCTTACAACCTCTTCAATTTTAGTCACTTTTATAATTTCAATGGTAAAATTCTTTTTAGAAATTTTATTAAATTTTGACAAAACTATTTTTTTAAACCCCAGCTTTTCAGCTTCCTGAATTCTTTGCTCCACCCTGCTGATCGCCCTTATTTCACCTGATAATCCTACTTCGGCAGCAAAACAACTATCTTGGGCTATACTTAACTCATTATTGGAAGAAAGTACTGCACAAACAACTGCGAGATCAATGGCAGGGTCTTCCACCCTAATGCCACCGGCAATGTTTAAAAATACATCTTTGGCTCCAAGTTTAAATCCAGCTCTTTTTTCAAGCACTGCCAGTAGCATATTGAGTCTTTTAATATTGAATCCTGTACAGGAACGTTGAGGCGTTCCGTAAACCGCAGTGCTAACCAGTGCCTGCACTTCAATCATTAACGGCCTCATTCCCTCTAGGGTGGCAGAAATCGCCGTTCCGGTTAGGTCAGCATCCTTTTCAGATATTAGTATCTCCGAAGGATTATCAACTTCCCTCAAGCCCGTATGAAGCATCTCATAGATACCTAACTCTGCCGTAGAGCCAAACCTGTTTTTTTGCGCACGAAGTATTCTGTAAGTGTGGTTTCTGTCGCCTTCAAATTGCAGTACCACATCAACCATATGTTCTAAAATTTTCGGACCTGCTATATTACCTTCTTTTGTGATATGACCGATCAAAACTACCGGTGTGCCCGTCTCTTTTGCAAATTTTATAAGTTCCGCTGCGGTTTCTCGAATCTGGGAAATAGTTCCCGGGGAAGCTTCAATATAATCTGTATGCAAGGTCTGAATCGAATCTATAACCACAACTTCCGGGTTTGTTTCATCTATCGAATTAAAAATATGCTGGGTCTTTGTTTCTGTTAGAATTAAACAATTGTTATTGGCCGTCTTAAGTCTGTCGGCCCTTAATTTGATCTGGGTCATACTTTCCTCTCCCGAAACATATAAAACCCTGTTCTTCATTAACAGTGCGATTTGCAACAATAAAGTAGATTTACCAATTCCTGGTTCTCCTCCTAGTAATACAACAGATCCTTTGACCAAGCCGCCGCCCAATACTCTGTTCAACTCATAGTTACAAGTATTTATGCGCTGTTCATCAGTAGCGGTAATCTCATTGAGTTTAACAGCCTTGATGTTCCTCGTTTTTGAAGCGGCTCCTTTCCATGCACTATTTTCTTCCTTATGGATGATCTCTTCTACAATGGTATTCCATTCATTACACGAATTGCATTTCCCAATCCATTTTGGAAATTGTGCGCCACAGTTCTGGCAAAAAAAAGTTGTTTTGGTTTTAGCCATTGAAGGTAATTATTCAGATATTAATCAAACGTTTTCAGGCTAAGGTTCTTCTCGTCAAAAACGGCATATGTAAAATGCGTAATCCAGTCGCCCGTATTAATATATTTACTTCCCTTTCCAACTTCAATTTCCATCGGTAGATGTCTGTGTCCAAAAAGAAAATAGTCATAATGCTTTTTCTCTAGTTTTCTTTTAGCATATTGTGCCAACCATTCATTCTCTTCACCTAAAAACCTGGTGTCTTCCTGTCCTGAAATCAGTTTGTTTTTGGTCGACAAATACTGAGCAAGTCTTACCCCAATATCCGGATGCAACCACCTGTACAACCATTTCGAAAAAGGATGAGTAAATACTTTTTTCATTCGCTTATATCCCTTATCTCCAGGCCCTAAACCATCCCCGTGGCCAATTAAAAAAGTTTTACCGTTAAATTCAAATTCCTGGGGTTCATGATATACAGGGATTCCTAGTTCGGTTGCAAAATAATCACTCATCCATAAATCATGATTCCCAACAAAAAAATAAATCGGTGTTCCACCGTCACGAATCTCAGCGATTTTCCCTAAAACTCTAACAAAACCCCTTGGAACCACCTTTTTGTACTCAAACCAAAAATCAAACAGGTCACCTAAAAGAAATATGGCTTTGGCATCTTTCTTTACCTCGTCCAGCCATGAAATAAATTTTTTCTCACGAAGTTTACTACTTTCATTATCAGGAATGCCAAAATGCTGGTCTGACGCGAAATATATTTTATTTTTAGCACTCATTAGTATCTATTTCTTTTTCAAGATCTTTTAATCCTGATCAGCGGCAAACCATTCTGCATAAGAACTTGCCGTTTCGTTTAATTTTAACGAATGTAGTAAAACATTTTGAGGTAATTGTTTTTGAATTCTTTCTGCAAAATCAAAGAGCATATTCTCGCTGGTGGGCTGGTAAGGGACGAGTACAACTTTGTGAGAATGATCCGAAATAGTATCAGCCAATTCCTTATGAGGTGAATTTTCATTTAAAACTACGGCGTGATCAAACTGATTAATGATATCTTTTCTGACGATATTTTTTAGATCACCAAAATCCATTACCATTCCATTTTTAGGATGCTCCTTGTTATCGATAGGAATTCCGATCACCGTTACGTATAGATGATAGCTATGTCCGTGAATATTTTTACACTTCCCATCGTAACCATACAACGCATGAGCAGATTCAAAATCAAAATGTTTGGTAATCCTTATTTTCTTCATGTTTTTTGTCTTAATCTGTTGTGGCAAATTTTAAAATATTCAAGGCTTATGCCGATGAATTGTTCTTCAGTAATTAATTCAGTCTTAAATTACATTCAAAGCCTTCCCAACTTTTATAAAAGCCGCTATGGCCCTGTCCAAATGTTCCTTGGTATGGGCTGCACTAAGCTGTACCCTTATTCTTGCCTTGTCTCTCGGAACTACAGGGAAAAAGAATCCTATGACATAAATACCTTCCTTTAATAGTTCATTAGCCATATCCTGAGATAGTTTAGCATCATAAAGCATAACCGGAACTATAGCGGCATCTGCCCCTACCAAATCAAAACCGGCTTCCTGCATTTTTTGCCTGAAATAATTCGTGTTGTCTTCCAATTTATCTCTTAAACTCGTATCGTTTTCAATCAGGTCAAATACTTTTAAGGAGGCCCCAACAATAGACGGGGCTAAGGAGTTGGAAAATAAATACGGCCTGGATCGTTGTCTCAAAAGATCAATGATTTCTTTAGGGCCAGTGGTGTATCCACCCATGGCGCCACCAAGAGCTTTTCCAAGGGTCCCCGTAACAATATCAACTCTTCCCATCACATTTTTAAGCTCAACTGTTCCCCTTCCTGTTTTACCAATAAAACCTGTTGCGTGACATTCATCAACCATAACAAGCGCATCGTATTTATCAGCCAAATCACAAATTTTGTCAAGCTGTGCTACGATGCCATCCATTGAGAAAACCCCATCCGTAACAATAATTTTAAAACGATGTTGCTGTTTATTGGCTTCTATCAACTGTTTTTCAAGATCCTCCATGTTATTATTCGCATAGCGATATCGTGCTGCCTTACACAATCTTACACCGTCAATGATAGAAGCATGATTGAGCGCGTCTGAAATAATTGCATCTTCCTTTCCAAACAAAGGCTCAAAAATTCCTCCATTAGCGTCAAAAGCAGCAGCGTAAAGAATAGTATCTTCAGTTTTATAAAATTTTGCGATTCTCCCCTCAAGCTCTTTGTGAATGTCCTGGGTTCCACAAATAAATCTCACCGAAGACATGCCATAACCGTGATGATCCATAGCATCTTTGGCGGCCT
>RCNC010000915.1_pt1 | contig 21565 bp, 20 predicted proteins | sample 2041301 | NCBI WGS metagenome assembly RCNC01 (sample SAMN09708231, study PRJNA481090) | Marine sediment metagenome, whole genome shotgun sequencing project. | biome: marine sediment; feature: ocean; material: sediment; isolation source: Sewage treatment plant 13A marine sediment (STP13A) ...
GGTCGGCATCGGCGGTGTTATCCTGAAGGCTTGGGGGAGACAGGCTGATCAGTCGAATCCAACCATCAGCGGCTCCGGGTGCGTCTATTTCCATACCTCTTCGATTCATATTTCAAATGACATACCACTGCCGACGGCTAAACATTCAAAGCCAAAGCCCTCCTTGGCTATCTCCTGACGGCAGACGTCCACAATCGCATCCATTGCATCGTCGGTGCGATTCTGATTTAAGTGGTAAAGTCCCAGTTTTTTTACCTCTGCCCGGGATGCCAGTTTGAGGGTATCCGCATAAGACGAATGCCCCCACTCGATATACCGGTGATATTCCTCGGGTGTGAACTCCGCATCATGGATCAGCAGGTCGGCATGCAATGAGAACTCGGCATAATCGTTCAGCGTAAGCCCATTGGGGTGCATAAAGCCCAGTTCGTTATCCGTCAGAAATACAAATGATTTTTGGTCTTCAATAAACTTGTATCCCCTGCCACCGTTTGGATGATTCAGATGGATGGGAACAACCGTTACTGAACCGATTTGAAATTGATAGGGACAGCCTTCTTCATAGGTAAATTTCGCACTCAAATCAGAATACTTCACGGGAAAATGAGGCGGCGTTAGAACACGCGTGATCAATTTTTCTGCATACATGCCAGCGTACGGGCATCGAAATACGTTAATTTTCGTTCGGTTGCTGAACAATGGTTTGAAGAAAGGCAAGCCCATGATATGATCCCAGTGGGCGTGCGTAAAAATGAAATTGTAGCGATGAATGCCTTCTTTGATGAGCTTGTTTCCGAGTCTTCGAATCCCGGTGCCGGCATCGATAATGATAACATCGCCACTTCCGGCCCGAATCTCGATGCAGGCGGTATCACCGCCATATTTGATGAATTCCTTACCTGAAACAGGTATGGATCCTCTCGATCCCCAGCACGTGATAACCATTGACCCTCTCTTGTCTGAACAACCGTCTCATGACGCCAAAGCAGATACCCGGACCCAGAGAGCCCAGCACTGCTTATGCCCTATAGGGGCTTCGTGCTTCTGATTTAAACCAGTGGTCTTCTTTGGTACAGATAGAGGTTTCTGACCCGGCCCAAAGAACCAGGTTTTGTAACTGGGATAAACCTATTCGTGCTTCGGCAACTGATCCAGATACCAGTCCATGGGTTCCAGCAGGGTAAACCCCATCTCCTTCAGTTTCTTTTTTACGCGGCTGATATTCTGGGTCAAAAGATATGGGAAAACTGCCCGCTTGTCTTCCTCCCAGTACCTGGCCACCAGAATGCTGCCAACAGAAATACCTTCCCCGGTGATGGCATCGACGATCTTTTTCATCTGACCAATCTTTTCCTCCACCAGGATACACAGCAGCGTTCCTGGTTCACCGATGCCAAGCACATTTGTAAACGCCCGCAGTAAGTCCCGGACAGAAATGATGCCTTTCAGCTTTCCGGTATCGTCAACCACCGGAAAAGCTCCCACGCGTTTTTCCTGAATCAGTAACAGAGCATCCTGAATCGTATCGGAGGGAGAAATGGTGAGGGGTTCTACCACCATGATATTCTTGATTTTTACCCCGGCAAGTTTTTCTTGCTCTTTGGTACAATCAGGGTCTTTGTAACAATCGTAAGGCAGGATGCTTCGAACATCACGATCGGTGACAATGGCGATGAGGCGGTCTTCCTCATCAATAACCGGCAAATGACGAATCCGATGCGTTGCCATTATTTTCTGTGCCTCAAGGACGGTTTGATCTGGTTGAATTGTAACAACCTTAATTGTCATAGATCTGCTGACAAACATCGTGTCCTCCTGTATCAATAAAATCGTGCAACAATTTTATTGATGGATATGTCCGTTCATTAATATCTGAACATGGTTACGCGCCAGCTCCGGGAGCCTTTTGAGGCTGTAACCACCTTCCAGAATTGAAATCAACTTTCCGTTCGAATGATCCTCTGCCAGTTGGAAAACAGTTTCCATGATCCAGGAAAACGCCTCAGTGGACAGTTTGACGTCGGACATATCGTCATCCATGTGTCCGTCAAATCCGGTTGAAACCAGGATCATATCCGGTTTGAAATGATCAAGTGCCGGCAGCAGATCCCTTTTGATATAATGCCGATAGTCCTCGTCTCCCTGCCCCGGAAGCACGGGTGTATTCTTGGTAAACCCGTAACCGTCGACGGATCCCTTCTCAAATTCCCTGCCGGTGCCGGGATAGGCAAAGGAAGGATGCTGGTGAATGGAATAGTAAAACACCGAGGGATCCTTCTCGAAGATATGCTGGGTTCCGTTTCCGTGATGAACATCGAAGTCGATGATACCGACCTTGGGGATCTTCCACTGCTGTTGCAGATACCTTGCGGCAATGGCGATATTGTTGAAATAACAGAATCCCATGGCTTCGGAAACTTCAGCATGGTGGCCAGGCGGCCTGACAGCGCAGAACGCGTTGTCGATTTCGTTTTGCATAACCAGATCCACCGTCTGGAGCACACCGCCAACCGCCAGAAGTGCCGTTTCGTAGGTTTCCGTACACATCCTGTTGTCAGGGGAATCCATTGTGCGCTGGCCTGAAAAACAGACTTCTTCAAACCGCCGGATATAATCCACGCTGTGAACCGCTTCCACCCACTTGAGCTTCGCCCTGACTGCCGAAATCATCCTGAGCTCAGGAATCAGTCCACCATCCTCGATCCCCTGGTAGATTGCCTGGAGTCTCTCAGGCACTTCCGGGTGATAGGGTCCGGTGTCATGAAGAAGATAGCGCTGATCAAATAAAAAACCTGTCTTTTTCATCGTCATGTGGTTTCAACTCTTGAGTTGGTTCTAATCTGAGTGTGTTTCTTTGCAAAAGTTCAGTTTAGACAATAATTTTTTGAAAAATATTAAAAGCTGACTGAACAGCATCGTTTTCATCCGGCAACTCGATGGTGGCACGTCCTTCAAGATCAAATTCGTAGACGGTCTGATTTTCCGGTATGGTTCCAGCAAGCTCAAGGCCGGCACTTTCCAGCATCTCATGGACAACCGGCGCAGGAGCATCTTTGGACTGGTTCAAAATCAGGCAACTCCTGCCCACGCCGATATTCAGCTCCTTGGATAATTTATCTATCCGCATGGCAGCCTGAAGTCCCCTCCGGGAGGTATCGGATACGATCAAAAGGATATCGACTTTACTGGTGGTCAATCGGCTGATGTGTTCCATTCCGGCTTCATTGTCCATCACCACATACGGATAGTTTTTAGTCAGCCGCTCCAAAAAACCCGTCAAGAGGGTATTGGCGGCACAATAGCAGCCGGATCCCTCGGGTTGTCCCATAACAACCAGGTCATACCCCTTATCTTCAATGACAGCCTGTTCAAATTTCATGGACATGAAAACATCTTTTGTCATGCCGGTGGGCACATACCCCTTTCTCATTTCTTCCCGGGCTTCACTCAATGTCCCCGAAACCTCGAGTCCCAGTACCTCATTGAGATTTGCATTGGGGTCTGCATCTACGGCAAGCACCGGTGTCTTCTGGTTCTTGACCAGATATTTGATGAGCATACCTGCAACCGTGGTTTTTCCTGTGCCGCCTTTGCCTGCGAGCGCTATCGATATCGGCATAAGGTTCCTTTCTTTGCTTAGAAGCTATCTTAAAAATGTTTTTTGACCCAATTTCTGCGTTGGTCCCTTGCTTCAAATCCTCGGAATACTTCAGTATACACCACAAGGGCACTTCCTTCGGGCGCCTGCGGGTTGAAGTTCGGGGCCGCCTTGGACTTGAGCCAAAACCCTTTTTTTGAGATGGCTTCTAACTTTAAGCGATAAGCTGTTAGCGTTAAGCAGCTTATCGCTAACAGCAACAGGAATGAATCTATGGCAGAATGCACAATCAGTCAAGTCACTTTTCCGCCTTCAGAACATAGCGGTTTGTGGATGGCACTTTACAGGTATGGAAAGCCAGGCAAGCTGTATCCATCCCTAATCTCCTTGCAATACCCATTGGCATATGTTACTTTTTTTCCATTCGAAAATTTGTGATAAGATATGTTGATATCGCTAATGATTCAGGGAGATTAATGATGGAATTTGAACTCAGCAAAACACAAAAAGACATTCAGAAGGCGGTTAAGGATTTTACAAAAGGCGAATTTGACAAAGAACTGGCACTTGAACTTGACAGGAAGCATGAATTCCCACGAAAAATTTGGCAGAAAGCCGGGGATCTCGGTCTTATCGGGGTTCATTTCCCGGAAGAATATTCCGGTCAGGGTCTGGGCAGTCTGGAAGATATTCTGGTCATCGAAGAGCTGTGCCGAAGTGACTCCACCATCGGGAGTGCCGTGGCACTTTCCAGCTTCGCATCCGAACTCATCATGCATAACGGCAGCAATGAACAAAAAGAAAAATGGCTGCCCCAGGTTGCGGAAGCCAAAACCCTCTCAGCAGGCGCTTTCACCGAACCCGATCACGGGTCGGATATCACTTTCATGGACACCACTGCCGTCAAGGAGGGGGACGAATGGGTAATCAATGGCGCCAAAACTTTCATTACCAACGGAGGGTTGGCCGGGTTCTATTCGGTCATGTGCCAGACAGACCCCGAAGCCAAACCTTCTTACAGGGGTATCAGTGTCATCCTGGTGGAAGCTGACCGGGAAGGATTGTCCACGGTGGATCTCGGCGATAAAATGGGTATCAACATGATGGCCACCTCAGAAGTCGTTCTGAAAGATGTGCGGGTGCCCTTGTCCAACCTTGTCGGTGGAGAAAACAAGGGCTTTTATCATGTGCTTCATTTCTTTGATGAAAGCAGGATTCAGGTGGCGGCACAGGCACTGGGAACAGCCCAGGGTGCTTATGACCGTGCTCTCGATTACGTCAAGAAACGGGAGCAGTTCGGTAAAAAAATTGCCCAGTTCCAGGTGACGCAGCACAAGCTCGCTGATATGGCCACCAAAATTGAGCTGGCCAGGTTGATGACCTATAAAGCCGCCTGGAATTTCGATCAGGGGCGAATCGATCCCAAGCTTACATCCATGGCCAAAATGGTTGCTGCGCGGGCGGCCGTGGAAGTTGCCGATGAAGCCATTCAATTGCACGGCGGGTACGGCTATATGAAAGAATACGAAGTGGAACGGTTCTACCGGGATGCCAAAATAACCGAGATTTATGAAGGAACGCGTGAAATTCAAAAAAACACCATTGCCAGCGCCATCCTGGGAAAAATGAAATAGGAGGAAACCATGTATGACCTAATCAGAAAAGGTATGCTCACGGGCATCGGCCTGGCTCTCAAAACATGGGACGAGGTGGAAGCCATGGCCAAGGAACTGGAGAAAAAAGGAGAAATGCCCAGGGAAGAGGGAAAAACATTCCTGAAAGACCTCGAAAAAAGGTACTCGGAAGCCCAGACCAAGCTGGAAAAAAGAGTGGAAAAGAGCGCCAATGAATTTTTGAAACGAGCGGACATTGTCACCGGTGATGAACTCAAAGGATTGAAAAAGGAAATCCGGGAACTGAAGAAAATGATCAGCAATCAGGATGCCAAATGAAGGATCGACCATAGGCTGTAACTCATAGGCTGTAGACTATTAGGCTGTAGGCTGTTAGGTGCTGAACGCTGAACACAAAACACCAATCACCAAACACAATAAACCCAATAAACCCAATAAACAGGTATGCAGCATATAGGTAACCATGAGAAGTATTTCCCATGCTTAGTATACGCAAAATCGGTGTCATTGGCCGGACTTACCGCAACCTGAATCGTTACCGGCAGATCCTGGGTGTTCTCATAAAATACGGGTTTGGCGACCTGATTGAAACCCTGAACATCGAGCAGTACATCGAAATCGGTCTGCAGATGATCAGTAAGAAACGCCGGGAACGCGTTGAGAAATCATCAAGAGCCGAGCGGCTCAGGATGGCTTTCGAAGAGTTGGGCCCCACCTATATCAAGCTGGGTCAGATCCTCTCCACGAGGCCAGATTTAGTGCCGGTTGATTTCGTCCACGAACTTTCGAAACTGCAGGATGAAGTGCCTCCCTTTCCATTCGAAGATGCCAGGCAAATCGTCGAATCCGAACTCCGGGAGCCCCTGGAAAATATCTTCTCGGTCTTCGATGAAACACCCCTGGCATCCGCCTCCATTGGCCAGGTACACCGCGCGCGCTATCTCGACGGCGAGGATGTCGCCGTCAAGGTTCAACGACCCGGTATCCAACGACTCATCGATATCGACCTCGAAATCATGCTTCACCTGGCAACCCTGGCCGAAAACCACATCGAAGAACTTTCTTTCCATCAACCCGTAAAGATTGTCGAAGAGTTCGCCAAGACGCTGGAACGGGAATTGGATTACACCATCGAAGCGACCAGCATGGAACGCGTATCACGCGAATTTCTCCACGACGCTACCGTCTATATTCCAAAAACGTACAGAGAAACCACAACCTCTCGCATATTGACAACAGAGCTGGTGCAAGGCATCAAGGTGTCCAAACTGGATCAACTTGACCAGGCAGGTTACGATAGAAAAAAGATAACATCCCGGGGTGCCCATGTTTGTCTGAGCCAGATATTCGATCACGGGTTTTTCCATGCCGACCCGCACCCGGGCAATATCTTTATCCTGCCGGATAACGTGATCTGTCTGCTCGATTTCGGCATGGTAGGCACCATTGACCGGAATACCCGGGAAGATTTCGTCGAACTCGTTGACAGCATTATGCGAAAAGACGAAACCCGTGCCGCCGGCTGCCTTCTCAAGATCACCGCCTGGGACGAAGAACCGAATATGCGTTCTTTTGAAAAAGACGTTGCCGAGTTTATCGGTCAACATCTTTACAAGCCCTTAAAAGAAATAGAACTGGGTAAACTGCTGCAGCATCTGCTGGAACTGGCCGCCCGCTATCGTTTGAGACTCTACCCCGATATTTTTCTCATGATGAAGGCACTGAGCACCGTTGAAAGCGTCGCCTGCAAGTTAGACCCGGATTTCGACATGCTTCAGCACGCAGAACCCTTCATCAAAAAGGTCAAACTGCAACGATTTTCTCCCGAGCGGCTGGAGAGCGATGTCTTGTCCCTGACGTCACAGATGTTTATATTTCTCAAAGATTTTCCAAAAGATCTTCTTGAAATCACCCGTTTGATTCGTCAGCGTAAACTCTCTTTCTCTCACGAATTGCAAGGGCTCGATCAAATGCTGTCGACCCATGATCAGATCAGCAACCGGATCTCTTTTTCCATTATCATTGCCGCACTCATCATCGGCTCAGCCCTCATTGTTATCTCCAAAACACCACCTCTTTTCTACGGTATCTCCCTCATCGGTATCATCGGTTTTCTGGCTGCAGCCCTCATGGGTATCTGGCTTCTGGTGGCCATCCTGAAAAAAGGTCGTTTGTAACTCCAGGCGAACGTTTACTTAACTATTCGGAATTATAGCGAGGGATAGAAACGCATGCGACTCCAGAGCGACATCAAAGTAAGGGTCAAAAACAAGGCCATCGGCGGCCCTGATTTTCTGATATGCATGCCTCTTCTGGCGGCGGAAAGGTCGGATCTGTTTAGAGAGGCCGCAGCCATCAAACACTTGGATCCGGATTTGCTGGAATGGCGTATCGACGGCTATGCCCATGCCGGAAATATCAACGACAGCTTGGACACCCTTGCTAAATTGCGAATCCAATTCAGCGACACCCCTCTCATCTTTACCTGCAGAACCCATAAAGAAGGCGGTATAAAAAAAATGACCGGCGATCAGAGACAGCGCCTGTATACAATGGCAATAACCACCGGCAACCTGGATATCGTTGACATCGAGTTGTGTAATGACATTGATTTTGTTCGATCCATCATGGAAACAGCCGGAAAATTTAACGTTCGGGTAATTCTTTCCTATCACAATTTTGAAATGACCCCTGATGAGACGTTTATTTTCGACACACTTTTTAAGGCCCGGGATCTTGGCGCTGATATTGCCAAAGTTGCCGTGATGCCCAAGGGGCAACAGGATGTACTGACACTGCTAAACGCCACATTGAAAGCACGCAAACAAGGTTTGAAAATTCCAGCGATAACAATGTCCATGGGCCCCCAGGGCAGACTGTCACGACTGGCAGGCGGGCTGTTCGGGTCGGACATCACATTTGCGGGCGGCAGCACCCTTTCCGCACCTGGCCAGATGCCAATTGAAATTCTCAGACAGGGTATGGCCACATTATACGACTGAGCCTCCACCCGCTGAGCAGGTGGGCCCAAGACGTCCCTCGAAGGTGGCTTGAACCAAAACATTACTCCGGCAATTAAATGGATCATCTCCAAAAGAGTTGATCTAAATGAAGGATTAAAGAACCTCGCATACCTCCGCCCGGATTGAATTCTCAAAAGTTTCACTGCCCGTGGTGACATAGCAATGTCTCTTCACTTCCTGCAGATCACCACAGGCAACCATCAATTCAGCATGGCTGATGATTTCACTGGCCGCCATCTGCTTTCCCGGACCCTTTAAAAGAATTTTACTGAAGTGAAGCCGGGCGATTTCATCGGCACTTTTCTCCCCTGTCGCCACGATATCAAGTATAGATGCACAGCGCTGGATATGGTGTTCGATCAATTCATTCAGCTTTTCTTTCAGTTGAATGGTATTCCAACGATCCTTATAATAGAGACGGTGGGCTGGCAGCACCAGAATATCCGGGTATTGCTCTGCAATCTGCAACAATTCCTTGAATGATTGCACATAACGCTTCAACCCGAAAATGGCACCCGCTTCAGGATATAAGGGTCGCAAAACCTCTGATAGCTCATTGTATTGCTCCAGACACGTCGGCCAGGGTGTAATATCCGGCAGGACCACATCCCCGACAACCATGGCCTCGTTGCCCAGCATCACAGCCAGGGAATCCGGACTGTGACCCGGCAGGTGCAGGGTCGAGATGTCATGACCTAGCTTTTCACGACCATCTCCAATCCTTTCAACATCCAATGCCTGCAATACGCCATGATACGGAAGACAGTTGTCTTTATAAAAAGATTCGGGCATAAAACAGTGCCAACATTTTGCGGGAAAGCGTTGTTTGTATCCCGGTGGCGCTATATCCGGATACTGTCTTATTATGAGGTCATATATCGTGTGGGCTTTTACCTTGAGATCGGTCAGTGCTATCAGTTCTGCCAGACCGCCGTCATGATCTTCATGACCGTGGCTGATCAACACGAAATCAAGATCGGCGGGTCTGATCCCTGCCACGCGCATCATGTCAACCAGGTGCCGGCCCTGACCATATCTTCCCGAATCAATCAAGAAAGGTCGATCTGCCAGAACAACATAATTCCATGTGGGTCCAAGGTCCCAGCGACCACCGTAAAAATTTTTGGTGGGAAGACTGACGATTTCCAGACCGGAAGGAAGTCGGAATTTGGCAATCAGGCCGTTGCCACTCGCATCGCCTTTTTGGATAATTTTCCTGTGGTTCAAATGGATCTCCTCTATTAGGCTTTTAGCGGTTTAGGCTGTAGACTATTAGGTGCCTTTGCCCTGCGGGCGAGATTACGCCTACGGCTGATATTTGCGCTTTGCGCGTCATTTATTCTTCGAATGTCATTTGCCCTGCGGGCGAGATTACGCCTACGGCTGATATTTGCGCTTTGCGCGTCATTTGTCCTATCGGACGATATTTAGCCCGCAGCTGTCATTTGCGCTACGCGCGTCAATTATTGACGATCAGAGCTGAGAGCCTGGAGCCTACTTAAAACCTAAAACGTAAAACCTAACACTTCTATTGCCCTTGGCTCTTTGCTGTTAATCGGCCAACAACTATGAGCTAAAAATGAAGAGCTGGGAGGTTACCCTCGAACCCTTGAATCCTTGACTCCTCGGACCCTTCATTTAATAGCTTAAACCAAAATCCTTGAATTCATCGGCATAGGTTTGCCATGTCACTTCCACGTTGCTGACCCGGGCATGGGGGGGGCCTTGCCGGCACCACTTAAGTGTGGCCGTTACATCGGCTTCCTCGCCTTCGAACACTGCTTCCACCGAACCATCCATTTTGTTCCGCACCCAGCCAGTCACTCCCCGACTCCTGGCGGCATTCTGAGTCTCCAGTCGGAAAAAAACACCCTGGACTCTGCCGGTGATAATGGCATGAGCCCGAACTTCTTTCTGCATGATGATTCCTCCAGATTACAAACTATTAGCCTTTTAGCGTTTTAGGCTGTAGGCTGTTAGGTAATTTTGCCCTACGGGCGATATTACGCCTGCGGCTGTCATTTGCGCTGCGCGCGTCATTTGCCCTACGGGCTGTAATTAGCACTTCGTGCGTCATTTATTGACGCTCAGAGCTGAAAGCTTGGAGTTTGCCTAAAACCTAACACCTAACAGCCTACAGCCTATAGTTTATTCAATACGCTCAAGATACGCATCTTCAGACAAAATATCGATACCCAACGCCCTCGCCTTGCTAATCTTGGCCGCTCCCACTTTTTCTCCGCACACCAGCATATCCGTGGCACCGCTCACGGAAGTCTGCACCCTGGCACCCAGTTGCCGTGCCGCCATCTGCATGGCTTCCCGGCTGCCCTTCTGCATTTTACCCGTAAAAACAATGCTCTTTCCGGCAATGGCGCTGTCGACTGCCAGGGTCTCGTGAACAAGGGGTGTTTTTACAAGATTGAAATCGAGCGCCAGCATGTGGTCCATGGTTTCTCTGAAGTCCTGAATACCCTCCTGGATGGACAGACTTGTTATCCCACCGAATCCGTTGATGCCCTCGATACGGATTCGGTCAGCTTTCATAAGATCTTCAAATGTCATATGAGAAAGCAGTTTGCGGCTATCTCCCGTGCCCAGGTTAGAAATACCGAAAGCCGCCAGAAACCGCCAGTCTTCCACGGGTTTGGCCCGGCTGATTTGTAAAGCTTCAGCCAGATTTCTTGACTGCACCGGACCGAATCCAATAGCGATAAAATTCTCTTCAGTCAGGGCGTAGATCTTCTCGAGAGTGTCGAAACCGTCGGCAACCATCTTCTGGATGCTCTTGATACCGAACCAGTCGGCATTTCCGAGAGTCTTGAACCAATGGCTGATACGCTGTTCAACCTGAGCCTTACAGAAACGGTTGGTGCATCGCAAAAAATCGTTCTGCCATATCAGTCCTGTTCCGCACACGGGGCAATCCGCGGGTATTGCCACCACATCCGATACCTGAACAACCTTTTCCAGCTTGGGAATCACCTCGCCACTGCGAATAATCTCTATTGTAGCCCCTATGCCGATGCCTTGCTTTGAAACCATGCCGGCGTGATGGGCGGTCACCCGCTTAATGGTGGCGCCGGAAAGAAGCACAGGCCGAACCTCCATGACGGGGGTGATGTTACCGGTTCTTCCCACCTGCCAGGTAACATCTTCCACAACCGTGATGGCGGTATCGCCCTTTGATTTGATGGCAATCTGCCAGCGATAGTGGTGGGCGGTAGCACCCATGGCCTCCCGGATCTCCGGACTCGTTACTTCGGCGACTGCGCCATCCATGGGATAGTCTGTCTGAGCAACCAGATCCTCAACGATCGTGCTGACCTGGCTCAACATTGTCTGTGCGTCACCCTCCCAGAAAGGCAGCTCCCTGTATGGCACAAAATGAACCGCCTGATCTTCCAGCGCTTTTTGGGAGTATTCATTCAGTTTGTCCGACGACACAATACCCACCACCATATTGCGTGGATGCTCGAAGTTACTGGATAGATGCTCGTCAAAATAGGACTTGCGGATAACAATTTCCCCGGTTCCAAGGCCCCGTCCTCCCATGGGAATAACACCCTTTTGAAAAGCACTGCTGATCTCGTACCCGATTTCACCATTGCCACGGGAGGCAAATATACGCCCATTGTCTCGGCCAGCCAAGCCGTCCAGCTTCGGTGTCACCCGGTAGACAACCCTTGTAACACCCAGGGCCCGGGCTGCTTTGGATACCCTGACAACAAACCGCTCCAGTGCCTCCCCGGTATAGGCCTTGTCCGTGGACAGCATGGGAACAGGATGACGAATTTCCTTTTTACCGGTAAAGGTCTCGGGCTCCACGACGTGCAGAAAGGGGTGCTCAGGATCGAGGCTGCGCAACTTCTCCACCATCCGGTCGTATTCGGCATCACTGACAAGGGGTGAGCCTTTTCGGTAGGCTTCGTTGTAGACCTGCAGGGTTTGGGCAATTTTATCCAGCATATCCGTCATAGCAATTCCTCGCAGAGTTTCTTGACAATCCCGGCCGCATCTTTTCGTCCTGACTTGAATTGCTCACTTTTAAAACCCGGCTTCCAGGTCAAGCTGGAGAGCTCGTCGGACACCACCAGAAGAGCACTCACATCCACATCATGAAACGTACCCACCGAAAGCAGGGCCGACAATTCCATTTCCACGGCAAGGACACCTCTTTCCTGGAAAGATAGAACCGCTTCAGGGGTCTCCCTGAAGGCCGCATCGGTGGTCCACACCAGACCCTCATGATACGTCATCTGAGCAGATTTCAAGGATTGCCGTGTCTTTTGCAGGATAAGATTCGAGGGCGGCACAATATCCATTGTTTTTCGCAGGTAGTGAAGAGAGGTCCCCTCGTTTACCATTGCACCGTTAGGAACGATCATGTCACCGATGTGAACGTCTTTTGATATGGCCCCGCACCATCCCATAAAAACAACCCGGGTAACCCCCCAGGCAATAAGCGTCTCCAGGATCATGGCGCCGTAGGGTGCTCCGATAAAGGGTCCACACAGGGACATCCCGGAAATTCGTCCGGACCCAATAGCAAGACCAGCGGTATAAAGATGCCGGTTGCTCCGGTCTTCAAAACCCATAAGACCTTTCAACAGCTGGTAATCGGGAGCGGTTGCCGCCATCACCGAAACAGGTCCGAGGTCGGGTGTATTCCTGGTTTTGACGGGTCTAACCACTGGTGTGGTATCAGGTGAGATAGGCATCTTACCGAAAAAAAGTTTTAGGTGTTACGTTTTAAAAGATAGAAATCCAAATTCGATGTTCAGCGTTCGATGTTCGATGTTGGACGTTCATCTTTATTGTCTTTACGCCGGCGCAGCCAATCCCGTCAAGGTCTCCTTCACCTCATCGATTATGTCATACAGCCATAACACATCTTCCACGGTCAATCGACCGGCCTTCATGGGCGCTCTTTCACCCCCGCCATCCTTCTTCATGAGAATTCGCGGTCCGATCTGCACTTTGGGCTGTCCTTCGCTATATTGATTGATGGAGATGATGAGACCGGTTTCCTCACACCGCCATGTTTTCAGTACTTTATCCTTTTCAGGGTCAAACGGCATTGCACTCCTCCTTTATGAAGCCGACAATTTTGAAAAATCGGCAAATTTATCGAAAAGCTCGGCGATTATACCGAGTAGTGCCAGTCTATTTTGCCTGACACCTTTGTCTTCAGCCATAACCAGAACTCCGTCAAAAAAAGCATCCACACGATCCCGCAGTGATGCTATTTCCAACAGACCTTCTTCAAAACGCCCCTTTTCCAGATGCTCCAAGGCCAGACGTTTTACATCCGTAAATACTGCAAACAGATCCCTTTCAGAGGCGTGTTCAAACAGCGCTTCATCCACCACAGCCCCTTGAAACCCCTCTGCCTTGCGGATAATGTTGACCACACGTTTGAACGCAATGGCCAGGGGCTCGAAATCTGGCATTCCTTTCAATTTCTCAAGAGCATTGACCCTGTTCCACACCTCGGACACACTTTCTGCCCCGGCACTAACAACAGCGGCGATAACATCCTTTGAGCATCCTTCGTTTACCAACTGTCGGGACATGCGATTCTCCAGAAAAGTGAGAACCTTTTCGGTTGTCTTTGCAGCATCCTTTTGGCTTTTTTCTGAAAAGAGTGTCAGCGATGTCAATATCATGTCTTTGAGCGGGATCGCCAGCTCCTGGTCCAGCATTATATTGATGATACCAATGCCTTGGCGCCTAAGCGCATATGGATCGGAAGCACCGGTGGGAACCAGGCCGACCGAGAAGCATCCGCAAATGGAATCGATCTTGTCGGCAATAGCCAGAACAGCGCCGGTTAATGTTACCGGAAGCGGCCCTCCCGAGTAGGTCGGTCGGTAATGTTCTTCTATGGCCGAGGCTACATCCGCCGGTTCTTTGGCATACGTAGCATAAACACGCCCCATAATCCCCTGCAACTTGGGAAACTCAACCACCGCCTGGCTCACCAGGTCTGCCTTGCATAGACTGGCCGCCCGGACCACACGTTCATGAAAGGCTGAATCCGTGGAGACCAAGGCTGCTACATGAGCACCGATCTTCTTGATCCGCTGAATCTTTTCCGCCATGGTACCCAGGGCAGCCTGAAACAGAACCCCCTGCAGGCGTTCATTCCATGGATCAAAAAGTACTTTAACATCGCTCTGGTAAAAAAATTGTGCGTCGGCAAGTCGGGCCCGCAGTACCCGCTCATGCCCTTTTGCCACCAGGTTGAGATCCTTGGTGCGGGTGTTGTTGACGGCAACAAAATAAGGCATCAGGTTTCCGTCCCTCTCCACTACAGCAAAATATTTCTGGTGCTCCCGCATGGCCGTAATCAGGATTTCACGGGGAATCTCCAGAAATTCCTTATCGAATCGACCGGCTGTCGCAACCGGATACTCCACAAGGTTGGTGACAATATCCAGCAACTCCTCGTCCGGCAGGATATTACCCCCCACACCCGCGGCGGCGGCATCGATCTCCCGGGCGGTTTCCTTTTTGCGTGCTTCCATATCCACAATCACATGGACCGACTTCAGTTTGTCCTCATACTCATCTGGCTCAGTAATTTTGATTTTGGTAGGATGCATGAAACTATGACCAAAGGTAATCCGACCACTCTTGATATTGCCCAACTTAAACGATACTACCTGAGATCCCAGCAAGGCCAGGATGGAATGAATCGGTCGGGCAAAGGTGATGTTCAATTCACCCCATTTCATGGTTTTTGGAAACGGTATGGCCAGGATCGCCTCCGGCAACATCTGCTTAAGAATAGTTCGGGTCGCCAGACCCCGTTCAACAACCTTGGCACACACGTAGGAACCCTTTTCCGTCTTTTTCACCTTAAGTTTGCTAATATCCACACCCACTTTCTCAGCAAACTTTTGAATTGCCACAGTGGGATTGCCGGCATCGTCATATGCCACTTTCTCTGGCGGCCCCATCACCTCTGTGGTTATGGTCTTCTGACGTGTGGCAACGTTATCGATCATGACGGCCAGGTGCCTTGGCGTACCGTACAGTCTGGCGTCTCCATGCGCAATACGGGCAGCACTCAGTTTGTTTTTGAGATTTGTAGACAAGGCTTTCAGTGCCGGCACTATATAACCAGCCGGTATCTCCTCGGCACCGATTTCAAGCAATAGTTTCTCCATAGTATCCCCTAATAAGATCGCTGCGAGATCTTATATAACGCGGCGTTGCCGCTTATTTTCTCGGGATCATCTCCCGATTGGTTATCCACAATTAAACCATAAACATGTATTATTATCTGTAAACTATTTGTCGCAAAACCCGTGGCAGTCCTTGAACCCCTGTTAGCCCTTTAGCGGTTTAGACTGTAGGCTGTTAGGTGCCCTATGCTGATTGCTTTCAGCCACCCTCGGACCCTTCAATCCTCGAATCCTTGAACCCTTTAGGATCATATCCACTCAATCTCTATGCTTGCGGCAAACCACGAGAAAGGTACTCACTATCGCGGCTCAGTAGTGGATACCCCATGGCTTCCCGCTGTTTCAGATACCCTTCGGCGCAAAGACGGGCCAGGTTCCGTATACGCCCTATATACCCGGTTCTTTCGGTCACACTGATGGCACCCCTTGCGTCCAGAAGGTTGAACGTGTGGGAGCACTTCAGACAGAATTCATAGGCCGGTATGACCAGATCCATGGCAATCGTTTTCTGCGATTCAGACTCAAATTTGGCAAACAGGTCCAGGAGCATATTCACGTCGGCCTTTTCAAAATTGTATGTGGACTGCTCCACTTCCTGACGGTGATGCACCTGGCCGTAGGTAATCGTATCGTTCCACATGAGATCATACACATTATCGACCCCCTGCAGATACATGGCAATGCGTTCCAGACCATAGGTCAGTTCCACGGGGATGGGAGACAATTCCACACTTCCGGCCTGTTGAAAATAGGTAAACTGCGTGACCTCCATACCATCGAGCCACACCTCCCAGCCCAGACCGGATGCTCCGAGGGTAGGAGACTCCCAATCATCTTCCACGAACCGGATATCATGCTCCAGCGGATCGATGCCCAGGACCTTCATACTCTGCAGGTATTGCTGCTGAACATCCGGCGGTGAAGGTTTCAGGATAACCTGGTACTGGTAGTAATGTTGCAGCCGGTTCGGGTTCTCGCCGTACCTACCGTCTGTGGGTCGCCTGGATGGCTGAACATAGGCCACCTTCCAGGGTTCCGGTCCCAGCGCCTTCAATGTCGTATTGTGATGAAAGGTTCCGGCCCCTACCTCCAGATCGTAGGGTTGTGTAACCACGCACCCTTTTCGCGCCCAGAATGTGTTCAGCTTTAATATAACATCTTGGAAATTCATACCTTGTCCTCTTGTTAGTCGTGCACGTTTCTATATAAACCCAATGAACTCAACGAACGCGAACAGTCACTCCCCGGCGATCAACACACGAATCAAGTATTCGCGCATCTTTTCGTTGGCGAAGAATGTTTTCCCATATCCCCCTGAGTCTGTCAATATCTTCCATCGCCCCCAATGCCCAGACACATCCACCGCCGCCGGCTCCTGTAAATCGTACCCCACACGCATTTTCCATTGCCGATGTCCTCAATTTCTCTCCCATCTCGTCAAAAACTTCGGGGGTCATTTCGCGCCGAAGGACCACCTCCCTGTTCATGCAGCGGGCCGCCTCCTTATAATTCAGCTCAATCATGGCATCAATAAATTTTTGGGTAATGATGCAGATTTCCTCCCATTTCTGGCGATGCTTCCCGGCAATGAACTGCCGGACCCACTGGCTGTTGACATCTTTGGAAACATGCGGCACCCCGCAATAGGCCACCAGGATGTGTGATTCAATCTCAGTGAAACGGACCGGTTCAACAATAACAGCTTTTTGAAATACCCGGGCAGCACTTTCCCGGTCCCAATACCAGGCATGGATGCCCCCGTAGGCAGCTGCCAGATGATCCTGAAGCCCGCAGGGAACACCGGCCACGCTTCCCTCCAGAGCATGGGCCAGCAAGGCTGTTTCCTGGATCGGAGTCACGGCAGACCCTGTTGTGGAAAGAACAGCTTGAAATGCTGCCGCCAGGGCAACCGCCGCTGATGATGATCCTCCCAGGGCACTTCTGGGAGGTGAGGCTGAAACAATGGAAATCTCCACCCCGTCTGCACCGAAATAATTGGCAAGGGAAAACATCAAACCCAAGGGGTGGTCAAAAGGCGCCTGAGACAGCGGAAAAGCTGTGGTTTCAAATCCTCTGGATTTGATCCGCGTGATTCCTTTTCGGCACGGTTTGATTGTCACCGTTGTCCGCATATCAAGAGCGATATTGAAGGTACACGGTCTGAAAGGCCTCAGGGGCAGATAGAAGGTACTCAGATCCAATGTCCCGCCCATGTCAATGCGGCATGGCGCCGAGGCTTCAAGGTGTCGTTCCTTTAACAGTTCTCTTATGGATATATTCATGATTAGCCTTTTAGCGGTTTAGACTTATTAGCTTATTAGCAGTTTAGGCTGTAGGCTGTTAGGTGCTTTTCGCTGGTAGCTGTCAGCTACCCTCCAACCCCATATCTTTATTGTGTTTGGTATTTCGTGTTTCGTGTTTGGTATTTGGTACAGAGCCTTAAACCATTAGCGATCAGCACCTAATAGCCTAAAAGTCTACAGCCTATAGTCTATAATCGAAACCGGCGTAGGAATTTCAGACTTTTCGGTTCCCGTCCCAGGTGATACGGGACAAAGGCCTCCAGAAAGGACGTGCTCTCCCGCATGGCTGTTGGCGAAAACCGTATTCTCCCGGCCTTGCTCAATTCACAGGTGTTCAGCCACTGCAGCTGTTTGATGGTTCCTTTTGACAGGCACCTTTGCCCGGACGAATAGGGTGTGCAGTGTTCGCACACGACGCCGCCCTTTGACAGGTCGACATTGATTTTAGATTGGCCGACATCTGCCATGTCCGAATGGCAGGTGCAGCAATAATTCAAATTCGGGCACAAACCGGACAAGGTAAGAAGCCGCATTTGAAACAGGATGCTCAACACGTCGTCAGGTATTTCCCCGGCATCAAGCGCTTTGAGCGCATAATCCAGAAGTTGAAATACCGCCACCTGCTGTCTGCCTTCTTCCAGTGTGTCATTCACGAGTTCCGCCCAGTAACTGGCAAAAGCAATCTTGGTGATATTCCCCCTGATGTTGTTCAAGGGGCTGGAAAAAGAGGCTTCTGTGAGAACCGATAATCCCTTGCCCTTGCTTTTGCTCACAACAATGTCAAGCAGAGAAAACAACTCCAGAACACCGGAAAACCGCTTGGTACTTTTTTTGGCCGACTTTGCAATGGCGGTCATCTTGCCGTGCTCGTAGGTCAAAAAGGTGATGATCAAATCAAAATCGCCATAATCCAGACGGCGGATCAGAATCGCGGGAGATGAAAAAAGCGACATTTCGGTTTATATACCTAACAGCGAGGTGGCAATGGCAAAATAGAAAAAAACACTGATGATATCGATGGCGGTCGTTACAAAGGGGCCCGTTGCCACGGCCGGGTCAATCTCAATTTTTGCAAAGAGCATGGGAACCAGGGAGCCCACAAGTGCCGCCACAGACATGGAACAGAGGACCGAAGAACCCACGGCGACGGCAAGCATGATCGTGCTGTATTTCAGTTGTGCGACAACCCCGATAAGGAGGCCATAAACAAGCCCGAGAATTAAGCCGATGGAGAGCTCTTTCAAAACCACCGGCCACAACTCATCTATGTCTATCCGGCCCGTGGCAAGGCCTCGAACGACAATGGTGGAGGATTGGGTGCCGATATTGCCACCCATACCCATGATCACCGGGATAAAAGCCGCCAGGTAGGTCAGCTTTCTCAGGCTCTCTTCAAAATGACCGATAATGAAAAAGGCAACGATACCCCCAATGCAACTGGCAAAAAGCCAGGGAAGCCGGATACGCGTACTTTTAATAACAGATTTCGTCTCAACGAAATCCTCGCCCACACCCGCCATTTTCAGGATATCCTCGGTTGCCTCGCGCCTGAAAATATCAATGACATCGTCGACGGTTACGATACCCACCAACTTGTTGGTATCGTCCACAACGGGGACGGCCAGAATATCGTACCGGGCAACAATTTTGGCCACCTCCTCCTGATCCATATCCGTCTTCACCGAAAACACATCCGTCACCATGAAATCTTTCAGGGGTGTTTCAGGCAGCACCACCACCAGCTGCCGGAGAGAACTGACGCCCACCAGATTGCCGTATTCATTGATGACATAGAGATAAAAGGGCATCTCCACATCCTGATGCTCTTTCTGCAAGCCTCTCCTGCGGTGACATCCTCGCCCAGCGCAATAAAATCGGGTACCATGATACCGCCGGCGGTATCGTCTTCGTAGCGAAGCAGGCCTTCTATCTCTTCCGACCCCTCTACCCGCATTTTATGAAGAATAGCGTCTGCCGTCTCTTCCGGCAGTTTGCCGATGATGTCTGCAACATCATCGGTGGGCATATCCTCCAGAACCGTCACGACCTCTTCAATCTTCAGGACTTCCACAAAAGATAAAAGGGTATCCTCTTCCAGTTCACTGAACAAAACGCCCTTCTGCTCGATGTCCTCGATCAAACCGAAAAGCTTGTGTTGCTCCGTCAGAGATAGGGAATTGAAGACCCTGGACAGGTCGGCGGCATGGGTTTTGGCTACAATCTTACGCAGGTGCGGAAGCGCATTGCGTCTCAACAGTCGTTTGATGCTTTCCATTGGAATGGTATTTCGATCACTCATGGCTATGTCACCCTTGAAACTACTTAGTATCCATCCATAAATGGTCTTTTCACGCCCTGCCAGTGTTGGAAGACATGATTTAACTCCTCAAAATTCGGTTCAAAGAATTATCTTAACATGGGATGCTTCCCGCAAGGTCTCGATCCAATCCATAAACGCCTTTTCAGATTGCTCCTTATACAGGGTCCCCTCGATCTGTGAATAGACCTCCGCCATTGATATTTCATTTTCTTTCAGTATGTTTTCGATGTAGAAGATCTGATAGCCCTGATCGGTATCCAAAACCGCTGTGTACTCTCCCCGCGAGAGACCGGTCAGCGCTTCTTTCAACTGGGTTGAAAAATTCTTGTATGCTAAACTCCCGAGATCGCCACCATTTTTGGCCAGCACTGATTCTGAGTATTGTCGGGCAAGTAATTCGAAAGATGCCCCTTTTTCCAGCTCTGCATGGATATTCTCCATTCTTACCAAAATAGCCAGCTTCCCGTCCGTGCTGGTACTTTCCGACACCCGCATGATAATATTGCGCAGATGGTATGTCAGCTCCCCCTGATATTTTTCGATGTTGTTTGCATAGTATGCGGCAACATCCTCTTTTGTTATCACTATGTTAGATCTAACAATCGCGTTAATAAGCCTTGATCTCAGCAACTGATTTCTCAACTGCTCCCGGTAGGCTTCGATTGTTATACCCTCTCTTTCAAGGGCTTCTCGAAAATCCTCCTCTGTCCACAGCTTCTCTTTCTTGATCTGTTCGATATTGTTGTCGAGTTCTTCGTCGTTCACGCTAATCTTCTTGTGCTTGATCTCCTGATCGATGATCTTTTGCTCCACCAGTTTATTGACGATATCCTTTCTGACTTTGTAAAGCATCTGCTGCTCTTTTTCAGGATCATAACCCACCGCTTTTATCTGTACTGCATATGGAAACATTTCCGCCTGAACTTCGAGATACGTAACGATATCATCATTGACGATAGCAACGATGCGCTCCACGATTTCACCATCGTCGGCATGAGCCCCTCCCGCAAATCCAACAACCCATATGAAAATCCACATGAGGCGCCCTATGATCATCCTGAAATTTAAATGCCTGGTCATCTGTTATATTGATCCATGGCAGCTATGGCCGAGTCACAATTCTATTCCACGCCACCTGGTTAACATTCAAGGTATACTGTTTTTCCAGCATCTGTATCCACTCATGGTATATGGCTTCCTTTTTGCCGGCTCGCACCTGCTGGACGATAATAGCGTCGATGTTGGAAACATCCTCTTCCTTCTCCGGATCGGATCCCGATGATCCATAATGCTGTTCGTAGTAGTCGGATATCTCTTCCGGGCTGATATGTATCCGGGGTTCCAGCTCATGGTCAACGACCTTTTCCATCAACAGACGAATTCGCAGCTCATTTTTCCACTGATGAAAGGAAACGGCCTGCTCAAGCAGCACCTGATCGAACTCACCCTTGGGATAATCCGATTTTATCGATGCAATCACCTCTTCGAGTTCCG
>RCNC010000847.1_pt1 | contig 21561 bp, 13 predicted proteins | sample 2041301 | NCBI WGS metagenome assembly RCNC01 (sample SAMN09708231, study PRJNA481090) | Marine sediment metagenome, whole genome shotgun sequencing project. | biome: marine sediment; feature: ocean; material: sediment; isolation source: Sewage treatment plant 13A marine sediment (STP13A) ...
GAAACCGATTCCACCATCGACCTTCCAGTCTGAAAATAATTCAGAAAAATCGTATTCATCGGCAACACGTCCACCTTCAACAAAACCGACAATCTGAAACCAGTCAGCCTTGAGCCATCTCAACCAGGAAATGTTGGCAATTGGGTTCCATTTCAGTGTGTATCGATATTCAGCAGTACTGTAGATTACCGAGCGATCGTTAAATCGATTATTGGCGAAACCGCGCATGCGGTAAAAGCCACCAAGATTTGCTCCGTCAAGGAATGGTGGATTATTTTCAACAATAGATTGACCATCTGGAGCGGTGACAACATCATAGGAAAATGAATTGCCTGTCCAGAAATTCAGGGCCAGGACTTCCTGGCTTGAAAACCGTGAAGTATTGAGATTAAAATATTTACTTGCCTCAAATTCGAGAAAATCCCATGAACCATTATTACTGCTGTCACTGAAGTCCTTCTTATAAGCGATATATTGTGAACTGCCAACAGACGGGTTTGTCGGAAAATCTGTGTTGTTGTAGTAGTATCCGACCTGGAACGGGAACTCGTCTCCATCATAGGTGACGGTGTCGGTTTCATAGCTCTGGTATCGGCTTGTCTGCCCTAGCAGGAGAACAGAGATTCCTGATTCCAGAGGATTCCAGCTTTCGCCGCCGGTAGCACCGGACTTCAGTAGACCGTTCTGAAGATGGTATTCGGCCATCCCGCTTTCCTTCATACTACCGATGGGCAGCACATATTCCAGCTTGAGGTCCAGCCAGTTATCATCGCCATCATCTTCAATGAAATCGTCTTCGTCAGAGTTATTGCTTCCGGCAGGAGGCGGTCTGCTGTCAGATGATCGCCGGGGTACTTCGGTGTAGGCACGCTGTCTTGGGTAATTGGAGAATGCACCTACAGCGGTAAAAAAGAATCTCTCTGTCCAGGGCAGGCGATAGTCCCACATTCCGCCAATGATACCTTTGGCATCATCAACACTGCCGAAAATCGTTCCACCGAATAGCAGCTGGTCCTGGTGGTAACCTTTGGCCAGGCCGCCAACACCAAAGGTGGTCCCCATGGTTTCTGACGGAAAGGCGTATGGAAGAATAAGCGTCTCTTTTGCCATATTCGGGTTCTCTTGTCTGATAACGGAAAATTTTACCGAGGCATCCGGTCGCGCCTGCAGGATTGAGGTGACAAGAAGACAACTGATAAAGACGGATATTGCCACAGTTAAACAAGATGGTCTGTTCATATTATATACCATGATAATTGAAGGTTAATTGTTAACGGAGAAATATACTCTGAGGCCTGGTAAAAACCTAACTTTTTTTAAAACACTTCAAAATATCATGAGATGAGCCATCAATTTGTTATAGCCAACCGTATTAATTAAACAGAAAAGGGGGAGGACATAGAATTAACTGTCGGGTGAGACAAGCAAGAATAGCCAAGATTTACTTAAAGATATGAAAATCGGTATATAATGATGTCAGTTTCAGGATTGCCTCAAAATACCGGTTTAAAATCAAAGAAGTGCGTGGTCTCCAGTTTCCTGTGTGTTTTGGTGCGATAAAAGAGCTGGTGATCGCTCCATTTGATGTAAAGCGGACTCCCTGGAGGAATTCCCCATCGGTGATGCCCGTTGCAGCAATTGCCACTTCTTTGGATCTCACCAGGTCCTGAACTCGAAAAACCTTGTCGTAGTCAGTTATACCGTGATTGGATGCTTCCTTTCGATCCCGGTCATTTTCATAGAAGATCTTGCCTTCAAAATATCCTCCCAGACAACTGATGGCCGCTGCTACCAGGGTTCCTTCGGGGGCAAAACCATAGCCGATATAGATGTCAGCCTTCTCGCCGGTAATGGCAGAGAGACATCCTGAAATTTCACCTTCATTAATCAGTTTTATACGTGCACCGCACGATCTGATTTCTTTAATAAGCTGTTTATGCCGGGCCTGGTCGAGAATGCAGACCGTAACGTTTTCAGTATATTTCCTGAGTGCTCTGGCAACCCGTTTGATATTTGTTACCGGTGGCTGATTTATATCAATAACGTTACCGACCTGCGGGCCAACAACAATTTTGTACATGCTCAGGTTGGGTACAGATTGAATGACCCCCTGAGGGGCGATAACTGCATAAGAGGTGGCATTAGTACCTCCATCTGCTGCAGAGTGGTGCGCCTCAATGGCCATTGCCATCAGGTCCATCCGGGCTTCACCCTGACCAATTCGGTCAGGCATCTGAAAGAGATCAGAGCGGTTCCGAAATCGATCATTTATGATGACCCCGTCTATGTTCAGCCTGTTGAGTGTCTTTGCAAGGGCAGATCTTGCATTACTGAGAATTTCGAGATGATCTCCAAGGCCCTGTTGGCGGGCTGCAGTCAGTGCGGATATTTCAGTTGCCCTGACGATCTCCATGCCATAATTTGTATCCATAACTATCTATCTCTTGATTCAAGGGGTAAGTGGTGGTTGATCTCTGCAAGTTGTTTCATCTGGGTCATTAAAAGGTCACGCAGGTCCTTCATTTTCTGACCTTCTCCAGTATCTTTGACCTTCATTGGGTGCAAAAATTCATCGATCAGTTCTATATCAAGCGGGGCTGATTCAAGTCTCCTGGTTGCCTCTTTCATTTCATCCGGAGTCGGGAGGATGATACCGTACAATTGATGAGGAGTCTGTACCAGTGAATGCCCCCGGTTGTAGTAGGCTGCCGCAAACCCTCCATCGACATTAATTGCCACACCGTCATCACTGGCCATATGTTTTCCTTTCAGGTAATTGACCGGCGTATGACCATATACGACACGCTTGACGTCAAACTCAGCAAGAAGTTTCTGCTTGAATATGTGACTGTGTAGATTCTGCTTCCAGTACAGTGAATTTTCTGTATGGGTTTCTTTATCAAGGAGAAAATATCTCTCAAATGTTTTCATGGCGTGTTTTCCGAAAAATGGAGAACGGGGTCCGCACCAGAGATAAAAGAAAAGTGCCTGGTCTTTTGGGTTCTGCGGAGTCTGATCAAGATAGTTTTTACCGACACGCTCAATGGTCTGTTGGATAAAATCAAGTAATAACCGACCTTTCCTACCGAGAAATTCTTGAAAATCACCGCTGTCTGTAGAGGGAACAAGGGCATGAATGTTGAGAATGTTGTTATGAACAGAGTAAGCTTTGCCGTCAACGAAGAGATAACGCAAGAGACGTTTAAGTTTCCTGTTGGTCTGAAACTGTTTCGTCAGATCGTTAATGACAGCGTCTTCTCCGGCCGTCAGCTGGCCGGGAGATTGATAATCAATAGTGGGAAAGAAGTTGTCATTCAACCCCTCAGTCTTTCCGGAACTGAGCATTTCAGCAAGACGGTCAAGCCAGAGACGGGACTCCATTTCATATTCTGGAAAATCTCTGATTGTCTGTTCTTCCAGTTTAAACTGAATAACAGTCAGAGCTTTTTCCATTGCCCTGCCTTTGTCTGTTTTGGCCTTGAAATTACCTGAGATCTGCTCAACCGGATAGGTCGATACAGAAAATTCAGCCAGCAGAGATGTATCAAAACCAAGTCGTTCCAAAAACTCAAAATGATCATATCGGCAGGTAATGCGCATCGCTTCTGCGATTAACGATCGATTCCCTGAAGCTGCGCCCATCCAGAGAATATCATGGTTGCCGAGGACATAATCAACAATTCTTCGATAGGGGACAGAGGAGAGGATGCGCAGAATTTTATCTGGTTGAGGTCCGCGGTCAAAGACATCCCCAAGAACCTGAATCCGGTCAATCAATACATTCCTGATGGCATAGGCCAGGTGGTCGATGAGCCTCGTTGAAATTATTTCTTCTTCAAAAATTGGATCAGGGACGGGAAGGCCTGCAAGCAGGCGACTGATAATATCATGGAATTCAGGCCTGAAAATGTCTTCCATCCGATAACGGACATTGGTCAACTTGTACTTCAATACCTGAACCAGGCAGAGAATGACATCCTGGATGTCCATTTTCATATCAGGGCTATGGATAAACTGTCTTTTCCTGATAATTCTGACCAGATATTGTATTTTGTCGATACTGAAGGTATTAGGCAGTGCTTCTCGGCAGGTCTGGTAGAGAACTCCAAACCGGCCGCGGAGAATAAACTTGAATCTGTCACCCTCCCCGTGAAGATCACTGATCCACAGCGTGGTGGGGATATTTGAGTTGAGCTCTGTTTCCAGCTGGAGCAGTTGTTGGGCAAGTCCATCGATTTCACCAGCCCTTATGGGGTCATCTGATGGGTGATTTGTCAATGTGGTATTACTCGAGAGGGTTGTAACCATAATGAGAATCCTCTGAATTTGTAAATGGCAACCATCGAGGGGTAATCTGCCAAGCTGGTGGGCCGTAGTATGGTTCGTTACTGCTAAAACGCCACTATAGATTTACCAGAGAGCCCCTCTGTTGGTCTTGCCATGTCATAACCAGCAGATACAACAGAATTATTTTAGCATTTGTATGGTTTACAGGCAACATAATTGATACTATCAGGATAATGATGAATATAATCCTATGCTCCTTGGAGAAACTGAATTTAAAGAGAAGGCAGAACCAGGAGCATAATGATATGAACGGAATAAGCTTGGTTTACAGAGATGAATGATATCGACCATTCAATGATAAATAGTTGGTATCGTGATAATTTTACTGAAGGCTCTGTACATTCTTCCGGCCATGGAGCAATAAGATATTCGTTTAAGCAGGGGCAACCCGGTCAGGGATCCATCGTTATCGTCCCCGGTCGCACGGAATTTATAGAAAAATACATCGAGTTTTGCTGGGATCTGCGAAATCTCGACTATACAATCTGTCTCTACGATCATCTCGGTCAGGGAAAGTCAGACAGACAGCTTGAAGATCCGGATAAGGGCCACATCACTGATTTCAAAACCTATGTTTCAGATCTGATAAAAATAATCCAGTCCGTTGTCCTGCCGGCTCAGAGGGGACCTGTTTACCTTCTGGCCCACTCAATGGGTGCAACAATCAGTGCGCTGGCGAGTCAACGCTCTGCGGAAATGATCAGCGGATTGATTTTGGTTTCCCCCATGTTCCAGATCAATATCGGGAAACTCCTTCCTCCGTTTCTGGTGGAGCTGTTATGTAATGTTGTCTGTTTTGCTGGTGGCAGATCTGGCTATGTATGGGGTGGTGGTCCCTATAACCAGGAAACGGATTTTGAAAACAATCTGCTGACAACAGATTTCAACAGGTTTCAGCTTAATAACCAATTGATCAGTCAAAATCCGGAAGTAGCACTGGGAAGCCCCACCTTTGGCTGGCTGCAGCAGGCCTATCGGGCAATGAGACAGGTACGCAGGCAGCCATCTGCAGCAGTATGTCCGACTATCATTTTTCGTTCCATTGACGAGCGTGTCGTTGGCCTGCAGGAAATGGAAAATTACTGCAATGAATCCAGAAATTGTCAGCTCGTGACCTATCAAAACTGCCGACATGAATTGCTGATGGAGAGAAATGAAATCAGAGATGATCTTATAGCAAGAGTACATCAATTTCTGACCAAAATGATAGATTATAGCAATTAAACGAGCATGTAAATCAAGCTGCAATTGTCCTCTTTTTTCTCAGATTTAAAAAGAAAAAGACCATCAACCCGCAACCAGCGAGAAAATGAATCGTCATTGGAGCAGGTTTGATCAGGAAGAAGGCAAGGAAAAGCAATAGGATACGTTCTGGCCATGAGACTGCATTTTCCATATGCCCCTGGAGCGCACAGGTGAAGCCATACAGGCCAAGAAAAGCAAAAATGAAAACCAGCAATATGTCAACGGGATTTCCTCCAAGTATCGGTGTATAGGCGAAAAGCAAGGGTACAATATAGAGTCCTTTGGCAATTTTCCAGGACTGCAGCCCCGTAGACATTGGCGGTGTTCCGGCGATAGCTGCCGCGGTAAATGCTGCCAGACAGACAGGTGGGGTGACATTACTGTCCTGGCTCAGCCAGAAGATAATCATGTGGGCTGACAATAGTGCAAAGGTTGCTGTTTCAGGTGATAAAGCCAGTTCCCTTATGGTTCCTGCAAGATCAATCGGAATTAAATGAAGGAGAGCACGGGCCTGTTCCACAGACATGGGCTGATTGAGAAGTTCAAACTTGTCAGGAATGGCAATCATCATTACCGCTTTTGTTTCTTCGGATAATACGCCGGCGGAGATCAGGCCAACAATGTGCCCATCGGCAATAAGGTTATACAGTGCTGGTGCAGACAATGTTCCGAGCACTATATAGGCAGCGGTAACCGGAAGCCCCATACCCAAAACCAGTGAAGCCAGGCCAATGAGGACGATGGCAATCAGCATGTTGTCACCTGACCAGTTTGTAATCATCAGGGAAAAGGTGTTGCCGATACCAGCTGTGGCGATAACGTTCACAATAAGTCCGACGCTACAGAGCAGGATGGCGGTCATTACCATGTTGCGTGCCCCAAGAGCCAGGGCCTCAAAAATCTTTTTAACTCCCATTTTGCTGGGGGTAATCCAGGATGCTATAACAACGGAGACGATACTGATTCCAGCAGCGTAGGTTGGTGTGAAACCGTAGATTAAAAGACCGATCAGGGTCGAAATCGGCAGGAGAAATGGCAGGCCGCCTTCCTTGAGTACCTGAAGTACTTTGAGATTCTCATCTTCGACACTTGCAATATTTGTTCTTTTTGCCTCAACTCTGACGAAAAAGGCGACCGTTGCAAAATAGAGAATTGCTGGAAGGATACTGTATAGCACAATGGTGGTGTATGGAATCTGTGTATAGCTTGCCATGACAAAGGCACCGGCTCCCATTATCGGCGGCATGAGTTGACCTCCGGTTGAGGCTGCTGCTTCAACTCCTGCAGCAAATTTAGGCTCAAAGCCAGCACGTTTCATCAGTGGGATTGTGATGACGCCGGTAGAAGCCGTGTTGGCGACGGCTGACCCGGAAATGGTTCCCGTCAGGCCAGAGGCAAAAACCGCTACCAGACCGGGGCCGCCAATAAACCTTCCTGCAACTGCCCGGGCGAGTTTGATGACAAATTCTCCGGCTCCTGAAGTGAGAAGAAAGGCGCCAAAGAGAATAAACATGAAAACAAAGGTTGAGGAAATTCGGGCAATATTGCCAAAAATACCGTCATCACCATAAACAGAACGAAAGAGAATGGTTTCAGGGGTGAGCCCGCTGAACTTGAAGACGCCGCCAATCATACTTCCCCACCAACCGACGTAGGTAAGGGCAATGATAATGAGCACAGGAATGATCCAGCCGGTTGTACGCCTGGTAAATTCAATGGCGGTGAGGATCAGTATGATCCCTGCAATCCACTCTGCAGTACTCAAATGTACTCCACGACTGTAGATTGCGTCTTCCATGCTGATCATATAGATGGCAGAAGCGGCAGCCATAAAACCGACAATCAGATCAGAAATGAGTACTGCAGTTGTCCGGCTGTCAAGGGATCCGCCAGTAAAAGGATAGACAAGGCTACATAAGACGGCAAAACCGGCGTAATGAAGTGCGTTTTGCCACAATCCGGGAAGAACACTGAACAAGTTGAAGTACAGGTGCATCAGCGACACGCCAATACCGATAAAGAATATCGCTTTGTTAACAGCACTGTTTTTTTCAGTCTCTGTCTCTTCGGATGACACGTTGTACTCCGGGATAAAAGGGGCTGGTTCAGTCAATGTCGAAAAGAGACTGAACCAGCTGTGATAAAATTACTGCAGCAGGTAAGCGGGAATATCGAGGCCGGCTTCTTTGAAATACTTTGCGGCACCAGGATGCAGTGGCATCGGCAGGCCGTCCAGTGCTTTTTCTAAGGACATGACTTTCGTTGCTTTATGGATGGCATTGAGAAACGGCAGGTTTTCATAAATTGTCTTGGTTATCTGGTAAACGGCATCCTCATCCAAATCAGCTCGCACTGCAAGGAAGTTAGGCTGTGCGATAGTGTTTATCTCTTCGGCCTGCCCCGGATAGGTCTCTGGCGCAATCACATAGCGGGTCCAGAGGTTTAAACCACCGTCAGCCTGCTTGATTTGTTCATCGGTAAAATCGAGAATTTTAACTTTATCTCCCATGGACGCAATAGCGCGGGTTACTGCGCTGGTGGGAACTCCTGCAGGGGTACTCATGCCGGCGATCTGACCATTTTGCAGTGCATCGGCGCTGGGGCCATAACCGACATAAACCAGATCAAACGCTTCATCCGCATTGATTCCAAGGTTCTTTAGCAGAAAACGATTTGAGCCGATGGTGCCCGAATTTTTTTTGCCCAGGGACAATCGTTCACCTTTAAGATCTGCAAGGTCAGCTATGGTACCTGTTTTGGTTTTGTCTGCGAGAATGGTGAATTGTTCTACATTTTGCCAGAGCATGGTTACCGAACGAAGGTCTTTTTGAGGCCCGTCTTTTTCCAACGGGCCTTTACCGTTCCAGGCATAATAACCGAACAATCCTTGAAGAATTGCAAATTGAACCTCATTATCCCTGAGGAGTTTTATATTTTCTCCAGACCCTGCCGAGTTGATGGCGGACATACCAATTTTTTGTGTTGGCTGAAGCTTGACCTTGATGAGTGTTGCTATCGCCACACCAACAGGATAATAGGTGCCACCGGTACTGGCTGTTGCAAGAAGATAGCTGCGATCCTCTGCTGCCTGAACAGTGATTGCGGTCAGGAAACCCAGCATAACAGTTGCTGAAGCGACACGACTAAAAAATGATATTATTTTCATTAGGCTCTCCTTTTGAATTGACTGATGTGCCACAGTTGAATTGCCCGGTGCAGATCATGGTGGCACCTGATAAGAGATGAGATTGAGAAGCTTCAAGAACACGCAACTCACAGTAAATATTATGCGATATATTCAGGAATTCAAGGGGCGTGTTCTATTTAGAAACAAAAGATTCTAGAAAAAAACATGATATGACCAGAGCGCACCATGTTCAGTTTCGTTGTCAGGATGATTACCATGAGGCGAACATACCATTCTGTTCTGAATGTTGATAGTTAATGAAGTTTGCAGCCACATCGGTATAAATGGAGACAAAAAGATTTTGAAAGTGCGATCAGATCCAGATGAGTATAATGATTTATTATCGGTTTATCCCACACTGCATCCATTTCTTTATCACTCTTTTGTTAGGCCTCCACCTCTCTGTTGTCATTTTTCCAGAAGAAGGATTGAGTGAAGGGTTGAGTAAATCTGTTCTTTACATCAACTCCTACCATCAAGGATATCCGTGGTCTGACACAATTCTTGAAGGAATCAACAATGCACTTTATCCGGGTGATTATAAAATTGAGCTTCAGATCGAATATCTCGATGCCAAAAAATTCAACGTAGAGCCTGTGTTAACAGCGTTCTATCAACTTCACAAAGAAAAATTTCAGGATCAGCAATTCGATGTCGTTATCGTCTCAGATGATGATGCATTCCAATATGCGATCAAATACAGACCTCAGCTCTTTCCTGAAGTTCCCATTGTTTTCTGTGGAGTAAACAATCTCACCAGTAAACAGGCAGCTGTGGGGAATATCACCGGGATTGTAGAAAACTTTGATCTGATCGGTACCATCGATGTTGCACTTAATCTTCATCCTGATAAAAAACGAATGATTGTCGTTGGCGACAATTCTACTGCTGGTCAGGCTATTAAGAGCCAGATTGAATCTTTCGTCCCCCAGTTTCAAGATCGGCTGACGGTTGATTTCTGGGTTCAGGTTGATTTGGACGATGTGCAGAAACGGGTAAAAACACTTCCCGCTGATACCTTTCTTTTTATTATTCCCTATTTTCAGGTAAGTGACGACTATTTCCACTCCGCCGAAGAGGTAATGGAAGCGATATATTTGCACTCAAACGTACCAATTTATACCGGCTGGGAATTTCTCCTTGGGCATGGCGCCGTGGGAGGAAGTCTGCTCTCAGGGCTCGAGCACGGTCGGGCTGCGGCTGAGTTGTCTCTGCAGATCCTTGGAGGAGAAAAGGCTGACAGGATTCCGATAATTTATGAGCCAAACGGTTTGTACCTGTTTGATTACCGGGTTATGGAGCGATTGGGTATTGACGAGTCCATGCTCCCTGCAACGAGCAGGATTATCAATGCACCGAGTCCTTTTTACCAGCTGCCAAGAGAATTGTTCTGGACCATAATTGTCAGTTTTTTACTGCTCGTTGTTGCACTTTTATTTCTCAGCTTAAACATGATTGCCAGGAGGAAGATAGAAAGGACTATCAAGGATCAACTCACCTTTCAGGAAACGTTGATAGACACTATTCCGCTTCTCGTCTCCTGGAAGGATGTTCATGGCCGCTTTGTCGGTGTAAACGTAGCCTTCGCAGATTTTTTCGGGCTCGGTAATATCACAGAGGTTGTCGAGAAAACCACTCGTGATGTGGTTTCTGACGATGCATATGTGGAGTGGTCGGTGGATACAGATATATCTGTTATTTCTGAAAATAAGGAATTTCGCAGGGTGAGAAAACGGATTACCGGTGCTGACGGCGAATCAGCATGGCTGGAACTCAGCAAGGTACCCATACGAGACCGGGATAGAAAAATTACCGGGGTATTAACCACGGCTGAAAACATTACCAGGGAACAGAACCTTGAAAAGCAGCTGTTACAGTCACAGAAAATGGAGGCAATCGGAACTCTGGCAGGAGGCATTGCCCATGATTTTAATAATATTTTGACCTCAATCATCAACTCGACAGAACTGGCTGTTTCTGACGTAGATCAAGATTCACAGACAAAAAAGGATCTTGACCGGGTGCTGAAGGCGGCACGACGGGGAAGTCGTGTTGTCAAACAGATCCTAACGTTCAGCAGGCCTTCACAGCATGGATTTCGATCAACTGACCTGGAGGCACTAGTTTATGAGGTTATTAACCTGATGGAGGTATCGCTTCCCGGAAGTGTGAAGATGAAATATGCCGTGTCTCCTGATCTCAGGAAGATCCATGCTGACCCAACTCAATTGCATCAGGCAATAATGAATTTATGCACAAACGCCTTTCATGAATTGAAGGAAACAGGCGGTGAAATCGATTTGAGCTTAAAAACGGTCTCTCTCGGAGGAAATGAGGCCGGATACCTGAACCTTGAGCCGGGAAATTTTGTAAAAATAACCATACGTGATAATGGTCCGGGAATAAAACCAGAGATAATTGATAAAATTTTCGATCCTTTCTTCTCCTTGAAAAATAAAACTGAAGGGTCCGGTCTCGGATTAACGGTTGTTCTCGGCATTGTAAAAGGACATAATGGTGGAGTAAGAGTGAGTAGTGAGTACGGAAAAGGTACAACATTTGATATATTTCTTCCGGATATCAGTCCAGAAACAGAAAGGATCGATCTTCTGACCGCTCCTGAGGATGAGAACGATGGTTCCATACTTTTTGTTGAAGACGATGAAGATCAGCTTCAGACGACACCGAGAATCCTTCGTTCTCTCGGGTATCAGGTTGAGTCCTCCGGAGACAGCAGAGAGGCTGCAGAAAAAGTTCAATCCGGACCTGATCGTTACGACCTGGTGATTACAGACTATGATATGCCGGGAATGAATGGTGTTGATTTGGTCAGGAAAATGATGGAATATGCCCCATATCTTCCGGTAATTATGATATCGGGAAGACAGGAGGCAGTGGCTGCTGCAAAAGAAATAGCTGCCATAAGATATGTTTTGGTTAAACCGTATGATAAGAATGAGTTATCGGCCATGATACATTCCATTTTAAGAAGAGATGGTCGCTTATGAATACAATATTAGTAATCGATGATGATCCTGAAATTTGTGAAACCCTCGAGAGTCTGGTTAAAAGACTATCTCATCACTGTTTTTCTGTTCAAACACTTCGTGGAGCCAGGCTCGTACTGAAGCAGCATGTATACGATGTGGTTTTTCTGGATGTCAGTCTGCCGGATGGAAATGGTCTGGATCTGCTGGAAGAACTTGCTGAGATAGATAATCCCCCTGAAGTGATAATTCTGACAGGAAGAGGTGATCCGGATGGCGCTGAACTGGCAATAAAGGGAGGTGTCTGGGATTATGTACTGAAACCCTCCAGCGTAAAAGAAATCAGCCTGACTCTGGACCGGGCACTTCGTTACCGTAAAGAAAAGTCTGCCAATATCAATTATGACGGCTTTTCTTTTGGGAGCATTGTCGGCAGCAGCTCAGTTATTAAAGCTGCAGCCAGGCAAATAGCCCAGGCTGCCAAGTCAGAGTCAAACTTGCTGATTACCGGTGAGACGGGTACCGGTAAAGAGGTGTTCGCCCGAGCAGTTCATGAGGACAGCAGCAGGCTTTCCGGCAGGTTTGTCGTTGTCGATTGCGGTACCTTGAATGAATCAATGGTTGAGTCGATCCTGTTCGGTAATCGTAAGGGACCAACCAGTGGTGACATGGAAAATCAGAGCGGCTTGATTAATCTTGCTCATAAAGGCACCCTTTTTCTCGACGAAATAGCTGAAATGTCGCTTGCCATCCAGAAATTATTATTGCGGGTCCTCCAGGAGCATACCTTCAGAGCAGTTGGTGATTCTACAGAGCAGAGCAGTAACTTTCGACTTATCGCCTCGACCAACAAAGATCTCGATGAGATGGTAGAAAACGGCAATTTCAGAAGAGAGCTGCTCCATCGTATAATGACGGTAAAAATCCACGTGCCTCCCTTACGTCAGAGAATGGGAGATATCAAATTACTGGCAGCCCATAAGGTCGAACAGCTTTGTAACAAGAACGGAATGGAGATAAAGCTGATAAGTACTGATTTCTTTGAAACACTGGAATACCATGACTGGCCCGGTAATGTTCGTGAACTTTTCAATATGATTGAGCGGGCTGTCTTTGCAGCCGGTTTAGAGAAGAAGTTGTTTGCCATGCACCTGCCGCGCTCACTGCGCGTTCAGGCTGCAAAGGCACAGATAAAGAAGATGACCGGCTCTGAGTCATTGAGTAATGAGACCCTCGGATCATTGCCGGTTAATCATGTCCAAAAAATAGGACACGATATTTTTCAGGACATTTTTGATCGTCAGTTACCTAATTTAAAGGAGTTTAAAAGTACCGCAGAAGAAGTGTATTTGAGTGAACTCATCAGGCAGGGCGGTGGCGATATAGGTAAAATTCTCAAGATATCAGGTCTTTCCAGGTCTCATTTTTATTCACTTCTGAAAAAGCATAATCTTTCTATCCAGTCTGGATGATTGATCCCCTTAATCTGATGGTAATATCGATCTTTTACAATTATAGTAATAGGTCCTATTATTATAGACTCATCAGGCAGTAAAATATACCTTTTGCAGGTAAAGGCAGGATTACAATATGACGAACAACCTCTATGTTACCGCCACTGAAGAGCGAAGTGGCAAATCAGTTATCGTTCTTGGCATCATGCAGATGCTTAAGAAGGAGATTCATCGGGTCGCTTTTTACCGGCCGATTATCAACGACTCGGAAAGCGAAGATCACGATATATCTCTGATGCTCAAGTATTTCAAGCTCAACATGGCCTATGAAGACTGTTATGGATGTACACTTTCTGAGGCTTATGAGTTGATAAACGCTGGAAGAGTGGATGATCTCCATGACCTGATATTGGAACGATATAAAAAGCTTGAAGATGACTACGATTTTATTCTCTGTGAAGGCACAGACTTCAGGGGACAGGATACGACCTTTGAATCTGAGATTAACGGAGATATTGCTGCTAACCTTGGCGCTCCTGTTGTTTTAATATCTTCAGGACGAAAAAAAACAGTTAAGCAGATGGTCAGGCAGACCCAATTGTCTGTTGAAACTCATGCAGGAAGAGGAGTTTCGCTTGCTGCATGTATCATTAACAGGGCGCCGGAAGGTGTTACACCGAAAACCTTAACTGATGTCAGGGATCATAACCATCCCGGCGACCCATTACCGTTTTATGTAATACCTGAAAATCCTGCCTTGGCCAATCCGACCGTCGGGGATGTGAGAAACTGGCTCAATGCAGCGGTGATGTATGGTATGAAAAACATGACCACATTAGTCAGCAGTTATCTGATCGCTGCCATGCGGGTTGAAAACTTTCTCGATTACCTCGAGCCTGGCTGTCTGGTAATAACCCCTGGGGATAGGTCAGATATTATTCTTGGCAGTTTATCTGCCCGCTCATCAAAATCGTATCCCGAAATATCCGGTATCGTACTTACCGGTGGCCTGGTTCCATCATCAAGTGTTCGAAAACTCATAGAGGGATGGGCAGGGGCGCCGGTTCCGATCATGTCTGTAAAAGGGCATACCTTTCAGATCATTCAATTACTAAACGAACTCTACGGCCACATAGAGCCTGATGATTCCAAGCGAATTGCCACCGCCCTTGGTGACTTTTTCAAATATGTCAAAGTACAGGAACTAAGCGAGCGGGTTGTCACGACCGCTCCGACAAGGATTACGCCCAAGATGTTTGAATACGGGCTGATGGAAACGGCTTCAGAGAACCGTCAGCGTATTGTACTGCCGGAAGGAACCTGTGAGCGAATTCTTAAAGCCGCAGATATCCTGCTTCGTCGAGGGGTCGCTGATCTGACTATTCTTGGAAGAGAAGATGAGGTCAGGGCAAAGGCTGCCAGCTGCGGGCTGGATCTGAAATGGGTTGAGGTTATTGACCCTCAGAAATCATCAATGTTTGGCGATTTTGTCAATACCTATCTGGAGCTTCGAAAACATAAGGGAATCATAGAAGATATTGCCAGGGATCGAATGTCGGACACGACCTATTTCGGTACCATGATGGTGTATAAAGGTTATGCTGATGGTATGGTCTCCGGAGCGATGAACACGACCGCCCATACACTCAGACCAGCGTTTGAATTTATTAAAACAAAACCAGGAATTACTATTGCCTCTTCGGTTTTTCTGATGTGCTTGCGTGATCGAATACTGGTGTATGGTGATTGTGCTGTTAATCCAAACCCAAATGCCCAGGAACTTGCCGAGATAGCGATCAGTTCTGCAGAAACCGCACGCACCTTCGGGATTGAGCCAAGAGTTGCGATGCTCAGTTACTCAACGGGTAAATCGGGAAAGGGCGAAGATGTTGATAATATTGTTCAGGCTACTGAGATTGCACAAAAAATGATTAAAGAGCGGGGACTGGATATAGTGCTGGAAGGACCATTACAATATGATGCTGCCATTGATCCTGAAGTTGCACAGACAAAATTACCTGGATCAAAAGTTGCCGGTAAGGCTACAGTATTCGTCTTCCCCGATCTGAATACCGGAAATAATACCTATAAAGCAGTACAGCGGGCTGCTAATGCAGTCGCCATAGGGCCAATTGTCCAGGGCCTTAATAAACCGGTTAATGATCTTTCAAGAGGGTGTACCGTCGATGATATTGTTAACACCGTAGCCATCACTGCCGTACAGGCGCAGGCTGAAAAAAAGACAAAAAAATGAATATTCTGATTATCAATTCAGGCAGTTCTTCGATCAAATTCCAGCTGATTAACATGGAGGATGAATATGTGCTTGCATCCGGGCTGGTCGAACGTATTGGGGAACCGGATAGTCTGATAAAATTTACTGCAAGACCCGGGACTCCCAGGGAATTAAAAATAAAAGAAGAAGTGAAGGTAGTCGATCACCAGTCTGGCATGAGAAAAGCGGTAGATCTGCTTACTGATGCTGAACGTGGTGTTGTTGAAAATCGTGGTGATATCAGCGCAATTGGTCACCGTGTTGTGCATGGGGGGGAAGATTTTCATCAACCTCAGTTAATTGATGATATGGTGGTTGCCGCGATTCATAACAATATTCCACTGGCTCCGCTCCACAATCCTGCAAATCTTGATGGTATCAGGATCGCCAGGGAACTTTTTCCAGGTACGCCACAGGTTGCAGTATTTGATACTGCTTATCACCAGACCATACCCGAAAGAGCACATATCTATGCGCTGCCGTATGAGTTATATGAAAAACATCGGGTTCGTCGCTATGGGTTTCATGGTACCTCTCATAAGTTCGTAGCAGGTGAGTGTGCCAGGCTCCTCAATAAACCGATCAATGAATGCAACCTGATTACCATTCATCTCGGCAATGGCTGCTCAATGACGGCGATTAAAAATGGTCAGAGTGTTGATACCACACTCGGAATGACGCCGCTCGAGGGATTGGTGATGGGAACCCGCAGTGGTGACATCGACCCGGCTATTCATTCCTTTTTGTGCAGAAACAACAAAATGGATATAGAGCAGATCGATCGTATGCTTAACAAGGAGTCAGGTTTGAGAGGTATCTGCGGTATGAGTGATATGCGTGATATTCACGAGGCTGCAGCTCAGGGCGATGAGAAGGCAGCGCTTGCCCTTGAAGTTCAGACGTACCGCAATCGCAAATATATAGGCGCTTATATGGCGGTGCTGGGCAGGGTTGATGCCCTTGTTTTCACAGCAGGTATCGGTGAAAATGATGAAATTGTCAGAGCCCGATCGCTTCGTGGACTCTCCGGTTTCGGCATTGAGATAGATAACGATTTAAATGGGAGAAGATTGAATGAACCCTTTCTGATAAGCAGTTCAAACAGCAGGGTAAAGGTGTGGGTTATTCCAACTAACGAGGAGTTAGCGATCGCCCGTGAGAGTATGTCAGTTCTCACTGCCCGTTAAATACTATAATTCAGCAGGGATGACGTTTATGACTGAACAGACAACGACGGTTGAAAAAGAAACAGATCTTTATAAATTCGTTAAAAATGCCAGGGTTGCAGCGGCTTTTGTGACGGAAGTATCGAATTTTGAGGAAGCAGTTGATTATGCCGTTGATCTCTGCGGCAGGCAGGGAGCATGCAGGCTCAAGGTGTCTGGGTGTGAAGAACATTTAAGTGAAGGTGCTGAACAACTCTGTGACATTAAGCAAGGGAAGATTGTTGCAGCCCCGGGATTGTCTGAAGGCGAGTACCAGGTGCTGTCAGATTCGTGCAGTTCCCATGGCTTTGATTGCATTGAATCTGGAATGAGATCTAATCTTGCAGGTGTTGACATCGGCTTTACCTACGCTGATATCGGTATTGCCGAAACCGGCACTCTGGTACTCAACTGTCCAGGCGAGGAACTGAGGCTCGCCACAATGATCTGTGAGTATCATATATGTATCCTGCCTAAATCAAGAATTGTTGAAGATGCATTAGAAGCGGAACCACAACTTCGGGAGTATATGAGTAATCCTTCTGATTACACCGCATTTATTACAGGACCAAGCAGGACGGCAGATATTGAAAGAGTATTGACGATTGGTGTCCACGGTCCGCTGGAACTTCATATCCTTGTCATGGAGGGTTGAAATTATGCAGGAAGCTAAAAATTTGAAAATGTATCGCCAGGAATGTAATGAGTCACTTGAAAATGACTACCTGCGAACTGCGCTTGATAAATTTGCAGTTGCTTACAAAGAAAGCCGCACCCAAGCCTTTGCTGATTTTGATGTAGAGCACTTGATTGATGAAATTGCTGACATGAAGGATGACGTACTGCTCAATCTTGAAGAACTCTATGAACAATTCAAGAAAAAGGCAGAAGAGGGTGGCGTCACCGTTCACTATGCAAAAGATGCTGATGAAGCAAATAAAATCATCACTGATATTGCCAAAGAAAGTGGTTGTCAGCGGGTTGCCAAATCAAAATCGATGACTGCTGAAGAAACCTTGCTCAACCATGCCCTTGAAGACGAAGATCTGGAGGTAACAGAAACCGATCTTGGCGAATGGATCATTCAATTGCGCCATGAAGGGCCATCCCATATGGTAATGCCGGCAATACACCTTTCCCGCTATCAGGTTAAAGATCTGTTCACCGATGTTACCGGTGCTCAGCAGGAAGATGACATTGAAAAACTGGTGAAGGTGGCCCGTCGGGAGCTGCGTCAAAAATTTGTTGATGCCGATATGGGAATTACCGGCGCAAATTTTGCGGTTGCTGAGACCGGTACGATTGGCGTCGTTACAAACGAGGGCAATGCTCGGCTATGCACAACGCTGCCGCGGGTTCATGTGGCCTTGATGGGGATCGACAAATTGGTGCCGACAATCGGTGACGCCCTGAAAACACTGAAAGTGCTGACAAGAAATGCCACGGCTCAGCAGATTACCTCCTATGTTACCTGGGTTACCGGCTCAAACGAGTGTGCGGCTGTAGCAGACAACAGAAAAGACGTACATTTCGTGATGCTTGACAATGGCCGAAAAGAGATGGCCAACGATCCATTATTTTCGCAGGTATTCAGATGCGTACGCTGCGGCGCCTGCGCCAATGTCTGCCCTGTTTATCGGCTGGTCGGCGGACACAAAATGGGTCACATCTATATTGGAGCAATCGGTCTTATTCTCACTTACTTCTTTCATGGCCCTGAAAAGGCAAAAAACATTGTTCAGAACTGTATCAATTGTGAAGCCTGCAAAGATATCTGTGCAGGAGGAATTGACCTGCCGAGGCTGATAAAAGCAGTGCACACCAGAATTCAGGATGAGGAAGGTCATCCGTTGCCGAGCCTGCTGCTTGGGAAAGTCCTGAGAAACAGAAAGCTGTTTCACACCCTGCTGCGCGCCGCCAAGTGGGCACAGAAACCTGTTGCGGGTGATGACGGTTTTATGCGCCACCTGCCGATGATGTTCTTCAAAGAACATGACTTCAAGGCATTGCCGACGATTGCAGAAAAACCGTTTCGTGATCTCTGGCCAGAACTGAAGCCGCAGGTGGATAATCCCCGCTTTCGAGTCGGACTGTTCTCCGGATGTGTCCAGGATTTTGTTTATCCCGAGCAGATGGCTGCCGCCGTTGAACTCTTCGGAGAGCATGGCGTCGATATGACCTTTCCAATGGCCCAGTCATGTTGCGGGCTTCCGGTACAGATGATGGGGGAGATGAAATCCTCCCGCGATGTAGCATTACAAAATTTCCGGGCATTTGAGAAAGAAAATGTCGATTATATTATCACGCTGTGTGCCTCTTGCGCCTCCCACCTGAAACATAACTATCCGGTATTACTTGCAGATGATATAAAACTGAAGGAAAAGATAGCCTCGTTTTCTGAAAAGGTGATCGATCTTTCATCTTTTATTCACGACGTCCTGAAAGTGAAACCTGATGATTTTGAAGGTGATGGCATGAAGGCCACATTTCACTCGCCCTGCCATCTCTGTCGGGGCCTCGGGGTTCATGAGGCGCCACGGAATCTGATAAAATTCGCCGGCATGGATTATCGTGAAGCACCTGAAGAGGAAGTCTGCTGTGGTTTTGGCGGAACGTACTCTGCTAAGTTTCCAGAGTTATCCCAGCAACTTTTAAAAAATAAACTCGATAATGTTGAGTCGACTGGGGCTGATTTACTGTTAACAGATTGTCCCGGCTGCGTTATGCAACTCAGGGGCGGACTGAAAAAACGTGGATCAACAATAAAAGTACAGCATACCGTTGAGGCACTATCTGCGAGAAGAAAAAAGAAAAAAACTGATAAATGAAAATCAGGACATTTAAAGAAGCGGACACCGAAAGGGTTGTGTCTCTGTGGGAGCAGTGTTCGCTTACGGTGCCCTGGAATAATCCGAGAAAAGACATAAAACGAAAGCTCGATGTGCAGCCGGACCTTTTTATTGTCGGTGAAAAGGATGGCAGTATAATTGGTTCGGTAATGGGCGGTTATGATGGCCACCGTGGCTGGCTCTACTATCTGGCAGTACATCCCGACTGGCAGCAGCAAAAAATCGGTACATTGCTGGTCAACGAAGCAGAGAGCAGGATTAAAAAGTGTGGCTGTCCCAAAATCAACCTCATGGTTCGAACCGGAAACAAGAAGGTAATGGCCTTTTACAGATCGCTTGGATACGAAGTCGATGAAGTGGTCGGGCTTGGTAAAAGAATTATTGCTGATTAGCATGGGGAAAGCGATATATTGAATCAGTGGAGGCAGAAGCCTGAAATACTGGAATCGCTATAATCTGAATAAAAAGACAATAGTTTTCTGAGACGATGCTTAAAGTTGTAGTCTGGATATTGTTTCTGGCCTCCACCAGTTATGTATTGTTTTGCGCAATGCTCTACACCAAGCAGCGCTCAATGCTTTACTACCCGACCCCTCGCACGGCTTCAGCCCAGGCAGACGCATTCTGGCTTGAAAACGAAGGCCAGTCGCTTAAAGTCTGGCATGTACAATCAAAAAGCAGAATTGCAGTGCTCTATTTTGGCGGAAATGCAGAGGATGTTGCACTCAGCGTAGCCGAATTAATCAGGATATTTCCAGGATACGCTCTTTATATTCCTCACTATCGCGGCTATGGAGGAAGCAGTGGACGGGCTACTGAGGAGGCGCTCTGTTCCGATGCGGTGGCTCTCTATCAGGAAGCAGCAAAATATAACGATTCAATCGTTGTCATGGGAAGGAGCCTCGGTAGTAGTATAGCCGTGTACCTTGCTTCACAGAAAAGAGTGAGCAGCCTTATACTGGTAACCCCGTTTGACAGTATGACCCGACTGGCCTCAAGCTATTATCCGCTTGTACCTGTGTCGCTATTACTCAAGGACAAATTTGAGTCAATTTCCCGGGCAGCAGATATTACTATTCCGACGCTGGCACTCATCGCGGAGCACGATGAAGTCATCCCACGCAGGAACAGTGATCGTCTTGTATCAGCACTCGACCCAACACGAACATCAGTGCAGGTTATCTCGGGAACTAATCACAACACCATCGACACAAACCCGATGTACCATACTGCCATAAAATCATTTATATCCTCTCACTAGGTGAAACCAACCGGTTGATTTAGAATTTTAATGTTAGCGATCCCCTGATCTCCCAGTATCGTTCAGGCGCTCAATTGCCGTCGCACGATATCGGTATTATTTTATACGCAGATAGAGCGCCAGTTTCTCGCTGGTGGTGTGAATGAGCAGTATGAACTGTTAATTGATTATAATCAGAGAAACTTTTTGTAAGGGGAGTATTCAGTGAAACTATTGATAATAGGCGGGTCAAGAGGGATCGGTAAAGCGCTGCTTGAAAGTTCCGTTAAGAGGGATTTCGATGTTACCGTGCTGGCGAGATATCCTGAAAAAGTGGATATGAATGATTCCAAAGTAAACATCATAAAGGGAGATGTCCTTAACAGGGAAGACCTCAAATCAGCACTACATGGACAGGATGCAGTATGTTCCTGTATCGGTGTACCAATAACGTTTAAACCGGTTTCCCTGTTCTCAAGAGCCGCTGAAAACATTGTTGAAGTCATGAAAAACAATACAGACCAGAAGCTCATTGCCATCACCGGCATTGGCGCTGGTAACAGTAAGGGCCATGGAGGATTTCTTTACGACAAAATATTTAAGCCGATTTTTCTGAGTACAATCTATCAGGATAAGGACCGGGAAGAAGAGATTATACAGGCGAGTACCCTTGACTGGCTCATCGTCAGGCCTGCCGGCTTGACCAATGGGCCTCAAACTGGCAGGTATAGCGTCATAGAAAACCTTGATGGAATCGTTTCGAAACGGATTT
>RCNC010000720.1_pt1 | contig 21545 bp, 19 predicted proteins | sample 2041301 | NCBI WGS metagenome assembly RCNC01 (sample SAMN09708231, study PRJNA481090) | Marine sediment metagenome, whole genome shotgun sequencing project. | biome: marine sediment; feature: ocean; material: sediment; isolation source: Sewage treatment plant 13A marine sediment (STP13A) ...
GCCAAAGCTTCCATATTTTACGCTATGGAACTTCAGATGAACAAAAGGAATACACTTGCGCCCCATTCGCCCCTCAATGAGAACCCAAAACGTAACATAAATGGCATATTACCTCCATTCGAAACTGAGGGGCGAGATGGGGCTATCTGGGATGAAATGATGTAGTAAAAGTTTGAAAAAGTTCATCTAAAAAGATCGGGAGCGGAATATGCTCAACTATGATGAACAATTCCTTGCAAGGGTTTTCGACAGCGTTACCGACCCCATGGCCATTTATGACCGTGAATTTAGAATTCTAAGAGTAAATAAGGCCCTGACGAATCTTTTTAAGATCTCTGCCCAACAAATTATCGGCAAAAATTGTTATGATGTATTTTATAGTCGCACCCAGATTTGCGATGAGTGCCATGTTGATGATGTCTTTCATACCGGTAAGAAGCGGATGCTGGAAAAGTTATTTGCACTGCCAGATGGAAGAAAACTCATTTTTGAAGTGCACTCTTATCCAATTAAAGATGCAAAGGGAATTACCATACAAGCGGTTGAGCATGCGAGGGACATCAGTCAGCGTAAACACCTCGAAGACCAACTCATAACATCCAAAGAATTCAACGAAAAGGTTATCAACAGTATCACAGACAGCCTTATCGTACTTGACCCTGTTACTTACACCATCATCCAAACCAACGAGTCGTTTTACTCCCGCGTTGGGAAAAACCATACTGAGATAATAGGTAAAAAATGCTACGAGATTATGCTCGGCAGGCAAACATTCTGTGGGGAATCCGGCATCCAGTGTCCGATAAAAGAAACCGTACGATCAAAGTCTCCCGCCATCTCTGACAAAATTTATCCCGATACTGACGGAAAAGACAGGGTGCTACAAATTGCCACCTACCCAATCTTCGATAATCAGGGTGAGATCAGTTCGATTATCCGGTTGGAACGCGACGTCACCGAAAAACGAAAAATGGCGGATGACCTGGCCTTTCGTTCAAAGGAACTGCAAAGAACCCAGCATCAACTGGAGCGGCTGTTTAAAATCTCGCGGCAAGTGAACGCGAAAAAAACTTTATCAGAGATCGTCGATTACGCTTATGAGGTCGCCCAGGGAATCTTTCCCGGCGCTGTCCCTTTAATTTTTCTATTGGATGCCGGAGACCAGACTTTTCTGAGTTTGGAAGGCTGCAACCCCACTGTGTTGGAGCCACTTTTGCGGGCGCAACAGGAAATTGAACGATCCGGATTGATTTCAGATTTTATCCAATATCTGCAAAGCACTAAAGAACCTCGTGTTGTCGGTTCAACGTATAACAATGACATCCCAGATTTTTTAAGAATTATTTCAAAAGGTTGTCCCAATTGGTTCGGCTTTCCCATCTCCGCGCCCCAACAACGCATTGGGTATTTCGTACTGAAATCGCCGACCCCTCAAGAATTCTCCTATGAAGATATCCACTTTTTTCTGACGCTGTTCAACCAAATAGCCGGTCATATTCGTTATCTGGTTATCCATGAAACCGAAATCAATCACCTCCGGCAAAGAGTTGCCGAGCGAACTTCCCATGGCAAAATCATTGGCCAGAGCGACGAGATGCAAAAGGTCTATAAACTGATCGATCTGGTCTCTGCTTCCGACGCGGCCGTGTTAATTACCGGCGAGAACGGCACGGGCAAAGAAATGGTGGCTCAGGCCATTCACAGGCAGAGCCATCGGGAGAAGGGTCCTTTAGTGGTTGCCAACTGTTCGGCCTATTCACCGGCACTACTGGAAAGCGAGCTCTTTGGACATGAGAAAGGCGCCTTTACGGGTGCCATTAAGATGAAAAAAGGCCGCATTGAGCGGGCCCAGGGAGGCATCCTGTTTTTAGATGAAATCGGTGACATTGCCCCGGCCACCCAAGTCCTTTTGCTCAGATTTCTCCAGGACCACTGTTTTGAAAGGGTCGGCGGGGAGGAAACCATGGAGGTTGATGTACGGGTACTGGCTGCAACCAACCGGGATCTGGGCAAGGAAGTTGAAGCAGGCCGATTCAGAGACGATCTATTTTACCGGCTGAATGTCATTACCCTCCACCTGCCGCCCCTGCGCGACCGTAAAGAAGACATTCCGCTGCTCTGCAACCATTTTCTTGAAAAATACAGTTTGAAAGAGAACAAAGACATTAAGTCTTTATCCCCCGGTGCCATGCAAATTTTGATGGATCACGAATGGCCCGGCAATGTACGCCAGCTGGGAAACGCCGTCAGTCATGCGGTTATCCTTACTCAGGGACAGTTTATCGAGAGGAGGCATTTGCCACAATTCCTCAAACAATCCGTCCCCGAACCTTCAAGCACCTGCCTTGCTGAAAATGAGCGGCGGCTGATTCTCAATGTTCTTCAAGAGTCCGACTGGAACAAACATAAGGCTGCCCGAAGTCTTAAAATTAGCCGAAGCACGCTTTACAGCAAAATCCGACGCCATGGTCTGGAGAAAAGGGCCATTACTGTTTGAGATGTGAACAGTAGGGTCTTTTTCTATACATCTCCCTAAAGCCTCGCCTATATTGGTTTCATAAAGTTTCTGGAAAAATTAGGGTCCGATTTCGTACAAAAACCAGAAATTTTATAGGAAGTGGCGTTGAACATCACCCTCCTTATTTCATTTATTTAATCGGATAACTGGCTGATTTTCATTAGAATTATTCAATGCCTCTTGATTTTTAGCGGACTTTTGCATTCTTGGCAGAGGTCTTGCAAAAAGTCTTATAGTTGTCAAAAAGTGTTTTGGTTCTCTTCCGTTAATTAATTGCCGTTCAACAATATAAACGAGCCAAGAGCTTAAATCTGAACCCTCAACAAATTGAGACAAATACGAGCCGTCTGTCTCGTAAGTCTATAGCCTTACTATCTGTCACAAATGCTTTCGTTTAAAATGAAACTTCGCGAACAGGCTTTATATGAAGTGATGTTGTTGCTTGTCGAACCATTTTAAATTGGCTTGAAATTGTCCGTTACTCCGGTTCTTCTTGCCAGTTGGATTAAGAGGGAAAATAGCCATCTATGTCATTCTTTTTTCCCCTAAGAAGAGAAAATATAGGCTGCTGAAGAGTATGAACGATTGATTCAGCGATATTCAGGCAACAACCGCTACACTACCAGAAAGGAGGTGAGACACTAGAAAAGAGAATTTCTCCTCCCAGCGAACGCCTCTCTTAGAAGCAGGTTAATACTGCAAAGGTAGATCGTTGCGCTCGTTAAGAAAGGAGGATATACCCCAAAGCAAAACCAATTGATGGGAGGTTAGAATATGGCAGAAATAAGAGATGTTGAAATAAACAGCAGGGCGGACACCCTGCCCCTGATGAGCCCCGAGGTAAGGCCCTGGCCGGTGACGCCGCCGCCGCCGCCGGAAGAAGTGGCCAAGGTGTATGCCAAGCGGAATGCGGCTAAATTCGGCGCTTGGTGCGAGGACAACCTCAGGTTCGAGTACAGCTTCGGCAAACCCGAGGCCCTTCAAGGGATGAAGGTGCTCTGTATGGGCTTGTACAGGATGGGCAACAAGTTTTGCGCCTCATTGATGGCCGAAGCCGGGGCGGAAGTCATTAATATCGAGCCGCCTGAAGGGGATCCTTTAAGAAAGCTGACCCCCTTCGGCCGGGAAGAGCTGATGATCAAGGACAGTGATACCGGCGAAAAGTGCGGCATGGAGTTCATCCATGAGATGAGAAACCAGTACTCCATCACATTGAACATCGAAACCGACGAAGGCAAGGAGCTTTATAAGAAGCTTGCAGCCCATGCCGACGTACTGATCGAGGAGTATCCGCCGGGCTATATGGACGAACTGGGTCTGGGTTACCGGCAACTGGCAGAAATCAACCCCCAACTGGTTTACTGTTGGATCGGTGTACGGGGATCATGGGGACCTTATAAAGACAAGCTCTCCAAATTCGGCCAGTGGACCCTGGAACCTTTCGGCGGCTGCGCCAATTCCTTTGTGCACAATACCGGCTTTCCCCAGGATCAGCTTCCCAGGGGCAAGGGCGGTGACCCCACGCGGTCCGGTGTCTGGTTCGCCGACTATGTTGCCGGCGAGCAGGGAGCATGCAGCATTATGTCGGCCATTTACTGGAAAAATAAGTTCAGCGGCGAAGGCCAGTTCATTGAGGTTACCGGCGCTGAAACACAGATGGACATTCTGGATTTCGATATCGGCTGGTACGGCTTCAATAAGAGCATCAAGGCCCGCACCGGCGGTTGGGATCCCAACCTGAACCAGTATGAGTGGAATCCCTGCAAGGACGGCTACATGATGATCGGCGGTCAGACCGACCGGCTCTGGTATAGAATTGGCCAGTGCATCGAGCGGGACGATGTTCAGTTCGGCCGGCTGATCCACGAAGACCCTTTCCTCAAAGAGATGGGTGCCCGCAACGCGCTCCAGGCCCTGATTAAGACTTACACCGTGACCACCCGCTGGCTGCGGGACATGAACCGGGTTCAAGCCGAGGAGAAGTTGCTGGAGTACGAGATTGCGGCCGGGCCGGTTCTATTTATCGACGAGGTCAGTGAGTTCCCGCACTTTGTGTATCGTCCCTGGGTGTTCACCATTGACAGCGACCAGTACGGGACCGTGCTGTATGCAACGTCCCCAAACGCTTTCCAGTACAGGACGCCGCACCGGGTCAAGTGGATGGGAAGGCCGCTGGGAAAGGACAACAAGTTGAAGTACTTGCAGTGGCTCGGCTTGGGCCAAACGCAAGTCAATGAACTCAAGGACAAGGGGGTGATATAATGGCAAAAGATTTAAGAGAAACACGAATAGAGGATCTGCCAGGCCCCAAGAGCAAGGAAGAGCTTGAAGAGATGAAGATGCCCTACGAGGAGTACTGCCGGGCTGCCTTTGATCCGGGCAACGAACATGAAAAACCCGAGCCCCTGAAAGGCATCCGCTGGCTGAGCACCACCATGTATATCTTCACGCCCCATTCCGTCTCTAACCTGGCTGAGCTGGGGGCTGAGGTCATCAAGGTAGAAATGCCGAGGATGGGTGACCCCATGCGGCACTGTGCTCCGTTCAACGAGACCTATCTCTATCCTCTGCATGACACCCGGCCCATGACCGGTACCGGCCTGGGCTATCTGGGCGCCAATCCCAGCGAGTTCCACATTACCATGGATTATCACCTGGAAGATATGAATGAGGCCTTTTACCGGCTGGTAAAGATGTCCGACGGACTGACCGAGTGCTATCGTCCCGGAACCTTTGATAAGTGGAAGCAGAGTTATCTGTACCTTCAGGAGCTCAACCCCAGGTTCATTTACGTATGGGGCGGCGGTTTCGGTTACGGGCCCAAGGTCTTCGGCGGATCCTACGATATTCTGGGACAGGCCCACGCCGGGCTGGCCTCTATCACCGGTATGCATGATTTTATGGGCGGACACTGCGCCAAACATTCCAACTGGTGCATTGACTGGTATTCCGGAACCCAGATCACCTTCGGGATCCTGGCGGCCATCCACTGGCGCGAAACCACCGGATTGGGCACCATGATCGAGTTTTCCCAGGTGCAGGCGGCGACCCGATGTCTGGGCTATACCACGCCAATGTACGGCCGGTTCGGCGTTGTACGCCAGCGCTGGGGCAACTGGGATACCCAACTCTGTGCCCACGGCATCATTCTGTGCGGCAAGTCCGATTTCCCGGATGATACCAATCCGCAGGACAAGCATGATGCCCGCTATGTCATGGTCTCTGCCTTCCAGGATGAGGACTTTAAGGAGCTGTGCGCTATCGCCGGAATGAAAGATCTTTACGACAAATATAAAGTCCATAACGACAGGGTCGAGGGTGAATCTCAGGTGGAGATTTACGCTGCTCTGGAAAAGTGGGCTGAGGACAAATCACGGTCGGAAGTGGTAAAAATCTTGCAGGATGCCGGCCTCCTGGCCGAACCGGTGATGAACGACCGGGAAGTCTACGAGTGCGAGCACTACAGGGAGAGGGGTACACTCCGGTGGCTCGATGATCCCATCTTCGGCGACGTGCTCATCCAGAGCGGGTACGCCTCGGGACTGATGGCCAAATCACCCCGGAGACAGAACTGGATCTGGCGGCCGGTGGGTGCTGATAACATAAAGATCTACCATGAGTTGCTCGGTTATCCGACTGGCACCGTCCAGGAATGGTACGATAAGAGCTGGATATAAAAGGAGGAGGGCGCCGTGTGTGATATTATCTGGTGTAAGAAAGAAATTAATGGAAAAAAGTGTAACACCGTGAATTATCTGGACCCTTATTGTTTCTGGAACTGGGAGGGTAAGGTAAACTGCGCTGAGTGCAAGACGGTGTATTACATCCACATGATTCAGGGCTTCATGTACATAGGTCCTGATGAGGTTGACGGAAAACCGGACACCAGCCCGCTCTATGCGGACAAGCCTCTGGACGGTTATACGAACCATCTGCCGGGTATCGAGGGCCGGACCCGACCGTATGAGTGTCTGCCCAGGGATATTTATCTGGGTACGGCAGACATGGTCAAGTTCAGCGCCAGGGGCCGGCCGGTCAGGGGCTGGCGTCCGCAGCCGCCGTCTGCCGGTATTGCCGGAAGCTTTGGCTTTGAATGGGATATTCAGAAACTGTCTCCCGAAGTGTGGGAGGAATATCAGGAGAAATTGAAAAAAGGTGAAGTAGGCGAGTGGTAAAAAAGAAAGGAGTGTTCCATGGCACAGTTAACACCTGAAGAATTTCTGGCCACTGTCCTGGTGCCGGAAAAACAAAGTGATCATATATGCTGGGAGTGCAGAAACTTGAAACCGGTTTTGAAGGGTTCCAGGTTTCCGCCCGCAGATATCATTGGCTGGTGCATGAAAATCTACTGGCCCGACTACTGGTGCGTCGCAGATTTCAATGTGGTTAAAAAGTGCTACGCCTTCGATGCAAGGAAGAAGTAACATGGAAGAAAACGTCATCAAGGAACTCAACACTCTTAAAGGGATGATGCTCAACTGGAAAAAAAGCTTTTTAGGTTGGGCATCCCCTGAGGGGGATAACGATTATGTGTATCAAGATTTTTCTGAAGATATCCAGAAGCACGTTTATCCCTATGTCAGAAGATTGTATGAGACAAAACACCTCAGCGATTCTGAAGCCAAAGAGTTCATGGATTATTGCTACAGCCAGGTTGAGGATCTTCGCGACCAGTTGAGAGATGTGGAGACCAAGCAAAGCAAAAAGGAGGTATAACATGCCTGAAAAATGTCGTGTGGGTGTCTGCGGATACGACCCCATGCTCGTGAAAGGATACTTGGCGGCAAATATCAGAGCCTTGTGGTGGCATATATCCGACGAGCTGTACGAGGAGTTTGACATGAAACCGGGAATGAAGGTTTCCGGCAAACTGTTGAAGGTCTATAACGGAAAAGATGGAAAAGAATCCGCAGGCCCCAATGAACCCTTTGAATGGGAAACATCCAAGGAGTCGGGTCTTGTCGTGGTGCTGCCGTCTGATGTCATCGCCAAATACAAGCTCACCGAGTGTCACTTCATTGAGCTGCTCGTTGATAAGATTGACGGCAAAGACGTCTACCCCGGCAAAGAGAGAATGAGCGAAAAATTCTGGCCCGAGGAGATGATGAAACTGGACTTTGTCCTTGAATATATCGAGTAGCCCGTCTTCATTGAGGGCCATTAAAGGGCGAGGGGCTGCGGAAGAATATTTTTCACACCCTCTTTAAAGAGTGTGTGTTCACCGTCTCGGCGATGAACTCCATAAGAGTGCATCAGCAATATATTCCGCGCTCCTCCCCCTAAAACCATACTTATATGCAATATGAAACTGCCGGGAGGGGCGATCCGCCTCTCCTGTTTACCTCCGAAACGGCGGGGCGGGGGGCTACCATCTCCCCGCCGATCGATGCCGACAGCCAAAGAATTTTTTTATAATCACCTTCCGGGTTTGAGCCGTTCATCCTGTTGACTTTGATATGACAGGAGAAAAACGATAATATCTGTTGATTAGGCCCGGTAAAAATGTGAAAAACTGAAAGACATTGAATGGTTACACAAAACAGATTCCGATCCTCGTACTGATCGCAAACGAGAAACTCCGGAGTTATATTCTTAGGCTATGCAAGAGAAATAACTTCCATCCTATGATCGGCGCTGATCTGGAAGAACTCATAAAAAGATTTAAAACGAGGCACAGTGGCATCGTTATTATGGACTACGAAGTCGTCAAATCTTATGGTGCGAGAATCTATTCAAGAATTAATGTTGCCTGCCCCGGTTGTAATGTCATCATGCTTTGTGACCAAGACCATCGTGACTTTATCAAAGAGGCCGTGGAACATGGTGTTTACGCGTGCATTCTTGCACCTTATGAGGAATGGGAATTGCTGACCATGATCAGGAACATCATCGCCAAAAAGAAATTGCGGGGACGAAAGAAACTCGACAAAGATCAAGCGTTATAATTGGAATTCTGTCAAGGTTTTTGTATATACGAAGCTTATCGCTTTAGCAATTTGACAACGACGATCAAAAGTAAGGCTAAAGGATAGGTGCTGGCCATGTTGAAAAGCACCATGGCATACTGTGGTTTATTTCTTTGATAGAGAATCCAGGCGGGTAGGACAAAAAAGAAAAGTCCTGTTGCCAGGGCGGCAACCAGAAACGGAAATTCAAAAGGAATCGGAGAGCTGTAAAACACAATGGTGGAAAGAATTAGCGATGCAGTTAGAGATCCCAGAATAATTGCATTGGCCGAGTGTGTGCCCAGTCGAACCGGAATGGTCCTGGCGTTAAGGCGTCGATCCTCCTCGATGTCGGACCAGTCATTGGGAACGTTCTGGCCGCCGATTTCCCACAAAAACAACCACAGAAACAGCATGGACAGAAATGTCGGTGAAGGGCTCGGATCTACAGCAAATACACCGGCAATGGCCCCGGCCGTCTTAACGCCGCCACTGACCAGGGTTCTGAGATGGGTGACTTTGAGTAACAGACAATACACCGTCTCCAGCAAGCAGCCGATGGCAAAAATTAAAATGCAGACCGGATTTAAGTAGTAAGCGCCCCATATCGCCACAATTGACCAGCCCACCGTCCAGAGCAACCCTTCTTTAAAACTCAGATATCCCTGGGCCATGGGATGTCGCACCATGGCGGCATCCAGATCACATTCGATATCGAAATTTCCACAGAGTTTCAACTTTTCTTTATCCACACGATAATCGATAACATCGTTAAGGGCGTAAACCGCCGTATAGCCCGCAAACGTGGTAATCAGTCCGATTAAAATCACTTCAAAAGAGGGGAACCGGCCGAGCCAGAGCAGCGCACCTAATGCCGGTGTGGCCATGTCCAGCAATCCGTGAGGCGTTCTGGAGAGCGCCCAGAAAAGTTTTATTTTAGTAAGACCGGTATATGTATGAATCGGTTGTGTCATCTTCATTTCCAAATTCTGAGCAATTCACAAGCAATAAAAGCATTGGCAGTAAGATGCTGTCAAAACCAAAACCGCTTCTCATTAGCATGAAGCCCTTATGACCGTCAAGGCGCTACCACTGTTTCATCTCAATTGAGGTCCTGCACCCCGGTGTTTCATAATTATTATGATACAAACTTGTCTCATAATACGAAGCTGGAATCCTTTTTTAAATGGATCGGTAAAAATAAAATTCAATATTGGGTTGCTGTTGGGAATCGATCCATATTTTTAAAACAAGATGGCGTAAAATTTGATTTGCCGTTGCCGGGTAAGCGTAAGTAGCTCTTGATATACGAATATTAATGATTATTTCTATATCTCATTTCACCATCGAACAATAAAATATTTTCTTGGCATGTTCAAGTGGTAAACAATAATTTCCCATAACACCATATGGAGCATCCATTATCATTCGGTGTAATTCTTGTGGCACATTAATTGCTATATAAAATTAGGATATATGACGAAAACCATTATAATTTGTAGTGGAGGGATATGATGATGAAATTAGACGATATTAAAAAGAATCAGCATCTTATCAATGCCATAGATTGGGACATGACACCGGAAGAAGCGGTCCGGCTCTATCTTGAATGGGGTAACAACTGGGCCGGCGGCAATTATGTTATCCGGTCCAAGGATGATACAGCGCATTATTTTGTGGTCAACACCTGGAAAGATACTCCCGTTATCTATCTCGTAAAGAGAAATTCCGAGGAAGCGAAGGAATTGGCTGAGATTGAGATTCCGGAAGTGTTGAAAAAACGGTATGTTGAAATTAACGGCAAGGCCAAGGGTGTTTACTCAATTGAAGGCGAAATAAAGGTGTGGCTCAAAAAAGAACTCGATTCTTAAGCTCGTCCTTCGGGCTCAGACAATTGGAATCGCACTTCTTCCACTTCGCCAAGATTTATAAGCAAAAAACGTTTCAATGAGCGCTCAAAGAGATTTTTGTTTTGGCAAAAATGTTGAGTGAAAAGATCCTAAGTATAGGCATTTCCCGGTTTGATGCCTAAGAGTTTGAGTAATTTTGCAAGAGGACAAAATCCGGTAAAGGCCGATTGAAGGAGATTGGCACCGACAAAAGCGGTGAACCATAGCCAGTAGTGGCTGTGAAAAACATACAGGATCAGGCTGATGAGCACCATGCAGCCGGCGAATCCAACAACGAAACGGTCAATATTCACAAAGACCTCCTTTTCAAAGTGAGATGATGCGTTATTTTAAAATATTACGGTGCATCGGGTTGTTTATGGAAGATACCGTCCCGTTCTCCGCAATGACTGCAGATGTGGACCTCATCTCTTCTTAGCTTTTCTTTTTTGTTTAAGATCTAAAAAAAACAATAAAATTACAAGTATTTTGATAATTACGAAAAAATACAGCTTCTTTCATTGTCTACCCTTTATCGTAATATCGTGTGTTTAACAATTGAAATTTTTCTGCAGTCCTTCCCATTAAAAGATGGGGAATGTGTTCGATGTTCAAACTTGAAAAAGGAGTTTATGCATCCAATAATTATGCTTGTTTAAAATAAAAGATTGATTCTTTCGAGACAAACTGTAAAATAAAAATGTGGTTTCTGTGCCGATGCCCCCTATCATCGGTTTGTATGGTAGGGATCGATTGCCGAAACCTTAAATGTTGCGTATGTTTAAACCTAAATTGAGTGATTTTTTACTCGATCTGCACCGATCTCTTGCGCATCAAGGATCCGCGAAATTCCTCGACATATCCACGGGTATGGCTGAGGTTTTCGTGAATCCTTATGCATCAAGATCTCAGCACATCTCTTCGCAAAAAATCGCTCAACTTAGGTTAAAGTAAAAGCCATATTAATCGTTTCTTGAAATTATGAATTTTGTGATAAGTTTATAAAAAACAGGATTACAAGGGCGAAAAAAATTTAAAGGAGGGTTTTATGACATTTGAATCTTTTGAGGTACTGATCGAATTCGCAATCGAAAAAGAAAGAGAAGCCGCAGCTTTTTATACAGATCTGGCCGGGCGGACATCCTTTTCGGGTGTAAAAGATTCGTTGGTTGAGATGGCAGAAGAAGAAAAAAAGCATGAAAGCATTTTGAAAAATATAGGAGACAACAAAGCGCTTGTTGAAGAATACGAATTCAAATGGATTCCGGATATTAAACGCAGTGATTACATGGTCGAACTTAAATATGAAGACGGCATGAATTATATGGACATCCTGCGCCTTGCCATGAAGCGTGAAGAGCAGGCTTTAAAGATGTATAATGAACTTCAGACAAAGACCGATAATTCTGAGAATATAAAGCTTCTCAAGGTGCTTTGCCAGGAGGAGGCAAAACACAAACTCTTTTTAGAAGGTCTCTACGATGACCATATGGCGGAGCAGGGTGATTAATATCCTGATTGGGTGTCACTGATCAATTGTGGTTAAAGGTTCTTTTAAATAATCACTCATGGAACAGCCAACTTATTTTTATAATCAGCAGGGCGAAAAAATTGCCGGTACGCTCCATTTGCCCAAAAGGCCTGACGGGTGCGGGGTGGTTTTTGGTCATTGTTTCACCTGCTCCCGGAATACCCGTATCATCCGTGAGATCTGCAATGAACTGGCTGCGCGAGACGTTTTGGCCCTGCGGTTTGACTTTTCCGGAAACGGGCAGAGCGAGGGCGAATTTTCGGCGTCCAACTATTCCAAACAGATCACCGAGATGCAGACCGCCGCCGAGGTTATCGCTGAAAAAGGCGCCCGCCGGATCGGCCTTGCAGGGCACAGCATGGGTGCTGTAATTGCCGTTCTCACAGCAGCCCGAACCGGGACCGTGAAGGCGGTGTGCGCACTGGCCGGGCGGTTATCGGGACTGAAAGCCACCCATTTTTTCAGTAAAAAACAGCTAAAGGAACTCGAGGACACCGGCAGGGTATCGTTCAACAGTCGGGGCCGTTCATTGCAACTTTCAACGGAATTTTTTGCAGACGCCAAACAGTATGATCTTCCGGAAACCGTAAAATCATTACAAACACCACTGTTGGTTATCCACGGTGATGCCGACGAAATCATTCCGGTGCAGGATGCGTATCTGGCCAAAACATTGAATCCTGAATATACGGAGTTGGTTGTAATACCGGGTGCTGATCACATGTTCAGTGCCGAGATGCATCGTACCCAGACCTCTAAATTGGTGGTGAAATGGTTTAAGGAACACCTCCATGGAACTCTCTGAAACCTTAAGCAAGGATTATATCGATTCTCAATACAAGCAATGGAAAGCCGATCCCAATGCGGTTTCCCGTGACTGGCGCTTCTTTTTTGAAGGCTTTGAAATGGGGCACGGCATGGATCGGGAGGCCGATGCCGTCTATGACGAAAAACAGGTTTTAAAACAATCCCGCGTGGATGAACTCATCAGACGGTATCGTGAAATCGGACATTTGCTGGCCTGTCTCGATCCTTTGACCGCATGTCCTACGGATCATCCATTGTTGAACCTTTTTGCATTTGATCTCACCCTGAAAGATCTGGATGCCAAATTTTATGCAAAAGGCCTGATTGAAAACAAAAGAGTTTCATTAAAAGATATTATCAACACGCTCAAAGAGACATACTGTCGTTCCATCGGCGTGGAGTTCATGCATCTGCAGGATCCACAAGAGCGCAAATGGCTTCAGGACCGGATGGAACCGCTGCGGAACAAGCCCGATCTAAAACCCGATGACAAACTCAGGATCATGGAAAAACTTTATCGGGCCGCCCTTTTCGAACAGTTTCTTCACAAAAAATATCTGGGCCAGACACGATTTTCACTCGAAGGTGCTGAAGTGATCATTCCAATGCTTGATGTTTTCACCGACAGGGCTGCATCTCATGGTTGCCGGGAAATAAATTTAGGCATGGCCCATCGGGGAAGGTTGAATATTCAGACCAATGTTTTGAACAAGTCATTTGAGGAAATTTTTACCGAATTTGAAAGCTGTTACGATCCGGACGAAGTCTTTGGCGCCGGGGATGTCAAATACCATAACGGATATCTGGCAGATGTAGTGACCCACAAGGGGGTACCACTGCGTTTCTATTTGGTTAATAATCCCAGCCATTTAGAGTCCGTCAGTCCGGTGGTTCAAGGATTTGCGAGGGCACGCCAGGAAATTCTCAGAGATGATGCGAGGAATTTGGTTTTGCCCCTGCTTATTCATGGTGACGCAGCATTTGCCGGACAGGGCGTGGTTACCGAAACCCTGAACATGTCGCAGCTCACCGGATATAAAACCGGTGGCACCATCCATCTGGTGATCAACAATCAGATTGGCTATACCACCCTTCCTGAAAACGCTCGCTCCACCCGTTATGCGACGGATGTGGCCAAGATGCTGATGATCCCTATCTTTCATGTTCACGGCGAAGATCCGGAAGCCGTTGTTCACGTGGTCCGGCTTGCCGTTGATTATCGGGAGACCTTTAACAAGGATGTTGTTATTGATGTCATCTGCTTTCGCAAGTATGGCCACAACGAGGGCGATGAACCCTATTTTACCCAGCCCCAGATGTATGAACGGATTCGAAGCCGTCCCTCTTTGAACACGGTGTATGCCCAGAAATTGATAGAACAGGGCATTGTCCGAAAAGAGGATATCGATGTTCTGGAACAAGATATAAATCGTGAATTGGAAGATGCTCTGGAGACTGTTCGTTCCAGTGCCTGCGTTTTCCCTCAAACCCGGTTTTATGAAAACTGGAAAGATTTTCACGGACGCTATACCCATGACCCGGTGAAAACCGACGTTTCAAAGAAAAAACTCATCGCTCTGGCCCGAAGACTGAATGCTTTTCCGGCTAATTTTTCCGCGAATACAAAATTGGTTCGCCTGTTGAAAAATCGGCTGGACAGTGTGGAAAAAGGAAAGAATATCGATTGGGCCAATGCAGAAGCTCTGGCCTTTGCCTCCCTGCTGGTAGAGGGCGACCCGATCCGTTTAAGCGGACAGGACATCGCACGCGGTACTTTCAGCCAGCGCCACAGTATTCTCGTCGATACCAAAACCGGCGATGAATATACGCCGCTCAATGCGCTCGATAAGACCCAGGCACCCTTTTCCGTCTATAACAGTCTGCTTTCCGAAGTCGGTGTTTTAGGTTTTGAATACGGGTACTCCATGGCACAACCCCTGGGGCTTGTGATTTGGGAAGCACAGTTCGGGGACTTTGCCAATAACGCCCAGTCGGTCATCGATCTATACATTGCCAGCGGACAAACCAAATGGCAGCGTTTTAGTGGTTTGGTTTTGTTGCTCCCCCATGGTTGGGAAGGTCTGGGGCCTGAACATTCCAGCGCCCGTCTCGAGCGCTTTCTCCAGTTGTGTGCCCAGGAGAACATCCAGGTTTGTAATCTCACCACGCCGGCGCAGTACTTTCATCTTCTCCGCCGTCAGGTGAAAGCTAAGTTTCGAAAGCCGTTAATTATCATGACACCGAAAAGTCTTCTGCGGCATCCGCTGGCGGTTTCTGATCTAAAAGATATGTCTTCGGGTGCGTTCAAAGAAGTCCTTGAAGATCCGTACCCCGTTAAATCAATCCGCCGCATTCTTTTTTGCAGCGGAAAGATATATTATGAATTACTTCAAAAACGCAGGGAAATGAAAAAGACCGATACCGCCATCGTTCGCTTGGAACAGTTCTATCCATTCCCGGAAATACAATTGAAAGCCGTCATCCGAAAATACAAACGGGTTCGACAATTTATTTGGGTCCAGGAAGAACCGGAGAATATGGGGGCATGGTTTTTTGTGCGTCCGCGTCTTGAAAAATTAATTGGAAAACCACTGGAATATATCGGTCGAAACGCTGCGGCCAGCCCGGCAACAGGCTTCCCCAGTATCTATCGGAAAGAACAGGCCGCCGTAACAGACAAAGCAATTGGAAAGGTTCAAAGTTGAAAGCCCAAAGGAGTCATCATGGAAGTAGAGATCAAAATTCCGAGTGTGGGTGAATCGGTTCAGGAAGCGGTCCTTGTGCAGTGGTATAAAAAGGACGGTGATCCGGTTCAAAAAGATGAGCCGATTTTTGTGGTTGAAACCGACAAGGTCACCCTGGAGATCGTGGCGGAAGCATCCGGGATTTTAAAGATCCTGGTCTTAGAAGGAGAGACGGTTTCCATCGGCACGAAGGTCGGCACCATTGCCACCGGCGCGGTCCCCTCCCCGGAACCGGAGCCGGCACCTCCGGAAAAGGTCGTGGAAGCGCCTTTGCCAAGTCCGGAACCGACTGAAGCACCGGCACCGGTGAAGGCTGAAGAAGCACCGGCGAAGGCTGAAGAAGCGGCGGTGAAAACGGAACCGGAAGATTTCCGGCCGATCCTGTCTCCTGCCGTCCGTCGACTGATTGCCGAAAAGAATGTCGATATATCCGGCATTAAAGGCACCGGTCCGGGGAACAGGATTACCAAAGGGGATGTGCTTCTTTATCTGGAACAGGCCTCCCCGGCTCTACCGGCCCCATCACCGGCGCCTCCAAAGATAAAGGATGCTGCTCCGGTTGCGCCTGAATCGTTGGCCAAACCGATCCCGTCCAGGATGGAAGACGTTACCCGAAAGCCCATGAGCCCGATTAGACGGACGATTGCATCACGCCTTCTTGAAGCCAAGCACTCTACCGCCATGCTCACGACCTTTAACGAGATCGATATGACCCATACCATGGCCATTCGTACACAATTCAAGGAGGCCTTTAAAGAAAAACACGGGGTTTCTTTGGGGTTTATGTCTTTCTTTATCAAGGCCAGCGTCGAAGCGCTGAAAGAATTTCCGGAGATTAATGCATTTGTTGACGGGAATGATATTCTTTACCACAATTATTACCATGTCGGTATTGCCATCGGTACCGCCAAAGGGCTGGTGGTGCCGGTTATTCGAAATGCGGACATGTTGAGCTTTGCCGAATTGGAACAGGCCATCGTTGATTTTGTGGATAAAATTAAGAACAACCGCCTTGAGCTGGCCGATCTTGAGGGCGGCACATTTACCATTACAAACGGCGGCGTGTTCGGTTCTCTGCTCAGTACGCCAATTTTAAATACACCCCAAAGCGGCATCTTGGGGATGCACAAAATTGAAAAGCGGCCTGTGGTTGTGGAGGATAAAATAAACATCCGGCCCATGATGTATGTGGCGTTGAGCTACGATCACCGCATCGTGGACGGCAGGGAAGCGGTCACATTTCTGGTGAGGATCAAAGAGTGTATTGAAAATCCCGAAAGGATCATGATGGAGATATAAAAATGGCGAAAAAAGAGATCTACGACCTTATTGTTATCGGGAGCGGTCCGGGAGGGTATGTGGCAGCGGTTCGGGCGGCCCAATTGGGACTGAAAACTGCCTGCATTGAAAAGGAGGCCCGTCTGGGCGGCGTTTGCCTGAATGTGGGCTGTATTCCGAGCAAAGCCCTGCTCGATTCCAGTGAATACTATCACCTGGCCAAGGATCACCTTGCCGAACATGGCATAAAAACCGGAAATTTGACCCTCGACCTTTCCGCCATGATGGCCCGTAAAGAACAGGTCGTTGAAGAATTGACCGGAAACGTCCGCAAACTTCTGGAAGGGAATAACATAGAAATTTTCAAAGGGACCGCCCGCCTTGCCGGAGAGGATCGCGTTGAACTTCGACAAAATACCGGTTCTGCCCGGAAAAAAACCGCCCAAACCCTCCAGGCGAAATCAATTATTCTGGCCACCGGAAGCTCGCCGGTCCAGGTTCCGGGTCTTGAATTTGACGGGAAACGGATCGTCACTTCCACCGAGGCACTTGAGTTTAAAACGGTTCCCAAACATCTGGGTATTGTGGGGGGTGGTTATATTGGTCTTGAACTGGGATCGGTGTGGCTGCGTCTCGGGGCAAAAGTGACCGTTGTTGAAATGCTGTCTCAAATCGCAACAACCATGGACGGGCAGGTGGGCCGGACTCTCGACCGGATACTCAGAAAACAGGGACTTGAAATTCGTCTCAACACCCTGGTTTCAGGCGCAAAAATTCAAAAAAACAATGTTCGAATGACCCTGGAAAATAAAGACAAAAAAGAGACCCTGTCCTGTGATCGACTGCTGGTTTCTGTGGGAAGACGACCCCTGACACAAAATCTCGGACTGGAAGACGTCGGTGTTAAGACCGACGCTAAAAGCGGACATGTTCTGGTGGACGAATCTTATCGCACCAACATTCCCACCATCTATGCCATCGGAGATCTCATTCCCGGTCCCATGCTGGCGCACAAAGCGTCGGCTGAGGGTATCGCTGCGGTGGAATGCATTGCCGGGCTTCCCGGTGAAGTGAATTACGATGCCATCCCCGCGGTGGTGTACACCTGGCCGGAGGTGGCCAGTGTCGGTCTGACTGAGGAACAGGTTAAAGAGAGAAATATTCCCTACTGTGTGGGCACGTATCCTTTCTCCGGTGCCGGGCGTGCCCGGTGTATGGGGGAGAAGGACGGCTTTGTCAAGCTAATCGCCCATTCCAAAACCGACAGAATTTTAGGTGTGCACATCATTGGGCCGCGAGCGGCCGATATGATTGCCGAATGTGTTCTGGCCATTGAATTCGGGGCGAGTTCCGAAGACATTGCCCGGACCGTTCACGGCCATCCGACCTTTGCCGAGGCGCTTCAGGAAGCGGCCATGGGGGTGCGAAAATGTTCGATTTATGCTTCCTGAAACGATTTGGTAACCGTAATAAACCATGACCTAATTTGATTGTAAACAAAATGGAGAAGGTCTATTGTTTGTTAACTCGCTCCATGGATAATGTTTTTTTAAAAACCGTGTAAACTCGTAGTTAAAGGATCGTAAAGAAAGAACAGATATAAATATAAAAACAATGGGATCGAATTGAAACAAACACTTTCTTGCTGTTGAAATGTTACGGTATGCGTCTGTTCTTTCTAACGGTCCCTAAACCACTCAAACAGTACACGCTTTTTAAAAAAACATTATCCATTCCGCTAATATCTGAGTTGCATGTGTTTACAATAAAAACACCCCAACCTGTGAAATATTTAATGTAAGGATTTGCTTGAAACCTCGACAAATCTGCAAAGTATGTCCAAAATAACCTTGGATGTATAATCAACAAAATCTATGAAACTTTTGATAAAAGGAGCGCGTTATGGCCGATTATGAATATGATATCGGAGTGATCGGCGGCGGAGCAGCGGGTCTGACCGTAACATCCGGGTCCGCGCAGCTCGGCGCCAAGACCATTCTCATTGAAAAGGAAAAAGAACTCGGCGGCGACTGCCTCCATTTTGGGTGCGTTCCCAGCAAAACGCTTATCAAGACCGCCCACGTTTACCATATGATGAAGACCGCCGAAAAATACGGACTTCCTTATGTTGACGTTCCTTCGGTCGATTTTAAAACGGTATCCAATAGAATCAAATCCGTAATCGGTGTCATTCAGAAGCACGATTCCGAAGAAAGATTTTGCAATCTCGGTGCAAAAGTGGAGTTTGGAGAACCTGTATTTACGGATGAACATAGCGTTCGTTTGAACGGAAAGACGGTTTCGGCAAAAAGCTGGGTCATTGCCACCGGCTCTTCGCCGTTTGTTCCCCCCATAGAGGGACTGGATACCATCGATTATATTACCAACAAAGAGATCTTTTACCTGGATCGTTTACCAAAATCGATGATTATTTTAGGCGGCGGTCCTATCGGGATCGAGATGGGGCAGGCATTCAACCGTCTTGGGACCAAGATTTATGTTGTGGACCGTGGCGATCAGATTCTAGGAAAAGAAGATAAAGATATGGCCGATACGGTCAAACAGGTGATGGAAACGGAAGGGGTGGTATTCCATTTAAATTCTTCCATTGAAGCTGTAAAGAATCTCGGCGATGAAAAAGAAGTGACCCTCAAGGATATAGAAGGAAAAACGGTTCGTCTTAATGCAGAGAGGATTCTGGTTGCGGTAGGAAGAACACCCAACATCCATGGGCTGGGCCTGGAAGGTATCGGTATCAAGGTCAACCGAACCGGCATTGAAGTCGATAAGCGATTGAGAACGAATCACAAGCATATTTATGCTGCCGGAGATGTGAACGGCGGTTTCCTGTTTACCCATGCAGCCGGATATGAGGGGGGAATTGTTGTCAGCAATGCTATTTTTCGCCTTCCCCGGAAAACAGATTACACCTATTTGCCCTGGTGTACCTATACTGACCCTGAATTATCGAGTATCGGAATGAACGAAAGATCTGCCAAGGCTGCCGGGATTGACTATTCCATCTGGGTCGAAGAGTTTAAGGACAATGACCGAAGCCTTGCCGAGGGCGAAAGAATCGGAAAAATCAAAATGCTTCTGGATGAAAAAGAAAAACCCATCGGGGTTCAGATTGTCGGCCCCCATGCAGGAGATTTGGTCAGTGAATGGGTGGCGGTTTTAAACGGAAAAGTAAAACTTTCCACTTTGGCGGCAGCCGTACATCCGTATCCGACCATCGGAGAGATCAACAAGAAGATTGCCGGAACATTTTTTACACCCAAGATTTTTTCAGATAGGATTAAAAAAGGACTCAAATTCTTTTTCAATCTCAAAGGTCGGGCCTGCGGTCCTGAAACGTGTGAAGAATAAAAAATAAAGGAATTAACAAACATGGAGACGTACTACAAACCTGAAGATCTGCCGAAGTTTGAGGAAATTGGAAAAAATTCGCCGGACCTGGCAAAGAAGTTTTTCGATTACTACGGCGCTGTATTTGCAGAAGGGGAACTCACGGAAAGGGAAAAATGCCTGATTGCTCTGGCCGTAGCCCATACCGTACAGTGTCCCTACTGTATCGATGCATATACACAGGCATGCCTCGAAAAGGGCTCCAATCTTGAAGAGATGACAGAGGCCGTCCATGTTGCTGCGGCAATACGGGGCGGCTCATCGCTGGTTCACGGCGTTCAGATGCGCAATATTGCCGAAAAAATTTCCATGTGAGACAGACGTCATGGGATTGGGAAAATGTTAAACGAGAAATTGTCAGACAAATCATCCATTGAAGAGCAAGAGGTGTCCGAAAAAGAGGGCACCGTCATCGCGCCTTTCAGCCTAACGCTCTCCCGTCATGGACTGAAACTGGATCGGGAAACAACCCGGACATTGCAGATTAATACAGGATTTCTCTGCAACCAGACCTGCATACACTGTCATCTCAATGCAGGCCCTGATCGTAAAGAAAACATGAATTTGGGAATCATCCAGGCGGTTATATCCTATGCCCAAAGGGGCGGATTCGAAATCATCGATATCACCGGCGGCGCACCTGAACTGAACCCCCATATCAAAACACTGATTGAAGGTGTCTCTGATGTTGCTCTCCGGATGATGCTTCGTTCGAATCTTTCGGTGTTAAATGATGGAAAAAGAGACCATCTTATGAAATTTTTGAGCGAAAAACGCGTGGTTATTGTGGCCTCTTTTCCTTCTTTAAATGAAATTCAGGCGGATTCACAAAGGGGCGACGGTATATTTCAAATTTGTATCGACGCATTGAAAAAACTGAACAGTTTGGGATACGGACACGAAGGCACCGGTCTTGAGCTGAACCTGGTATCCAATCCCACCGGCGCATATCTACCGCCGGATCAGGTTCAAACAGAGAAGAGATTCCGCCAGGTGCTGAAAAGAAAATGGGGGATTGTGTTTAACAATCTTTATAATTTTGCCAATGTTCCTCTGGGCAGGTTTCGCCAATGGCTGATCAAAACAGACAATCTGGATAGTTATGTGAAGAAACTTTATTCAAGCTTCAATGCCTGCGCGGTGGACGGTTTGATGTGCCGGTCGCTGGTCTCAATTTCCTGGGACGGCTACCTTTATGATTGTGACTTTAATCTTGCCGGGGGACTTTTTATGGGCGGGCGTAAAATCCATGTATCTGAAATGCCGGGATCCCCGGAACCCGGCAGTCATATTGCGACGGCTGACCACTGCTATACCTGCACCGCCGGGTCGGGATTTACGTGAGGGGGGTTTATTGACACCTGAGGTTCAGGAAAGAATAATATCCAGTTTAAAATTTAATCATATCTGAAACTCATTAGGACA
>RCNC010002292.1_pt1 | contig 21533 bp, 16 predicted proteins | sample 2041301 | NCBI WGS metagenome assembly RCNC01 (sample SAMN09708231, study PRJNA481090) | Marine sediment metagenome, whole genome shotgun sequencing project. | biome: marine sediment; feature: ocean; material: sediment; isolation source: Sewage treatment plant 13A marine sediment (STP13A) ...
GCCAGGTCGTCCCCGGCCCGAAGCTGCTGTCGAATGCTGTCGAGAGCAGAAGTAATCAGGGTACTGACCGTGCCCAGCGAAACACCCATCACCTGGCTGATTTCGCGGTAGGTCAGGTCGTCCTGAAACTTGAGGCGGCAGGCTTCCTGCTGTTTGTCGGGGAGGCCCTTCAACGCGTCGTTCACGCGCTCGTGGGCCTCGCTCTGCAGGACTGCCGCACCCGGCCCGGCGCTGCTGTCGGCGCGCGCCTCGGCCCGATCCTGGGGTATGCCGTGCATACGAGCCTCCTTCTTCCGAACATTGAGCGCATGGTTGCGGGCCACGGTGTAGAGCCAGGCGGCCAGGTGGTCATCCACCTTGTCCCGCTTGGCTTTACAGAGGCGCAGGAAGGTTTCCTGCACCACGTCGCGAGCCAGCTCGGCGCTGCCGGTGATCCGGGCCGCGTATCTGAGCAACGGCCGTTCATACCGGTCCAGCACCTGTTGAATCCACTCCGCTTTTGGTGTTCGTGATTGTCGGTTCATGGCATCATCCAATTCGATTCCGTTGTTTTGACTGTTCGCGAACCGCTGTCACCATGTACAACAATCGGAGGTCTCTTCTGTTCAGCAGGATTCTGTCTCGTCTTCTTTCAAGTATATCGTTAAAATAAGGGCAGGAGGCGCGATGACAGACCACACACCGCAACCGGACCAGATCATTCTCCGCTGGCTGCCGGTGGAGGAGACCGACGACCAGGACCTCGAGGCCCGCGGTCTGGAGATCCTCTCGCCGGACGAGCGGCAGAGATACCGGCGGTTTCGCTATGACCGGGACCGCCGGCTCTACCTGACGGCCCACATCCTGCTGCGCGCCACCCTCGCCGAACTCGGCAACAGGAGTCCCGAATCGTGGTCCTTTTCGGTCAACCGCCACGGGAAGCCCCACGTGGTTCCCGACAATGGCAGCCCCCCGCTGCGCTTCAACCTGACCCACACCGCCGGGTTGGCCGCCTGTGTGGTGTCAGCCGAATACGACGTGGGCCTCGACGCCGAGTTTCTCGACCGCCGGACCGACCCCGGGTTGGCCAACCGCTTCTTCTCACCGGTGGAGCGGGCCCAGTTGGAGAGCCTCTCCGGGGAAGAGCGGAGCCAGGCCTTCTTCGATATCTGGACCCTGAAGGAATCCTACGTCAAGGGCCGGGGGATCGGGGTTTCCCTGCCCCTCCGCTCCTTCGGTTTCACCCTGCCGGAGGATGACCGGGGCCGGATCACCTTCTCCCCGCCCCTGGGCGATCTGGCCCGGCACTGGTCATTTTTCCGTGTCCGGCCCGGCTCAAACCACACCCTCGCCGTGGCGGTGAACCACCCACCGGGGGACGAACCCCTGCTGCTGAGCAGCCAGGCCGCTCCGCTGGCCGATCTCTTCTGACCGCTCTTTCAGGGATCTTTCGCAATGGAACAGCCGTATTCTAACAATGAGACCGCAAACATCCGGCCGGATTCCGGCCTCTGAGGAAGGAGGATTCACGTGGAATCACATGTCAAACTGCTCGGCGCGTTCTACATCGGCCTGGGGATACTGGGGCTGCTGGGCGCCGCTCTCCTCTTCACCATCCTTTTCGGGGCCGGACTGATTTCCGGGGAAGGGGAAGCAATGGCCGTCACCGCCATCGTCGGCACGGTCCTCGGCGGATGTTGCAGCCTGGTCTCGATCCCCGGCGTGATCTGCGGCATCGGCCTGCTCCAGCGCAAAGCCTGGGCCCGGGTGCTGGTGCTGGTGCTGGGCTGTATCAACCTGGCCATTTTCCCCCTGGGCACCGCCCTGGGGATCTACACCTTCTGGGTGCTGATCAACCCCGAGGTGGAACCGATCTTCGCCAACCGCTAAAGCAGCGGCCAACTCCTTGTCTGTCCATTCCGTATGGTGGACAATAGACAGGCAATGGAGACCACCACGCATTCAAGTAGTAGCGGCAGTTCGCGACCGTGGATTGCACCCCTCATTCTCGCCCTGCTGGTCCTGGCCGGGGCCGGACCCAGCGAACCTTTTCCGGGATAAACGAGGCGATCACCGTCTCCCTTCACCTGAACCCCGCGGCCCGGCAGCGGCGACCGGCCCGCGGCCGGTGAGCCGGCCCTTTATTGCACACAGCGGGTAAAGTGTAGTAATTTAGAGTGTTTTTGGGATCGACACTGGACCCCGGCGCCGGGAAAGTCGGGTATTACGAGGAGAGACGATAGATGTCCATGCAAGAGAGGATGCTCTTCATCATCGGCACCCCGCGCTCGGGTTCCACGATGCTGGAACGGATGCTGGAATCCCATTCCGAGATCTACGGCCGCCCGGAACCGCACCTGATGACCCCGCTGGCCCACCTGGGCTACTGGGACAACGTGGAAAAGGCGCCCTTTGACCACGTGCTGGCCGCCGAGTCCACCAAGCAGTTCGTGGCCGACCTGCCGAACACCGAAGCCGACTACTATGACGCGTGCCGGGCTTACGCCGATACGCTCTACGGCCGGATGCTGGAACCCACGGGCAAGCGCTACTTCCTGGACAAGACCCCGGCCTACGGCCTGGTGGTGCCGTTCCTGGCCAAGCTCTACCCCCAGGCAAAGTTCATCGTGCTCACCCGGCACCCGCTGGGTATCTTCAGTTCCTTTGCCAACTCCTTCTTCGACGGCGACTACCAGCTGGCCCAGGAGTACAACCCGCTGCTCAACCGCTACGTGCCGGTGATGGCCTGGTTCCTCCGTGAGAAACCGGTGCCGATGATCCACGTGCGCTACGAGGACATCACCCGTGAACCGGAGAAGAAGGTCAAGGAGATCCTCGACTTCCTCGACCTGCCCTTTGAAGAGAACTGCGTGGAATACGGGCGGAAGCAGCCTGAGGTCAAGGGCCTCGGCGACCCGCTTGGAGTGAAGAAGCACTCCCGGCCGGTGACCAGCTCCATCGACAAGTGGGCCGAGGAGTTGGCCTACGACCAGACCAAGCTCTCGCTGATGGAGGAGATCATCGGTCAGCTGAACCCCGATGACCTGCGCACCTGGGGCTACCCGCCGGAAACCCTCTGGAAACCGCTGGAGGAGGCCAACTTCACCGACATCGGCCCGAAAAAGGCGAAGATGAACAAGTATCGCCTGCAGCGGAAGCTGATCGTCGGTCTGCGCTCAGCGATCAAGGGCAGTTTCCTCGCCGGCCTGCTGCGCAAGGTGCGCCTGGCCAGCGACGTGCTGTTGCGAGAATACTAGATCCCACCCGGAACGGTCTGCATGTGCAGCCATCCCCTTTCAGGGATGATTCTGCCTGTTCAGCTATCCTGACAACACCGGCTGTGGTTCGAGAGCAAGGCGCCGGCCGACGAGAAAGCGCAGCATACTCCGTTGGTATGTGAGCATTTCGAGGAGGCCGGCAACGCCGCTATCGGGCCTCAGCTGGTGTTGTCTCAGGACAGGATCATCGTGGCTTCCACACCGGTGGGCACCGCCGGCGGGGTGGTGTCCGGGGTGTACTCCTGCAGCTTGAGAATCAGGGTGTCGCGCCAAACGATGGTGCCGGAGATGGTGACCGTCCCGTCCCCGTTGTTGGTCAGGTTGAGGTTGGGCGGTGTCACCGGCCCCATGTCATGCATCGATGCGGTCATCTCCTGCAGGGTCACCGATTCGTTCATCCCAAGATCGTTCACCAGGTCGATCTTGATCCGGAAGTCCCTGGTTTCACCAAGCTGGGGCGGCCGGGGGAAAAGGGTGTCGAACGCCTTGAGGCTGGTGTGGTTGTAATGCAGCACCACATACGCGGTCTCGCCCGACTCGAAATCCTCGTTCGGACCATAGCGCTCGATCATGACATACTTGTCGGGGGCCGGTTCGTCGGACTCGTCCACCTGCAGCACCTTGTGACAAGGGTACCAGCCCAGCTCATTGAAATCGTCGACATAGGGGACTACCGCCGCGGAGACACCACGCAATTCCTCCAGATCCTTGTTGTTCAAATCGGTGAACTTGTGTGGATCGAGATAGAAAGCGTAGAGCAGAGCGACATTGTACCAGTCGCACATCCCCTTGTAATACTCATTGCTCGGCTCGTCAAAGACCAGCGGCACGCCGTAGCCCGCCACCGGAGAGAATGGCTTGTTCCCGGCAACAATTTTGCGATAGTCGAGATGTTTGTTGCCCCAGTTCCAGCCGCTGACCGGCGAACACTCGAAACCAAATGTGTCGAGCTGATTGGCGGCGGAGAAAAGATAGCCATACTCGATCATGTTGGCGCTGATGATGTCGTGATCGGGCTGGTTCACCTCCAGGTGACTCTGCAGGCTGATCATGAAATTCTGGAAGGCGTTGAGGTTCCAGAGGGCTGGCTTGAAGGTGGTCGGGCTGTAGGTCAGGTCGTACCCCGCCGAGGCGAACCGGCCCCGCGAGCCGTCCAGGGTCGCGCCTCCGATGTTCGACAGGTCTATCATCACTCCGTAGAGATAGTCCTCGCTGAGCATGGTCTCGAGGAAATGCTGATGGACTCCATCCAGGTGGTCAAGGTAGCGGTTGCCAAAACTTGGAGCCTGGTCCTCGGTATTGATATAGACGGCAGACATGTACTGATATGCATTTTGCATGGTGTAATGGGTTATCCGGTAGAGCAGGTAATCCTGGTTGGTCGTGTCGTTGATGTTGATCAGAAAGTCCGAGGGGAAGGACTCGATCCTCTCACTCTCAGTGAATACGCTCGGGTGCTTGTTTACCGCATTGGAGAACTCGATGTAGGGCGGCGGCGGGTCTTCCTCGGGTGATTCGAAAATGACCACCCAGGGCTGCATGTAGTAGAGCATCTTGAGACCCAGCGTGTCGGTCAGATATTCCGCCTCCGTTGCATCGTGGTTGAAGTAATAACGGACGGCGAAGTCTTCGGGGTTGGTACCATAGGGTTTGCCGATGATCGAGTTGGGTCGGCCGCCATTGATCCCCCCAGCCAGGGGCTGGCCGGAGACAGAGGGCAGACGGCCGTAATCGGTGTAAATGTCGTAATAGTCCTGCAGCGCCCCGCGCATGTCCCAGTTGGGAAGCGAGGTGTAGAGGATGAATTCAAAGCTGGCGTGATCCCGTTCTGCCGCCAGCCCCAGCTGGAAACGAATGAGATAGACGTCATCCTCGGCTTGGTATTGCACGTAGTAGGGCCGCACCACGTCCGGGTCCCGGGCGATGTTCAGCACGTGGTCCCCGTCGGTGATACAGGAGAAATTGTAAACGTTCAGCTTGAGATTCGACGAAATGGCATCGGCAGCCACGACCTCGTCGTAGACGTACTGCTCACGGATGCGGTAGCTTTTGTGCAGATTGTCATACCAGTACCAGTCAAGGGACGAGGTGTCCACCGGCAGGGTAAAGGTCAGGTCGATCGCCCGATCCTGTCCCTCGCTCCCTTCGGTGGGCGTCACCGTGCCGCTGATCTCGATCCGGTCGGCCAGCGGCTCCATTCGCGCCGACACGTCGAGACCGCGGCTGCCCACGTTCACCGCCTGCAGGTCGAGCACGCCGGCGGTATTGGTGACCGTGCCGCTGACCGGGATGTCCCGGATACCGTCCGGCTCGCGGAAACAGCGCATGTCGTCGAAAAGGACCTCGGTGGGAACGGCATAGTCGAGGATGTTGCCGCTGACATAGATGCGGACCGCAGCGGACGCGGCGGTGGAGGGCGACCTGGCCCAGCCGGTGAAGAGCGTCCAATTGTAATACGTCTGCTTGGCCTTGAAGACCAGGTCACTGGAAATCAGCGCCTGGTCACCATCATACCAGTCGAGGTAAACGATGGCATCGTAGGGCCACGATACGGAGTCCCGTGAGAACCCGAAAGCGCTGCGGCAGACCGCGCTGCAATAGTAGGTCTTCCCGCTATCGACGGCAAAAGTGTCGCTGGCCACTTCCAGCACGTCCGGCTCCAGCGGTTCGGCCTCGTCTCCGGACTGGGTGGTGACGAATCGGAGAGCATTCGTGCCCTCGTAAGGCCCAGCCGTATCGGCGAGGAGCATGATGTTGGCCGCCGATCCGGTGGCGGTGACCAGGCTCCAGTTGTCCGGCATGTAGACATTGGCCGCCAAATGGGTGAAGCCCCCCTCGAAGCCGGAATTGGCCAGGATGTTCGTCCCGCTGAGGCCGGTGTAATCGGTGAGACTGAACCCGCCGGTGACCCCGCTGGTGAGCAATTCGTCGCCACCCACCTGAACTCCGGTCACCTGACCGGACGAATCCAGCTGAACAGTGAGTCCGTCACCGGTCACCAGGTCGTCAGCCAACAGATTGTTGAAGCCACAAGTGAGAACGAGGAAAAACATGCCGAAGGCAGCCCGACCGGCAACCCGTCTGCTGCGCTGGGATTCAGGACGACACATTGTCGAAGGCCCTCCAGGTATCACGGGGAAATTTCTCTTATGGTGCTTGCGCGCATCTCACCGGCAGATAACCAGATTATTGCTCGGTAATCAACTGTTTTGCATACATCCTCTCTCCACGGAGAGTCGGACACTGATGGACAATCAGATCTGCGGCACCGACAGTTACATGACCGGCTGCCGTCAGATTCCCCTTGGTTCTATTTTTCTATCGGTGGATCAGCCGTCTTTCTTGAGCGAAACCGGACGTTTCCCGGGCAGGATGACGGGCTCAAAAATGCGCGATACAATAACCCCCGGCTCGGTTTTTCATTTCCGGCACACCAACCGGTCGCCCGGGCCATGCAAGAGCTGGAGGATTGATCGATGACCACGGCTGAGGAGAAAACCGGCAGCACCGGAAACGCCAGGATTCTTTTTGCCCTCTGGGCCGTCCTCGGCGTGGGTCTGCTGGGCCTGGCCCTGCTGTTCCACGAGACAGTGATCGACTGGGCCTTCCGGCCCTGGGGCGGTCTGCTGGACCGGGTGGCGGAACGGATCCCGGCTGCCCGGCTGCGCCTGGCCCTGGGCGGCCTGGCCCTGCTGGCCGGCGGCTTCCTTCTCAGCCGGGCCGGCTTCTTCCGCTGGGCGGCACGGCGCAACCTGCGGGTGAACCTGGTCCTGCTGGCCACCATGCTGCTGACCACCGTTTTCACCCTCGAGCAGGTCCTCTCCATCCGCTTCTATCGCGACACCTCGCGCACCACCACCATTTTTGCCCGTGACCCGGACCTCGGCTGGCGTCTGAAACCTGGAGTCCGGGGCAGCTGGGGTCTGGAGCCGGCCACCATCAACGCCCACGGCCTGCGCGGAGCCGAACTGCCGCCCCCGGGACAGGTGGAGCAGTTCCGCATCCTCTTCCTCGGCGACTCGGTGACCTTCGGCTACCGGGTGCGTGATGACGAACCGTTCCCGCTGCACACCGGCCGGAACCTCAACGCCCGCAACCCAGAGCGGATGGTGGTGCCGCTCAACGCCGGCACCGGCGGCTACTCCCCCTGGCAGGAATATGAGTTTCTGGTGCGCTACGGCCTCGACCTCGATCCCGACCTGGTGCTGGTCTGCTTTGTGCTCAACGACGTCACCGAAAAATTCAGCCTGGTGCAGTTCGGCGGGAGCGAGCTGGGCTTTCAGCTGCGACACACCGTGGAGGGGCTGGGCGACCGGCTGGCCGGCTGGAGCAGCATTTTCGCCTTCGGTTCCTATCTCAGGGACCGGGTCCGCTTCGGCGGCGAACCGGCAGCGGCGGCGCGGGAGATCGAACGGCTGCAGGTGATGGACCTGCTCTATGACGAAAAGAAGGAACTGACCGACCAGGCCTGGGACCTGACCACGGAGAACCTGGACAAAATCTTCCAGCGCTGCCGGGAGGAGAAGATCCCGGCGATGCTGGTCATCCTCCCCTACGCCTTCCAACTGCAGAACCCGGAGGCATTCGGCCGGCCCCAGCGAACCCTGGCGCGCCACGCCGCCGAACAGGGGATCGACACCGTGGACCTGCTGCCGTTGCTGCGGCAGGACCTGGAGCAGCGGAAGCTGGGCATCCCGTCCTTCTTCCTCGACGACAACCACCTCACCGCCGAGGGGCACCGCGCGGTGGCGAGGCTTTTGGCTGACGAGATCCACCGCCGGGGGCTGACCGGCGGGCCGGTGCCGCCCGCGGAAGAGCCGCAACCTGGACTGTGATAGGGTGACCGTCCTGTCACTGCGAGGAGCCCGCGAAGCGGGCGACGCGGCAGTCTCACAGGCGACAATATCGTTGGTAGAGAGATTGCTTCGCTACGCTCGCAATGACAAGAAGAAGGATTCAGAGCATCATGGGAATGATGAATAACCTGGTGACCTGGCTCAAGGAGAAGACGTTCCTGCGCAAGCTGGTGCTGCGCAACACCTCTCTCTTCAAGCGGGCCATCTGGGACTACGAGTATCGCAGCGGTGACTGGGACTATATCGACCATCCGCCGGCCGAACATTTTTCCCGAATCATCGAAGAACACCTCAAGGGCGGGTCAATCCTCGATCTCGGCTGCGGCACCGGCAAGACCATCCTCGCCCTCTCCGCCTTCTCCCGTTTCACCGGGATCGACGTGTCAACAGTGGCCACCGACAAGGGCCGGGAAGACTTCCGTGACCGGGACAACGTCTTCTTCGTTGCCGCCGACATCGCCACCTACGAGGACAACGAGCGCTACGACGTGGTTCTCTGGAGCGAGGTGATCTACTACTTCGATCACGACAAGATCGTGCCGGTGCTCAACCGCTACAAGGAATTTCTCACCGAGGGCGGGGTGCAGATCGTGCAGCTCTACAGCAAGGAGCAGCAGGAAGCTGTGGTTGCGCTGATCCGCTCAAACTTCACTGTCATCGCCGAGCACGAGACCGAAGACCGCGAGGGGAACCGCTCCATCGTGCTGGTCTTCTGAAGCAACCCGACGACACGAACATTCAGGCACCTTCTTCGGGTTCAAATCCCTACGGTTGCCGGGAACCGGCTTTCCAGTCCCTGTCCCCGGCAGAAACTCTCAGGGAATTTGCACGTACATGATGCAACGGTCTTCAGCCCGGTACCCTGATGCCGGGTATGGCGGCTGGTTCCAGGGTGCCGGTGTCACATCCTCGACAAACAGGGTGAACTGGAATTTCCCGATCAGTGATATCAGGGCCGGGATCCGCTGATACCAAGACGTTGATGCCCGGGTGCCGCCGGCAATGCTCTGATATCCGGCTTTCCAGTTGTCAAACGACTGGCCGTTGGCCAGGTCCAACTGGATCCGGGCCGCTACCTGGCGCGTATGATCGGGAACCCTGTTCAACAGCCTTACCGTCATACGGGTGTAAAAGGGCACGGTGCCGCTGGTGGGCGCGCAGGTGAAATCGGTAAAGAGTGAGACCGGTTTGCCGCTGTTGATCAGTACCGAAATATTATCTTCTCCGCAACTTGCCAACGCCAGATCCAGGCTGCCGTCGCTGTCCAGATCACCCACGGCTACAGATTTCATCTGTCCATAGGTCTCGAGGTCGAGAGGGGGCAGGAAGGTCCCATCGCCCTTGCCCAGCAGCACCGCGGTGGTGCCGTGGCCATAATAGCCCTGGCCGGTCGTGACCAGGTCCGGGATGCCGTCTCCATCCAGGTCTCCGATGGCCACCGATTCAGGCCAGTCGCTATATCCGTAACCCATGGCCTCCTGGAACGTGCCGTCGCCGTTGCCCAGCAGCACCGATACGCTAAGGTTATTTCCATCAACGGACGTTGCCAGATCCGGATTGCCGTCGTTATTCAGGTCGCCAATGGCGACAGCATGATATCCATCATCCCCGACGGCGCAGTCGACAGCGGTCTGGAAGGTGGCGTCGCCATTGCCCAGCAGGACGAAGACCCTCTCATCATCGACCCAGTAAGAAGACCCCACGACCAGGTCCGGGATGCTGTCCTGATCGAGGTCACCGATGGCGATTGACGAACAGCCCACATCAAGCACTTGCTCCGCGCCGGGTTGGAAGGTGCCGTCGCCATTGCCCAGCAGCACCATAACGCTGCTGTCCAGTGAAATGGTAACGGCAATGTCCGTGTCACCGTCGCCGTCCAGATCACCGGTGACGACGCCGTATGCGTTACCGGTCCCGTAATTGACGGCTGTTTGAAAGGTGCCATCACCGTTGCCCAGCAGCACCGAAACATCACCACTCCCGACATACCTCCCGACATTACCCGATACCAGGTCCGGGATCCCATCGCCGTTCAGATCATCCACCGCAACCGAAACCGGATCTTCACCGGTCCCGTAGTCCACAGCAGCCTGGAACGTGCCGTCACCGTTGCCCAGCAGCACCGAGACATTGTCAACCCAGCCGAGACAGGACGCAGCAAGGTCCAGGTGGCCGTCGCCATTCAGATCAGCGATGGCTACATCGGTGGGACGTTCAACGATGACGTCATACTCCACCACGGGCTCGAACATTTGGGCTTTCGCCGGCGCGGAAGGATAAAAATATAAAGCGGCCAGCAGGGTGGGGCCAACACATCTGATGATTCGGTATTTCATGTTCTTATCTCCATGATGACGATTGATATGAATAGTAACGACAACTCCTGATCATCTGCAGTGATGTTCAGGGCCTGGCCGCAATGATGTTGAAACCTGCGACATCCCTGTACCCGGATGTTCGGTATGGCGGCTGGTTCCAGGGCGCCGGGGTCACATCCTCGGCAACCAGTGTGAACCGGTTGCTCCCGATCAGTGATCTCAGAGCCGGAATCGTTAGAGACCAGGTTGATGTGGTGTGAGCGCCGCCGACGATGTTCAGGTATCCATTTTTCCAGTTGGCAATCGATTGCCCATCGGCCAGGTTCAACTGGATCCGGGCCGCTATCCGACGTGTCTGATCGGCACGGTTCAGCAGGGTCAATGACATGCGGGTGTCGAAGGGCAGGGTTCCGTGCATGGGGACACAGGAGAAATCGGTGATATAGAGCGTCATATCCGGCACCGATCTGTTGATCAGAACCGAGATATGCTCGTCATAATAATGAGTTCTCACCACCGCATCCGGCCTGCCGTCGTTGTTCAGATCACCCACGATTGCAGAACTCGAATCAAAACCGGTTTCATTGTAGAGGGGTGGCAGGAACGTCCCATCGCCATTCCCCAGCAGCACCGCAACGGTGCGGCCCTCGTATTCATCCCAATTATACCGGTTGCCCGTGACCAGATCCGGGATGGAGTCCCCATCATGGTCCGCGATGGCCACTGATACCGGATAGCCCTCAATATCGTATGTCGTGGGCACCTGGAACGTGCCGTCGCCATTGCCCAGCGAGACCAGGATGCACTCGCTGACAAAATTTGCCGTGGCCAGATCCGGAATGGCGTCGCCATTCAGGTCGCCGGCGGCGACTGAATAGATACCGTACGTAACCTCATAGATTGCGGCACACCGGAAGGTGGCATCGCCGTTGCCCAGCAGTATCCTGACCTGGCCCAGGTATGAACTCACTGCCAGGTCCGCATGACCATCACCGTCAAAGTCTTCCATGACGATTCTGCTGGCGTTGTCCATCGTCCAGTAATTCACCCGGTGCTGGAAGGTGCCATCGCCGATGCCCAGCAACACGGAAATATTGTCGTGCCCCTCATTGACCACGACCAGATCCGGGATACTATCGCCGTCCAGATCGCCGATGGCCACATCCCGGGGGTCTTCACCGACACTGTATTGGACTTCGGTCTGAAAGGTGCCATCGCCGTTGCCCAGCAAAATCTGAATGTTGCCATTGCTCCGCACTTTGATCAGGTCCGGAACGCCATCGCCGTTCAGATCATCCAGCGCAATCTTTTGAGCCCCCCCGAAAACTCCACAGGAGGCAGAAATGTGCCGTTTCCGAATCCCAACAGCACCGAAATACGGGCGCCATTGGCTACGATCAGATCCTGGACGCCATCGCCATCCAGATCAGCAATGGCCGTGCACCTGACATCATCCCCAATCTCATAATCAACTCTTGGCTTGTACAGCTGAGTTCCCGCAGTCGCTGAGGGAGAAATACAGAGCATGATCAGGGCGATGCTGAAAAGACTGATGATTCGGGTATTCATGTTTGATCTCCAGTATGACTATTCGTATAAAAAAAGAAGCTGAATGTACTTACAGCTAACAGTCTTATCGGCAGGCGTGCTGTGGGGATTGAAAAAATATCTTGGATGAAAACAGCGAGCTTTTGCGGTGGGTGACTCTGAGCCGGCCAGCCTACTTCTTCACCTTCAATACACTGAACGCACCGCGGGCCATGGTGAGGAAGTGCTTGAAATTGCCCGCACGCAACTCGCGCCAGACCACCTTCAGCCCGCGGCCAACCGCGACGAAGGCGAAGACGAACCAGTGGTGCAGGCGGGCGTGCTTGCGCATGAAGAGCAGCAGGTTGCGGCCCTTAAGGAAGAGGTAGCGGTCGGAGACACCGGTCTTCTTCACCACGTGGTGCCAGAGCCGGGCCCGGGGGACATAGAGCACCCGGAAACCGGCCTCGGCCGCCCGGGCGCACCAGTCGGTGTCCTCGCAGAAGTAGGGGGAAAAGCGGTCGTCCAGCAGGCCGATGGCCTCCAGCGCCGGCCGGGTGATCATCTGGCAGCAGCCGGCCACGTGATCCACGTCACGGAGCGTGTCGTACTGCCCCTCGTCAAGCTCGTCGTGGCCGATGAGTCGGAAGTCGCAGCGGTAGAGGTTCCAGGTTCCCCCGGCGCACCAGATCACCTCCGGCCGGTCGTGGAAGTAGATCTTGCCGGTGAGGATGCCCGCCCGGGCTTCCTCCTCCCCGGCGTGGACCAGCTCGGTGAGAAAGGCCGGATCCACCTCGGTGTCGTTGTCCAGCAGCAGCAGGTAATCGGCTCCACCGGTCTCCAGCACACGGCGCAGGCCGGTGTTCCGCCCGCCGGCCACACCGAGGTTCTCCTGGTTGCGGACCACGTCTACCTCGGGGCAGGCCAGTTCCACCGCCTCGGCCGAACCGTCCTCGGAGGCATTGTCCACCAGCACGATGCTGAAGTTCGGGTAGTCCACCCCGGCCAGCGAGCGGAGGCACTGGAGGGTCATCTCCTTCTGATTCCAGTTGAGCAGGATCACCGCCACCCGGGGCGCTGGGGTCATCGGGTCACTCATCGATCCCGTCCTCGCCGGTCCCCACCAGAACCTCGGCTTCGGCCACCGGAGTCCAGCGGTTATGGTTGGCGAACCAGTTCACACCGTCGCAGAGCAGGTCCACCTGCAGCAGATAACGCCCGGGGCTGTCGGGCGCCCTGACCTGCATCACCGCATCCGCCGTCTCACCGGGGCCCAGGCGGCCGCCGGGCAGGGCGGTGTGCACCCCGTCCCAGACAACCGGCTGGGGCTTGCCGCCCTCCGTGGCCGTGGTCATCCAGTGGTAGGAGAACCGCACCTTTTCGTCCCAGGCGTAAGGGCTGCGCGACTGCAGGCGCAGCGGCACCTCCAGCTCCGCTCCGGCGGCCACTGTTTCGGGCAGCTGTATTTCCTGCAAGCGGTAGCGGAAGAACTCGTCGCCGATATAGGGCTCGCCCTCGCCCAGCAGGGTCAGCTTCACCCCGAGGTAGCGGATGTCAGTGCTCCCCGGTTCGCTGAACTTTGGGATGAACCCCCGGTCGGTTTTGAATTTCACCACGTAGAACCAGCTGGTGAACTCCTCACCGCCGAAGGGATGCACCGCCCGGGGTTTGGGATTCTCCAGCACCACCTGGAGCTGTTCCTCCTCCACCCCCTCGGCCGGCCCCCCGTCCTCGAAGCGGCGCAGCTTCACCGTGCGGAATTCACCCTGCGATCCCCGGCACCAGGCCTCCAGATCCCGGCTGGAACAACGGAAGATGATGCGCTCCAGCGGCTTGCGCGACATCACCAGCACCGCGGTGCGGCTCTTGCCCCGGACCCAGAAAGAGTCGCTCTCGGGGTAGGCGTTGAGGTCGAGAAAGCGGTTGCGATACATGATCGTCCCCTTCTCGTAGCCCCGTACCTGGTCGATGTAAGATGGGATCCAGCGCAGGGTGGTCTCGAAGGGCAACACGCGGAACACCGGGTTGCGCACGTGGGCCTGGAGTGACTGGCGCGATGTGTTCGCCCCGAAGGGGGTGAAGAGCAGTTGGGAGAGGAAAAGCCCGGCCACCACCCAGCCGGCCACCACCCCGGTGAGCGAGGGGATGCGTCCGATGAGGAAAAGAAACGCCGGGTAGAAGGAGACGAAGTAGCGATTGCCAATGAACCCCCCGCCCCCCTGGTAGTTGAAGGAGAGCACCAGGATGTAGAAGCCAATGAGCACCGTCGCCGCGGCCAGCAGGGCCCAGCGGTCGAGGCCCAGCTTCCGGCCGCCGCGGAAGAGGAACCAGTAGAGGGCCAGCACCGCGGGGAAGAAGTAGGGCACCAGCCCGGTGTGCCGCCCGACAAAATAGTAGACGACGTTGTACGGAAACTTACCGTCGATGTTGAACAGCCCCAGCCCGCCGCCGCCATACTCCCCGGCGCCCCGGGGGTCCTCGCCCAGCAGCAGGTCGGCCACACCGGCCAGCCGCTCGACCGAATCCACCCGCGGAATGGCGCAGCGGGCCACATGGTAGACCGAGGGCGCGTCGCTGAGCGCCAGCTGGCCCAGAACCAGCAGGCCGAAACCGGCGGCAAAGATCAGCCCCAGGGCCATCAGCCGGCTCCAGCGCCGGGTGACCAGGCCGTGGAGGGCAAAAAAACCGCCAAAAGCGGCATGGGGAAACTTGGAGAAGGCGGCCAGGGCAAAGAAGAGGCCGGCCAGCCCGGCCCGCACCACCGGGCGGGTGAAAAAGCTGTCCTTGCCCGCGGGCCCGGGATGGATCCAGAAGTAACAGCCGAGGAAGATGACGAACATGTTGAACACTTCGGGGTGCATCCAGAAGACATAGGGGAAGGCCGCGGAGAGGAAGAAGAAGGTCACCGCCATCAGCAGCGCCATCCCGGAGCTGTTCCACGCCCCCAGGTAGCGCCAGGCCAGCCAGACCATGGTGATGAACATCAGCGCGTTGACCAGGACGAATCCGTTGACCCCCAGCAGGGCAAAAAAGGGCAGCACCAGCAGGGAATAGATATAGGGCTTGCCGTAGTAAAGGTTCTCACCGCCATCCGGGGTCATCAGGATCACGTTGCGCGGCCCGCCCTCGAAGATCCGGTTGGCGGCGACCACGTCCCGCTCCTCCCAGCGCAGATCGCCGTCCTCCCAGAGGCTCTGGGTCATCATGAAATAGGCCGCCTCGTCACAGATGAAACCGCCGGGGAGCCGGTCCTTGCCCACGGTGGCGGCAAAGAGCAGGAAAAATACGGCCAGCAGGCCGAGGATCAGGGCCGGGGTGGGAATGCCGCTTTTTCCGGGCAGGGTCATGCCGGCGATCCTCCCGCCGCCCGGCGCCGCATCGCGCCATACCAGCTCAGCGCGATCAGCAGGTAGAGCAGCCCCCACATCGACTCCATGATCTCGGTGTTGTTCTGCATCAGGTAGTCGGGGAGGATGAAGAACTTGAGCACTTTGACCCAGGCAAAATACCCGAGCAGAGCCCAGGAGAGGGTCAGCGGGGCCAGGGGCAGCCCGGCCCGCTCCACCCATTGCCGGACCCGCAGGTTCAGGGAGGCGGCCACCGGCAGGAGAAAGACGTAGAAGAGCGTACCGTAGGTGAAGATGTTTTCCACCGACAGGATCCGCTGCCAGACCGGTTTGATCTCGCCGGAGAACTCCCGCTGGTTGAGGTAGATCAGGTTGTGCACGGTGAGCTCTTGCTGCACGTTGCGTGATTTCCAGAACTCCGGAGTTTCGTAGTGCAGGTAGTGCTGGCCCCAGCTGATCTCCTCCCCGGCGCCGACAAAAAAGAAGAAGGCGAGAAAGAGGTAGAACCAGTTCCTCCGGGTCCCGAAACAGAGCCACCCCTGCTCCCCTTCCGAACGGAAGAAGAGGATCAGAAAGAATACCGAGGCCAGCAGGAGAAAGAGCGCTCCCGCCGTCTCCACCACCCCGTCCTCCCAGAGCAGGACCTTGCGCACCGATTCAGCAGGGATCAGCATACAGCTGTAACTGAAGGCCATGAACATGAGGAAGGGCAGGAGGAGCTTCCCGCGGATTCCACTGTCAATAGTTGTCTGGCTCATCAGTGGCAGATCCCCCCGGTTCGAAATCATCGTCGGGGCTCATCATAGAGGAAAGAAGGGCCCGAGAAAAGCAGCAACAGGCGAGCCACAACCAGGGACGTACATAACATTATAACTTTCTAAATTGGCCGGTTGGATCCCACACAGTTCAGCAAGATGCTCGCATCGGTCTCCGTGCCTCATCAAAAGTTATAATGTTATGTACGTCCCTGGACCGAGCGGCCCAGATGGTAGTAGATGAAGTTGAGCACCGCCCGCAACCGTCCGGGCAGTGAGGGCCGGTGGTAAAACTCGAGGGCCCTCTCCAGGTCAAGCGCCGGCGTCACCGCCAGCCGCCGCAGAGTAAGCGGGTTGGCGCCGCGGCAATTTCCCCGGCCGCCGAAAAACCGGGTGGAGACACGATAGGCCGCCCGGTACCCGGCCACCCGTGCCGTGCGCTGGGCACTGGGGCTGTGGAAGCCGAAGGGCCAGGCAAGGTCGAGACACTCACCCCCTCCCTTTTCCTGGAGCATTCCCCTGGAGAGCCTCAGATCCTCCAGGGCCGTCCTCCGGTCCACCCCCCTGAGATCCACATGGGTGTGCGAGTGGCCGGCCAGGGATACCAGGCCGGAGGCCTGCATCATCGACAGTTCACTCCAGTTGAGATAGGCCCCGTCCTCACCGGTCTCGCTGTATTCCCTGTCCAGAGCCTCCCTGGTCAGCGTCCCCGCCCGTACATCTTCGAGGTTCGGCCGCGGCTTCCCCTCCCCCACCTTCGAGGTGATGATGAAAATGGTGGCTGGAACTTCGAAGTGGACCAGCATGGGGAAGGCGTAACTCCAGTTATCAAGGTAACCGTCATCAAAGGTTACCGCCACCGGATTGTCGGGCAGATCATCACCGCCGGCCACATAGTCATACAACTGATCGAGGGTCACCGGGCTGTAGCCGGTCTTGCGCAGGAACCCCAGCTGGTCGTTGAAGAGCCTCGGGCTGACATAGAGACCGCCGGGGTCGTCGCCCTCCGGCTCGGCCACGTGGTGGTAGCAGAGAACCGGCACCCAGGGTGTGCGGAAGTAGTGCCAGAGCCGGAAGATCATCCAACCGATGCAGCAGACCGCGAGGGCTGTGAGAAAAGGGATCACTCTCTTCTTCTTTCAGAGGATGACGCGTTATTGATCAGGGTTGATTCTAGTGTTGCCGGGTGTGCGGTGCAAGACGAGGCGGGGACGGATCATCCAGAGCCATCGCGAGCCACTGACCAGAAATTGGGGACGGTTCCCTAATTCACCAGGACAATATTGTACGTACCTATTAGGTAACCGTCCCCAATTTCTTGATTTTCCCTGAAACTATTGACTCTCCACTACGTAATTGGTAGAGTTCTGACCCTTCGGTCAGTAGAATGACTGGAGAGTCATCGGATTGACCGATTGGTCATCTGGCAGGAAAGGCGAGACGAATGGCGGAAAACAAGGAATCGAAGCAAGAGGTGGTGGCCCGCTACCGCACCGAGGCGATCATTGCCGCCACCCGCATGGTAATCGCTGCCCAGGGCCCGGAGTTTACTCTCGACCAGGTGGCCGAGAAGGCTGGTGTGGCCAAGGGGACCCTCTACCTCTACTTCCCCAGTAAAGACGAACTGGTCTTTACCGTGCTCAAGAACGACATCGGCTGGCTGCTGGAGAATACCCGCGAGGCGCTGGGGACCGACAGACCGCTGCTGGAGCGGATGCGGAAGATGGTTCACGACCAGTTCGAGTTCGTCAGCGCCAATAGAAACATCTTCCTCTACTACCGGGCGCGGATGGGCGGAAGCGAACACGCGGCACAGAAAGATTTCCAGTACCGGATGAAAGAGGAATACGACCAGTTCATCGACCTGATGACCTCACACTTCGAGAAAGCGATGGCTGCCGGCGAGATCAGGCCGCTCGAACCGCGACGGCTGGCACGAGTCTTCTCCGGCACCGTTGATTCGGTGCTGGTGGATTACATCATCAGCAGCCAGGAGACGCCCATCGACGAAGAAGTGGACTTTGTTCTCGACGTGGTCCTTCACGGAATCGCAAAAGGAGAAACCGAATGAACCGGGCATGGTGGGTATTCGCAATGCTGGTCCTGCTCCTGCCGCTGTACTCCGCTCCGCCGGCAACCGCCGGCGACACCGCCGGCGACACCGCCGCAGAGGAACAGCAGGGGGTGGAGACCGCAGCCGGCACCTCGTATACCCTGGAACAGGTGTTCCGCAAGGTGCTCTCGGACAACGAGACCATCGGTCGGGCCTGGGCCGAGGTGGCCAAGGCCGAGGCCGTGCACAGTGGGGCCTGGTCCCAGGTGATCCCCAGCCTGACCTTCTCCGGCAGCATGACGCGCTACGACAAGGCCCAGGAACTGGACTTCGGCGAGGATGAGGAGGGCAACCCGACGAGCTTCGAGATCATCCCGGAGAACGACTGGGCTTACATGTTCAACCTGCGCCAGGTGCTCTACGCCGGCGGCCGGCCGCGCCGGGCGCTGAAATACACCGACAACCTCCGCGACCTCTCGCAGCAGGGCCTGGAGCAGGTGCGTCAGCAGGTAATGCTCGCCGTGGCCGCCGGTTTCACCGAAATTCTCAAAGCCGAGAACGACATCCGGCTGGCCAATACCGACATGGAGCTGGCCACCCGCCAGCGCCAGGTGGCCCAGTCGCTGTTCGACGCCGGCGAGGCCGTCAGGGTCAGTGTGCTGCGGGCCCAGCTGGCCATGGTCAGCGCCGAACGGAAACTCATCAAAGCGGAGAACCGGCTGAAGCGCGGACGGGCGAGCTTCACCGCGCTCACCGCGATTGGCGGCGACTTCACCCTGATCAAGCCCCCCACTCCGTCCCCCGATCTCAGTGACCAGGAGGAACTGATTACCCAGGCCCTGGCCACGCGGCCCGAGATCCGCGCGGTGGACCTGGAGATCCGCAACGCCGAGCTGATGGTGGAGATCGCCCGCGGCGAGTGGCTGCCCACCCTCTTTGCCGACGTGAACTACATTCGCCAGAAGGCCGCATTCCCCACCGACCAGTGGTGGAGCGGGGTGCTCAGCCTCTCGCTGCCGATCTTTGACGGCGGACTGGCCCTCTCGCACAAGCGGGAGGCGGAGCAGGATCAGATCCAGGCCGAGCTGAAGCGGGACCAACTGGTGAGGTATGTGCGCAGCGAAGTGATCCAGACCCGGCTGACCACCCTCGACCTGCAAAAGGTCTACCGGGTGATTGAGGAGCAGGTGGCATTGGCCACCCTGACCTTCGAAGACATCGACAAGATTTACGCCGTGGGCGAGGCCACCGACCTCGACGTGCTGGAAGCCCGCAGAACACTGATCGAATCGGAACGCATGCTGAACGACGTGGAAAACGACATGATACTGGCGGCCTGTGCCCTGGAACTCAGCCTCGGCACCCTGGGTCGCGGGATCACCACCACCGCTGAAGGAGAACCGGAATATGCCCTGGAACAGTGAGCGCGCCGCCGCACTGCTGCTGCTTTTCGCCCTCTGCCCTTTGCTCGCGCTCTTCCCGGCCTGCAACGGAGACAGCGGCAAGATAGCCCTGGGCGGCACCGAACCTGCCGCAGAAGCGGCTGCCGGGTCAGAGCAGAGCGTACCGGTTTCCGCACAGCGACTGTCGGCCGAGGTCACCACCGCGTCGGAGGAGATCGTTTTCGAAACGGTGGGCAGCTTCCAGGGCTGGCAGGAAGTAACCGTCAGTTGCGAGGTGGACGGCAAGATCGACCGAATTCCGGTGGAGATCGGCCAGCGGGTCAACAAAGGCGACCTGCTGGCGCTGCTGGAAGAGACCGATTTCAAGCTCGGTGTGGCGCGGGCCGAGGCGGGCCTCGACATGGCCAAAGCCGACCGGGATAACGCGAAAAATGACTACGAGCGCAAGGAACAGCTCTACAAGGACAACACCATTCCCAAGTCGAATTTTGACAGCTTTGTCACCCGTCTGGCCCAGGCCGAGGCCAATCTGCGGATGGCCGAAGCGGTGCTGGCCCAGGCCCGCCACCACCTGACCAAGGCCCGGATCACCGCCCCGGCGGCCGGCTACGTGGGACAGAAGCTGGTGGCCGAGGGCGAGTTTCTCAGCATGTCCTCGGGCTACGAGATGATCCGCCTGGTGGTGGACCAGCCGATGAAACTGGTCTTCGAGGTGCCGGAGAAGCTGGGGGTGCGGATCACCACCGGCGAGCCGGTGGAAGCGAAGGTGGCCGCCTTTGGCGACCGTCTGTTCAGCGGCACGATCCATGCGGTGAGCCCGTCAGCCTCCATCCGCACCCGCACCATCCCGGTGGAGGCGAAGTTCGACAACCGCGGCGGTGAACTGAAAAGCGGCTTTTTCGCCTCGGTGAGCCTGCGACTCCCCCGTGGCGACCAGATGCTGCAGATCCCCCGGGACGCGGTACGACGCAATGAGATCGGAGAGAGCTACGTGGACCTGGCCGACGGTGACAGCACCCGGCAGGTCGTGGTGAACGTGGCCGGAACCGAGGGCAGCAACTACCTGGTCACCGGCGATCTCGCGGCCGGCGACACCGTGCTCTACCACTGAGGGGCAGACCATGATCCTGGCAGACATATCCGTCAAACGGCCGATCTTCGCCACCATGGTGATCAGCGTGCTGCTGGTCTTCGGCCTGATCAATTACAACGAAATCGGGATGGACTTCTTTCCCGAGGTGGACTTCCCCTACGTCACCGTCCTCACCGTGCTCCCCGGCGCCGACCCGGAGACCATCGAACTGGAAGTCACCGACAAGATCGAAGAGGCGGTGAGCACCCTGGAGGGGATCAAGAGCCTCAGTTCATCCAGCTTCGAGGGTTTCAGCCAGGTGCTGATCGAGTTCGTGCTGGACAAGGACGGCGACGTGGCCGCCCAGGAGGTGCGTGACCGGGTGGCCTCGATCCGCGGCGAACTGCCCAGCGACACCGAACCGCCGCTGGTGGAGAAGTTCGCCATGGACGCCATGCCGGTGGTCTCGGTGGCGCTCTATGGCGAAGTGTCGATCCGCGAACTCACCGAGTTCGCCAAGGACAACATCAAGACCCGGCTGCAGAACATCCGCGGCGTGGGCCGGGTGAACCTGATCGGCAACCGCGAGCGCGAAGTGCGGATCTGGCTCGACGCCGACCGCCTGAAAGCCTTCGGCATCACGGTGGGCGAAGTGGAGCAAGTGCTGCTCACCGAGAACGTGGAGATCCCGGGCGGCCGCATCGAGCAGGGGTCACGTGAACTGGTGGTCAAGACCCTCGGCCAACTGGAGAGCGTAGAGGCCTTCGAGAACCTGGTGCTGGCCTACCACGAAGGGGCGGCGGTCCGCCTGCGTGACGTCGGCTACGCCGAGGACGGCCAGGAGGACGAACGCTCGCTGGCCAAGTGGAACGACCACCGGGCCGTGTCCCTGGAGTGTATGAAGCAATCGGGGACCAACACCGTGCGGGTGGCCGAGGCGATCAA